>OMGQ01001750.1_pt1 | contig 11331 bp, 8 predicted proteins | sample 1646071 | NCBI WGS metagenome assembly OMGQ01 (sample SAMN05578585, study PRJEB25193) | human gut metagenome | biome: Human Microbiome; feature: human-associated habitat; material: feces | host: Homo sapiens | place: USA:Birmingham | reverse complement strand
GTCAAGCGGTTAAGACATCGCCCTTTCACGGCGGTAACACGGGTTCGATTCCCGTCGGAGTCATTTTTTGAAGTTGTTCAGCATATAATAAAATTAAGTAAGGCGTAGTAGCCAAGTGGTAAGGCAATGGTCTGCAACACCAGTATCCACCGGTTCAAATCCGGTCTACGCCTCTTCAAAGAATCAGAGAAATCTGGTTCTTTTTTTGTTGTGATTTAAGAATCAACTTTGCCAGGAACAGATAAATATAGAGTTGGCAGTTTCATACTGATGACTTTTTTATTTCAAGGAGTAAACGTCAAGATATTCAAGGATATGCAATACTTTCAACATATACAGAAAGACTGACAGTATTTATAATTAAATTGAGTAAAAACACTTTGATGAGTTAAATATTGTATGAAAATTTGGTTAATAGCATCAGGTAGTAGAAAAGGTTGCATAGGAAAAGATGGTGTGGGAAAAGAAGGAGAAACGATATGGCAGAAACTGAATATTTAATTTATGAGAATTTATTCGCAAAAAAGGAGGATATTGAGGACTTCGTCCTGGAAGGTAAGGCGGATATTACCTTTGAGAATGGGTGTATGCGTATGAAAAATGCGTTGGAGGCAGGTTTGGGGCAGATGGCAAATTTTGTGCTTTGGTGTCCGAAGGAATTCCCAAAGGATATCCGGGTGGAATGGGAATTCAGGCCGTTGAGCGATGTTGGCCTTTGTATTTTGTTTTTTGCAGCAGCGGGAAAAGGTACCCGGGATTTGTTCGATCCGTCTCTTGCTGAAAGAACAGGGGAGTATCCGCAGTATCACAGCGGTGATATCAATGCGTTCCATGTCTCCTATTTTCGCAGAAAAGAGCCGGAGGAGAGGGTATTTCATACATGTAATCTTCGTAAAAGCTGCGGATTTTATCTTGTTGCCCAAGGAGCGGATCCGATTCCGGGAGTTGAGGATGTAGTGGATTTTTACAGGCTTGCAGTGATAAAAAAGGAAAACAGGATAGAGTTTACCATTAATGAATTGAGTATATTTACATATATAGATGATGGAATTACATGTGGGGCTTTACTGGATGGAGGAAAAATTGGATTCCGTCAATTGGCTCCGCTCACTGCGGAGTATAGAAATCTGAGAGTATATCAGATAAAATAATTGTTTTGGAGAAGCAGTATTTAAGTACGTGAGGAGAGGAAAGTAAGGAGAGGAAAGTAAGGAGAAGGAAATATGAGATTGCATAATTTGGGTAATAGAATTAAAAAAGGTTATACAACATGGGGATGTATGTGGGAGAAAGGAAGCTGTTTGCAGGACAGCAGTTTTTGTCTGGAGAATGTTTACAGAGATGAGAAGAAGCTGGATGAGAAGAAGCTGGATGAGGATTCTGTTACTGTTCCTGTGCAGTCGAGGATTACCGCTTACTGGCCTGATGGTACGGTAAAATGGACAGCTCATACGGCCGACAGCGCATTGCTGGCGGATGAGATTGAGGTGAGGGCTGTTGCTGGTGGAAAGGGTGGTCATACGGAGTTACAGTTACTGACGGTTGAGAGGCAGGGAGGAAAGATTATTATACATGCCGGGGCGGCAGAGGTGGTTCTGGAGGAAGGGACGGGCAGCCTTTTAAGCAGGTTTTCCTTCCGGGGGACGGAGGTGCTGACAGGTGCGGAGCCGGTGCTGCTCCTGGAAGAACATGACAAAGGACGGGAAGAAGAGTTTGTGCGTATCAGAAAATATAAGGCGCTTATTCTGGGAATAACATTGGAAGAGAGAGGTCCTTTGCAGGCTGTTGTCAGGTATGAAGGAACACATATCAGGGAGGATGGGGAGCGAAGGATACCTTTTGTTATTCGGATGAGGATCGGTTATGACAGTCCGGAGCTTGGATTTGAGCATACTTTTCTGTATGATGGGGAGGAGGACAGGGACTTTTTAAAAGGGCTTGGGATCCGTTTCCTGGCGCCTTTGTCGGGGCCGGTGTATAACAGGCATGTTAAATTTCAAGGGGATTATGGGGTATTTCATGAGAGCTGTGCACAGCTGTTATCCTGGAGGCCAAGAGTGCCGGATGGAATTTATGAGGCACAGATGAGGGGGGAAATGCTTTGTCCTGAGGGAGAGGACGGGGAGGTGGTGAATACCGTACTCAGGGATATGCCTTTTTGGGATGAATTTGTTTTTACGCAGGACAGTGTCAGTCATTTCAGTGTAAAAAAGAAGATAAAGGATGAGAATTGCTGTTATATTGATTGCCTGCATGGCGGCAGAAGCGACGGCGGCGCGGCGTTGGGGTCGGAGCATGGTTCAGTGCTGTTTTCTATTCGTGATTTCTGGGAGAAATATCCTTCTGGTTATACCTTTTCAGGAATGACGGGGAATACAGCAGAGGCCGTGGTGTGGCTCTGGTCACCGGAGGCCGTGGCAATGGATTTCAGGCATTACGCGAATCGGGGATACAACCAGGTATATTATGAGGGCTATGATTATAAAGGGGCGGATCCCTTTGGTATTGCCTGTACGAGTGAGTTTTCCGTAGCGGCGGCAGAAGCTGTGATTCCCTCTGATGAGGAGGTGGTTTCTTTTGCAGAGAGAGTGAAGTTTCCGGTGCATTATGTGGGAACGCCGGAGTTTTACCATGAGATGAAAGCCTTTGGGCGGTGGTCACTGCCGGGAGGAGATACGGAAGTGGAGTGTTGGCTGGAGGAACAGCTTGACAGGGCGGCGGATTTTTACCGGGATGAGGTAAAGCAGAGGAACTGGTATGGTATGTTTAATTATGGGGATTTCATGCATACTTATGACCGGGAAAGACACCAGTGGCGGTATGATTGCGGCGGTTATGCGTGGGATAACACGGAGCTGGTTCCGACACTGTGGCTTTGGTATGCATTTCTGAGGACCGGCAGGGAGGATGTTTTCCTTCTGGCGGAAAAGCTGTCCAGACATGCGTCTGAGGTGGATGTGTATCATATTGGCAGGTATAAGGGGCTGGGGTCACGCCATAATGTGAGGCATTGGGGGTGTCCGTGCAAGGAAGCCAGAATCGCTATGGCCGGGCATCATCGGGTTTATTATTATTTGACGGGGGATCGGCGGTTTGAGGATATTTTTGATGAACTTAAGGATAATGAACGGACCTTTTTAAACAGGGATCCTTTGGGGGATTTCTATGATAAGGAGGAGATGGTTTATCCAAGCCACGCCAGAAGCGGGCCGGACTGGTCTTCTCTTTGTGCCAACTGGCTGACGGAGTGGGAACGGAAAAACGATACCGTATATCGGGATAAAATAATAGTTGGGATGAATGACATCAGGAAGGCTCCGCTTAGGCTTGTTTCCGGACCGGATTTTGAATTTGATCCGGAGAGTGTGCATCTGCGTTATATCGGAGAGCGGGCGGCGGGAGGAACCCATCTGCAGATTTGTATGGGAGCGCCTCAGATTTGGATGGAAATGGCGGATTTGCTTGAGGATGAGGATTGGAAGCAGATGATGGCGGAGTATGGAAGATTTTATTATCTGCCAAGGGAGGAGCAGATGAAGGAATCAGGGGGATTGATCGGAGAGCGGGAATTCAGCCTGCCGTTTATGGCTGCCGCCATGGGAGCCTATGGTGCAGAAAGGCTGGGTGATAAAGCGCTGGCGGAACGTACCTGGATGCATTTGCTGCATGCTTTGATTGGCGGGGGATGCCATGATGGTTTTAAAACGACGGCGGTACTCGGGCGGGGAAATCAAGAGGAGCTGAGGGAGATTCCCTGGATATCCACGAATTTTGCCGCACAGTGGTGTCTGAATGTGATTTGTGCGTTGGAATTTATTCGGGAATATCTGCCGGAGACTTTGCAGGAGGCGGACAGGCTGGCGGCGGGATTGGATGAAGGAAGCTTCAGGAAGGCATGAGAAAGGAGGATTTTATGGCTGAAAAAGTGATTAGAAGGCAGTTCCGCGGCTGCCTGAAGGAAGATGCAAGGGAGGGAACGAGGCTGTGCATGGCGGCAGCGGAGGCTGAGAAGGAGGTCAGGAGGCTGATTCAGAGTGGAAGACTGCTGACGGCTTCCGTATACTATCATGGAAATATGTGTTTCCTATACTATGAAGCATTGGAGGAAGGGGTGTCTCCGGCGGACTTTTTGAAGCCGCTGGAAGCTTGTCTGGAGCTTTGGCCTGAGGAGGGCGGCAAAACCTGTTGGGCGCCGATGTATTCTATTTACTGGCACAGTGTCCCACAGGATGCGGACAGCTGGATGGAAAGCCGGAAGGGAAAGAAAAACAGGATCGGGAGAATTGCATTTCTGTATCCGGAGAAGATGTTTTCCTATACCTATTGGCATCAGGCCATAGTGGAAGAGGGGCTTTTAAAGGGAGATCAGTATCAGTTTATCAGCCTGCATGAAAATATTTTGTTTTCCTATTTTGAGGAACCGAAGAATATGGTGAATATCACCGGTATGGAGAAAGCTTCGGAGGTAATTGATAAATGGCTGGCTGTTAATCCGGAAAGCCATTTTGACAGGGAGAAGGCAGGCGGCAGTAATTTTATAATTATTGAACAGCTTCTGTCGGTTGCAGCGGGGGATGATTAAGGGATAAGATAAAACAAAATAAAAACCCAGCAGCTATATAACGGATAAGGAGGGAAAACATGCTGATAATAGGAACGCATATGTCGATCGCCGGAGGACTGGCAAAAACGGCGGAAAACGTAGTGGAAATGGAAGCGAATACCATGCAGATATTCAGCCGCAATCCCAGGGGATCCAATTTCAGGGTTCCGGAGCCGGCGGAAATAGATAAATTCCAGAGCATCAGGAAAGAGAAGCATTTCGGCCCTTTGCTGGCGCATGCCCCCTATACGATGAACCTGGCCAGCGCGCAGGGGAAGGTATATGAATTCGCCTGCACGGTTATACGGGAGGATATTGCCAGGATGGATGCGCTGGGAATAGAAAATATCGTGTTTCATCCGGGCAGCCATACGGGAATTGGTGTGGAGGAAGGGATAAAGAATATTACCGCAGGGCTGAACCAGGCGATTACCGGCAGGGAGAATATTACGGTGCTGTTGGAAACCATGACAGGAAAGGGAACGGAAATCGGCGCAAGGTTTGAACAGCTGAAGGCCATACGGGATGGGCTGGAGCATCCCGAACGGGTAGGGATCTGCCTGGATACCTGTCACGTCTTTTCGGCGGGATATGATATTGTGAATGATTTGGAAGGGGTGCTGGAGGAATTTGACAGGGTGCTGGGGCTTGAACTGCTGCGTGCGGTTCATTTTAATGACAGCAGTATGCCGTTTGGTTCTCATAAGGATCGGCATTCCCCGATTGGAGCGGGTATGATAGGACTGGATGCGCTCATCAGTTTTATGAAGCATCCGGCGGTAAGGAAGCTTCCTTTTTATACGGAAACGCCTTTGGACGATGAGGGCCATAAAGCGGAAATAAGAATGATAAAAGAAAAAATCGGGGAGGCCGCCTGCGGGGAATAGGCGGCTTTCCCGATTTTAGTTACAAAAAGATAAATACGATATATTTCACAGCAGAGGTGCGAACAGGCGGAGGATGCACTGGAAGCAGCGGACGAATACGGAACGCTTTTGGCAGTAATCAATGCCGATTTCCGTGCATAACGGAAAGGTATCGCAGAAATCCTTTTTGATATCCATCACGGCATCGCAGCCGTAGAGATATACGCCGCATTCAAAATGCAGGTAAAGGGAGCGGTAATCCATGTTAATTGTACCCACCACAGCGGTCTGGTCATCTGACACATAGCCTTTTGCATGGATGAAGCCGGGGGTATATTGATAGATGCGGACACCGGAGCGGATGAGTGCGGTGTAATAGGACTGGGTGAGAAGGAATACCAGTTTTTTATCAGGGATGCCGGGAGTGATGATACGCACATCGATGCCTCTTTCAGCCGCCATGCACAGCTCCTTCTGCATTTCATTGTCGATAATCAGGTAGGGGGTGGAGATGTATACATAATCGGTGGCATTTTTGAGGATATTCATATATACATTTTCGCCCAGGGTGACATTGTCCAGGGGCGTGTCGGAGTAGGGCTGTACGTAGCCTCCCTGCCGGCTTTGGAAGGGGGCGCAGGAGGTAAGATATTTATCCCAGGCGGTATCCGTGTCGCGGATAAAATTCCACATTTCCAAAAACATTATGGTATGGCTTCTTACGGCGTCGCCTTCCAGGCGGATTCCGGTGTCCTTCCAGTGTCCGTAGGGATGGGTGATGTTAAAATATTCGTCGGCCAGGTTAAAGCCTCCGGAATAGCTGATCCGGTTGTCGATTACCGTAATCTTCCGGTGGTCCCGGTGGTTCATGAAAATATAGAGGAAGGGCACCAGCGGGTTGAAAATACGGCACTGGATTCCCTGCCGGTTCAGGCGGCGCATGAATTCAGGCTTGACGTAGCCGATGCTTCCGAAATCGTCATAGATAAAGCGTACTTCAACGCCTTCCGAAATCTTCCGAAGGAGTACTTCTTCAATGCGGTGAAAGGCCTGGGTATCCTCCACGGCAAAATATTCCATAAAAATAAATTCCCGGGCGTTTCCCAAATCCTCCAGAAGGGCTTCCAGGGCGGCTTCCGCCTGAGGATAGTAAGAGACATCGGTATTTTGGTAAACGGGGTAGCCGCTGGAGGACTGGATATAGTATTCCTGATTGTGGATATAGATATTATTCTCCTTCAGGGCGCCTAGCACGTTCTCATCCTGTGAAAGCTCACAGGCAAAGCGTTTCTGCACCTTTTCATATATGGCGCGGGTACGTTTGGTGAGGCCGGTCCTGCCGAACATCAGATACAGGCAGATTCCGAAAACAGGGAGCGCCAGTATAACGATGGTCCATACCAGCCTGGCGGCGGAGAAATCGCTTTTTGCATTTATGCGAAGCACTACGATCAGCGCGATGATATCAAACACCGCGGAAAACCATACATAGTACTGGTTCAGCTTCCATACAAGCCCGATGAGCCATACCAGCTGTATGAGCAGACAGAGTACGGTAAATAAAACACGTCCGAAAATAACCTTAAGAATATTTCTCATGTGCATCCCCCTTTATATTTCTCTGAAGTAAAAATGCAGGCAGATAAGACTTATTATAGGAGATTATACTCTTTCAGGCCCGGGAAGTCCATTCGTCCTGAATTTCTTTTCACATACACTTTCCCGGATTCCTGTGGTAAAATAATGATTGTTAAAAAACTTAACAGTGGGGTATTATGGCGAATTTTTAAAGCACTGAACAGGCTGCTGGAGGAGGTCTTGGAGCAGGGGCCTGCAGACTGTGGTAGTGCGGTGGCAAGAGATGGCAAAATCCTTTTTGAAGAGTATCACGGAGTAAAGGATTTGGAAGGCGGGGAGCCAATTACTGCAGACAGTGTGTACCGGCAATATTTCACAAGAAAGGTGGCTGTCTGTACGGGAGCCATGATGCTGTTGGAGAGAGGAAAAATCCTTTGAATGATCCGATTTATGAGTATTTTCCGAAATGGAAGAGTACGATGGTAGCACAGTCAGAGGAGGACGAGTTCAGGGAGGCCAGCCCTTATTTTGAACGAGATGACCTTTTTAGCCTAAGACGAAGTATGAAGGTATCAATGCATAGGTGATGTCTATATGAATAATAGGAGCATAGTACATACACAGTGGAACTGCATGTACCGTATCGTTTTTATACCAAAGTATAGAAGGAAAATCATGTACAATGAAACAAAGGCGATTTGATGAAAATTACAAAAAATTGTCTTAGATGAAACAGGTGGAACTTATAGATGGAAAGGTAAGCAGGGATCACATCCATGTGTATGTGACAATACTTTGAAATAGGAGTTGCTAACTAAAATTAATGTAAGGAAGTCAAATAGAAAAATGAAAATTAATAAAATAACATATTCGAATATTTTTGACTTATTAAAAAAGCATAAGTTATATTTCCTTATTGAAATTATATTGGTTTGTTTTTGTTTGTGCTTTGAGTTAATTCAGCCAATTTTATTAAAAGATATTGTTAATGGAATAAGTTATTCAAAAGATGAAATATTTATGAGCAATTATATTTATGCTATATTATTTTATGCGTTATTTTTGTTTTTATCAAAGATTATATTATTAGGAGAAAATTATATTGATATTATTTTAACACGTAAGTTGACACAATCATGTAGAATAAAAACACTTGAAAGAGTAATATATAATAGTTTAAATTTTTTTGAAAAGAAAAAGATAGGAGAAATAATTGAGCGTTGTTCTACAGATTCGGGAAACATAGCAGATTTTCTTGCACATAAGTTTAAACCTTGTATTCGCTTCGTTATAATTTTTTGTGTTGCTTTTATATCATTGTGGAATATGAATGAATTAATTGCTGTTTTTACTATATTATTTGTGCCGTTTTATTTTTTTACTAATTGGTTTCTATATAAGAGAGTTCTTCAAGTTTGGAGAGAACAGGCACAAACTTTTGATTTGGTTACCTCTTTAATGCAGGAAAATATAGAGAAAATGTCAGTAATTCGTGTTTTCGGAAAACAAAAGTATGAAAATTCCCGCTTTGAAGATGTATTGTCATCATTAAAATTGGTTTATAAAAAATCTGCATTTTGGTGTTCTATTAATTTTCAGACGAATAGCTTTTTACCGCAATTACAGAAAATGGTTATAGTTATAAGTTCGATTTATATGGTTACACTATCAGATTTAAAATTAACTCCAGGAGAATTGCTTGTTTATATTTCTTATTCTTCCCTTTTATTAGCTGCATTTGGTGAAGTTGGAGGGATTTTTGCAGATTTTAGTAGATTAAAGGTTTCTCTTAATCGCGTAGAGGAGATTGCAAATATTAATTCAGAACGAGTTTTAGAGGAAGATGTTGTAAATCCTATAGTATTTCCTTTAAATTATGATAAGGTGTCATTGTCTTATAATCATCAGGCTATATTAAATCGTATATCATTTTCTATTGAAAGTGGTTTTGTTGTAGCAATTGCTGGAAAGGTCGGAAGTGGTAAGACATCTTTGATGCAACTTTTGATTCGTATGATAGACGAAGAAAATTGGCGCGGTGATATTAACTTTTCTATAAAATCAATACGTACTTATAACCGTAAAAATCTACGTGATCGAATTATTATGGTACCACAAGAACCACTGTTATTTAGAAAAACAATCAGAGAGAATCTCATGCTTGTCGACAAAGATGCAACTGAAGCTAAAATGAAAAAAGTATGTAAAATTGTAGAAGCTTTAGATTTTATTGAAAGATTCCCTTGTGGTTTTGATACTATGGTAGGAGATTATGGTAGAAACTTATCTGGTGGACAGCGGCAACGTTTATGTATAGCAAGGGCTCTTATGAAAGATTTTGATATCTTGATTTTAGACGATTCATTTTCTTCAATAGATAATAATACTGCAAATAAGATTTGGAAAAATTTACTTAAAGAGTATCAGCAAAAATGTATATTTGTCATATCTAACCAAATAGATATTATACAAAAAGCAGATTTGATATTAGTAATTGAAAACGGACAAATTAAAAATCAAGGAAATCATGAAAAGTTATTAGAATCTTCAGATTTTTATAAGACTTTGTACTATATTAGTAAAGGTGAGAATTAATATGAAACAAAAGAGTACTTGGGGAAAAATATTTATTTATACAAAGGATTTAAAAAAATATAATATTTTTAAAATATTGTATATTATTTGTATAGTTGTATTGAATAATATTATAATACTTTTAAATAGCTATGCTATAGATACTTTTATTATAGATAAGAAAATGCTCGGTAAAGAGGATTTTGTGTTGGTATATTTTGTGTTCCTTATAACTCTATTTATTTTTTCAATATTATGGCATTATTTAGCTATTTATACTGAAGGTTGTACCGTAATAAAGCTCCAGAGTTTAAGTTTTAAAAATTTGCAAAATTTATCTCCAGCATATTTCGATCAAGAAGCGGAAGGTGATCTCCTTACAAGATTAAGAAATGATGTTGAAGTTATATCAGAAACTTTGTTTTATCAATATAATGATTTATACTTTGGAATTTTTGGAAGTATATTTGCAAGTATTCTGCTTTTTTCATTAAACGGAAAAGTAGGCTTTTATTCTATTTTGTTGACTCCAGTTCTTGTGTTTTTCTGTATCATATTTGTTAAGAAAAAGGTAGCCCTGAGTGAGAATATAAGGCAGGCTGTTTCTAAATATTTTTCTGTTTTAAATGAAAGAATAAGTGCAATAAAGGTAGTAAAAACTTTATTGCTAGAAAAAAAAAGTGTAGTGGAATATGGTGATAGTTCATGGGAAGCATTGTGTGCGGAGAGTAAAAAGGGATATTTGAATGCTTTTTCAAACTTGATTATTAATTTTTTACTGATTACAGGCATATGCTTAGCTTTGTATTATATGGGATATGAAAATTTTAGAGGAGAAGCCTCTATTGGTGATATTACTGCAGTTATTACTGCTATTGAAATTTATGTTGCAAAAATAGTTCAAATAGTAAATACAATGTCTGTTTTTAAAGAGAATGAGGTAGCCTGTAGGAGGATTATAGAGGTTATTGAAGCAAAAGCGACGGTAATTGATAAGAAGAGAGAAATAATATTAAATGAAGTGCAATCTGAGGGGAAAAATATAAATACGGATATAGTAAGAGGAGAAATTGAATTTAAAAATGTCTGTTTTGAATATTTATCGGGGCAGCCTATTTTAAATAATTTTGAGCTAAAGATAGATGCGGGACAAAGAGTAGCGATTATAGGAAATACTGGGGCGGGTAAAACCACAATTATAAACTTGCTTGCCAGATTTTATGAGCCTCAGGAAGGCACAATTTTGATTGACAATAAAGATATAAAAGAGCAGTCATTGGAATGGCTTTATAAAAATTTAGGGTATATTCTTCAAAAGCCGTTGTTACTTAACGGTAGTATTATGTATAACTTAAAATATGGAAATGACAAGATTACAGAAGAGCAAATTATTAGTATATCAAAAGATTGTTCTTTAGATTTATTAGTTCATAACCATTTAGATGGATATGATACTGATGTATCTGAATTATCTTTTGGTGAAAGACAAATAGTTTCTATAGTGCGTACAATTATATCTTCTCCGCGAATTGTGTTAATGGATGAGGCAACATCATCGGTAGATTCATTAACGGATAGAATTATTCAAAAAGCACTTTATAAGCTTTTTGAGAATAAAACCAGTATAGTTATAGCACATAGGTTGAATACAATTATCAATGCAGATAGAATTATTTTGATTGAAGATGGAGCTATACTAGAGGATGGTAA
>OMGQ01001749.1_pt1 | contig 11335 bp, 15 predicted proteins | sample 1646071 | NCBI WGS metagenome assembly OMGQ01 (sample SAMN05578585, study PRJEB25193) | human gut metagenome | biome: Human Microbiome; feature: human-associated habitat; material: feces | host: Homo sapiens | place: USA:Birmingham | reverse complement strand
GATTTCACCGGGCGGGAAGCCAATGGTATAGCTTTATTTCTTCTTTCGTACAAAAATTCATCACAAAAAATACTTTTTTCTTATATCGCTCGGTAATCTTGGATAAAAATACTTTTCTGCATAATCTACAGTCTTATCATTCCATAGTCTGCTTGTGTCCAAAATTACTTCGATACTAAACTGATGAATCCCTTCGATTAGCCGTCGAGACAACTCTATCATACTTTTTTGTTCGTTCGACGTCTCTGGATTTATACACTCTAAATATTGACGATTCATGAGCGCTTCTAAAACAATTGGAGGATAAGCTTCTGGTAAGTATGATACACTTTCCAACAAGAAAGTTTTCACTTCATCGTTCTTATCGATGTCCATATTGGGTATGTTTTTTCTATTTTTTTCAAATTCATCTGTTGCTACACCCATAGTAAAGGCGATTACATATAATTCAAAAAAATACTGAAATAATTTCCCATAGCTCTCTGCCTTGTATAATTTTAACACATCTGTCATAATATTACCTCCAATAATCACATGTCATCACAACTGCCAACATAATTCCCAAAACTCTCTTTCCAATTATGATTTTCTTGTTATTATAGCCTATCCAGGAACCAAGTTTAAGTCCTATGGGCAGGCTTCCTTTCAAACGGCAGAAGATCTCCTGGAACATCGCTTAGCGGCTTTGTGTGTACGATTGCCACCTCCCAATACTCCAAGCGGAACTTTCGTTTCAGACGCTGCTGCCGAGCAATCATCACGTTGCCATCATAAAACGAATCCTTTGGATTCTGCGCTTTCCCCTCCAGAAACTTTTCATAGCTACCGTTAAACTTTCCTGTAATCCCGATCCGACCGACAATCCATGCCTTCTTCCCGGTAGGAAATAAATCATCCTCTATTTGCTTTCTTACTACCTCCTCTGCTATCTGAACAGAATATGGACTCTGAATCGTAGTCTCCCAGAGCATACCTTTGTGCAGCCGTTTGCCCCCAACCTTGAAACCAATCTCTTTTTCCTCTGAGTTTACCACGACATACCCGCACCGCTCTTTCTTCGGCTTTAGGTTTCGATCTGCATTGGCTCGTTCTCTGCTGACGCGCAACAAATTTGCATTGAGGGCACGCTGGTGGGCACTCTCCTCCCTTTCCTCTTCCAACTCTCCCTGGATAGCAGCTACCTTTTCCTGGGCCTCCTGACGAGCCTGTTGCACCATATACGCCGCATTTCTCTTAGCCTCTACCACTGCTTTATCCGCATTACTCTTGGCAATCCAAGTGTCCCTCTCCGCTTGACGTTTCTCACTAAGAATATAATCATATTCTTCCAACGTTAAAATCACATGGGTACAATCTGAATCAGAATGGCCGCCAGGCACCGTCTTGTATCCTACCATCGTCTTTTTTACAAATTCGCTCACGGCAGCACACCTCCTCACAGATCTCGGATATAATTATTCGCTACAACCTCCAGCCGGTTATGACCCAGGGCCTTGCTACAGACCAGCATAGCCGCCTTGTCCAGCTTCCGGCCGGACTCGTCCTTCCTGCAGGTATAGACCTGGCTCTGGTAGCGATGTCCTGTCCCCCTGTTTACCCGGTCATAAGGTATTTCAGCAATAGGCCGGGCATGGCTCTTATAGATGGCCGTGGCATACTCGGCCCGGTAGCCGTGAATATCAGCGCTCTGGTGGACGTGCTGCCACACCTTTTCCTCTTCCGGCGTGTTCCTGATACGCTCCACGATCTGCTCCATGTTCGGGCCGATGATGGGGCTTACTCGCTCCCTACCGCCCTTTCCGTTGCGGACATGGGTAAAGTAGTCCCCCCGGAACATGAGCGCGTCCTGGAGCATCCCCAGGCGTTTCTCAACGTCCGGCGTCAGCTCCGCCAGCGGGAGCTTCTTCAGCTCGGAGATCTCCGTCTCGATCCGTCGCAGCCCTGTCCCCTGGCAAAACTTGATCAGGCCGTCATTATTCGTCTTGGAGAAGTGCTTGTCCCGTACCCGGACGCCGCGGCTCCGTTTGATATTCTCTCTTTGCTTTTTGGGGGCTTTGAAGAAATCTTCATCATCCGGAGCAATCCCGTACAGCTTCCCCATGGCCGACCGCTGCACTCCTATCGTCCAGGCAGAAAGTCCCCGATCCACACCGTCCTGCAACCACTCGCCCACATACTTCCTTGCCTTTTTCAGCGTGGTGCATTCCGGGTGATGCTCCTTGATGTACTTGCTACAATATTTTGTGTGCTTCCAGTAGCTCTTGTAGGTATTGAAAGAAAATATCTTATCTCTGTCAGCTCCCTCCACCTTAGCCGTCCGCCGGCTCTCCCCGAAGGCTTGCATACTGTTCAGTCGTTCATAGGCTTGCTGGTGGAGATCCTTGGAGTACGACTTGTTGCGCCGGCCCATGGCACCCTCCTTTCTTAAAATAGATTTCTATATTACTACAAAAATACAAATATATTTTTCATTATTTTTATATTTCTATTTATCTATAAAACAAGATTTATTGTTTTATATTTTTCTATGAGTTCAAGCTAAGCCGCCTCCTGCCAGCTCCACTGGGAGACTCGACATTCGGCAAAGTACACTTTTTAACGTCTTATGTGTGACGGATTTTGGATTACTCCCTACACTTTTTTATACTGCTTATGTGTGCAGCCCCATTTATTCAGCTCTACGGCAGTTGAGGATCTGTCGGCCCATTTTAGAGGTAGGCGGCTCTCCGGAAGATCTACAGTATTCCGGCTACTATCAGAGGGTGGATAGGAACACGATACATTTCATTTACCCATCACTTTCAAAAGGATTACTCGTGGTGGGGTCCATGGTGCGCTTTCCAGTTCACAAAGGTTACTTCGGCAAGCCCGCACACCACACAGGAGTATCAGCCCTGTCATGGCTTCTGATTAGCAAACTGCTAAACCCCCAGCCGGCAGCTCCCGGCCAAGACGCTCTGGGCCTAATTACTATTTATCCTCGCCCAGACGAGCACTCATATCTGCTGCAACTCCCGGCCATCACCAGCCGCAACCATCTCTATTCAGCCCTCTTTCCATCGTCAAAGCCGCTGATCGACGTCGAGCCGATCCTCAGTCTCAACAACTATTTTCTTCCATCCTCATGTTACCATAGAAGAAGCAGGTTGTCAACATATTCAGAAACATAACCGTATAACGGTTTACCCGTTCACGGCTCTCGCAAACGGGTAAACCGTTATTAAAGAAGTGGAGGGATGATAAATATCATGCCTCCACGTCTTTAAGTATAATGATTCCCTAAAACTGTTTCAATCGTCAATAACAAAGTCCACCTTTATACCACAATTCTTGCAACTCTGAGGGGCAGACTGAGAGAATCGCCCCCGGCCCAAAAGAAACTTACCGCATCGGGGGCAACGATACAATCTCCTTTTCCAAGTCCCACCAATAGCTGCCATCATACAACCTGGACTAATCAAAAAAAACAACCTTTTATCCAGCCATTCCTTCGTTATCAAGTGGTCTACACGAGATGCCATCAAAATCACGATAGGCAATGAAATCACTATTACAGCCAGGCCTCCGTAATACAGTACCTTCGCCGCAAACAACGACGATTTCCTAATGTGCACTATCATCACTTATTCAATCCAAGATACATATTATATGCATCTTCTACTTGTGCCGAATAATCATTGTAGTATGTAGGCGAAGGCATATATAAGAGTTCCGGCTCTTCATCCTGAAGATATGCTTTTGTCTCATTGTTTCTCTCATTTAGCCCACAATGCTGGTAAATTTTGTTAGCAATCGTATATACGTAATCACCATTGTCTACCGTAGTCCATCGTCCAAAGTCTACATCGACAACATACGCATCAACGACCGCAAGAGTATCAATGATTTCTCCTCTAACTGATACAACCAAGGAAAGAAAACTTAATGTCACACTAACTCCTGTCATCTTGGTTAAAGCAAGAGCTGCCACACTTAATGATGTTCCTACCTCAAATGTTTTGCTACCCTCCTTACGCATTCTCAGAGTTAAATCTTCATGAACTGAAATTACATCGACGTTAGGATATGTATAATCGTTATAAACAACTCTCTCATACTCATTTCCATAAATTTTTCGTGCTGCGGCAAATAAATCTGCCTGTACCGAATCTCTCTGCTCTACTGTATTCGTGTCAAATGTAGACGCGCTGACTACACTTGCCTGGTTCAACAAAGAAAAACCTTCTCGTAGATATTCAAGCGGTTCTTTGTTCGCCCCGGCTTCTATAGTCACGCTATATATTCCATCATCTGCTTCATCCAACTCTCCTTCCACCAGAGGTGTAATCTTTGTAGCAGAAAACGATACTGAACTTCCATCGTTAGGCACAAAAATAATTGCATCCCACTCATCCCCTACGTAATCGAGAGTATATCTATAGAAGATGCCTGTATCAACTGCATATTCTTCAAATAATTCTGGCTCCATCTGTACATTATCCGCCGCAAAAGCAACCGAACTCATAGAAAATAGCATTGCAACAATAAGAAATAACGAAATACTCTTTTTCACAACTTTTCTCCTTTCTGACAGACATAACCTTTTTCACTTACAATAAAAACGCGCATAAGCATCCTCTCCTAGAGCTGATGTTCATGCGCCCGTACTTACAATCTTAATTCGTCCTCTCCAGAACTGAAGAAATGAGTATTCCCGCCCCAACCGGCCTGCATGACGCATGAACTGGTTTCTGTACATATCGTTTCCCCCATTCCTTTTTTAATTTTATCAATTTACCATATTATATCAGGTTAGTCATTTGTTGGCAATAGATTTGTTTGTTTTTTTTTGGAAACTACTAAATCTACAAATAAAAGTCAATAAGGAAAGGAGGTGAGTGTTAATTGCACTCACCTCCTTTCCTTACAAGTATTTAGCCAATCCTTCCTTACAAGTATTTAGCCAATCCTTCTCGTAACACTTTATTAATAGTTTCTGTCAAATTTTTTTCTTCCTCCAACGCCATTCTCCGTAATGCCTTATCTATATCCCGATCCAGAAAATACGACCGTTGCACCCGATCCTTATTTTTCCCTTTTGCCACAGGTGTCTCCTGTCTCTCCGACTCCCTGCCAGCACCAATAATAGACTTGAACGCGGCCTCCTGGTCAAACTTCGCTTTTCCTGCCATCACTCATTTGCCCCTTTCAAAAATTCCTCGATAAAGGCCCTATAGTCCTCTGCCACAGTAGACTTCCCGGCATAGTCAAATATATCGGCCCGGTTCGCCTGAGCCTCCTCCACTGCCACCGCAGACCGAATATAGGTCTTGTAGATCGGCGCCGAGATGTACGCACTCAACTGCTCCGCCAGCTCCTTGATCTGTCGGCTGATATTAGCCCTGGGATTGAACCGGGTAAAGAGAATGCCCCGGATTTTCACGCCTGGATTGCAATACTTCTGGACGCTGGTAACCGTCTCGTTGAGCTGAGAGATCCCAGCCGTGGCGAAGATCCCAGCCGTGGTGGGGATCAGTATGTCGGTGGCGCAGGTAAAGGCATTCACCGTCAGCACACCCAGGGAAGGCGGCGTATCGATCACGATGAAGTCATAGTCGCCGGCGACCGGAGCAACGGCCTCCTTCAGCCGGTGCTCCTTCCCAGTTTGGGACAGCTCCTGCTCAGCTCCGGCCAACATAATATTCGCTGGCACCAAATCATAGCCACCCTTCGTGTGTTGCACAGTCTCCTGGATAGTGGCCACACGTTTCATCACTTCATAGATCGTCGGGACGTTGTAGCTCTCCACGCCGCAGGCCGTAGAGAAATTGCCCTGGGGGTCGAGATCGATCCCCAGCACCTTGTACCCTTTTCCTGCCAGCCCTGCGGCCAGTGCCTGGGCCGTTGTCGTCTTTCCAACTCCACCTTTCTGATTGGCTACTGCAATTATCATTTGTCACACTCCTTCTATAATTATAGAATTATAGTTTTATATATATCTTTATTTCAATTTTACTATATATCTATTTTTATAGCAATATAGAAATCCAGAAAGCAAGAAAAAGCCGACGTCTCTTTTGACGTCGGCTTACTTTTAGCCGTCCTTGCTCTCCCTGGCCCACAGCAACCAGGAGACGCCAAGACACCCAGGCATATACCAGCTACTCAAAGGAGACTGAACACTATATGACCCCGCCGAACCAATCCGGAAGTAGCACATCCAAGCCTTGGCCGCAGTGAATATCCCAGCCATCCCAGATCAAGCAATCATACTCCGGCTCGTAGCCAATCTGCAACGCATTCGTTTTCATAGTTTTACTCATCCTCCGACAATATCTCTATTTCGGAAAATACCACATCTATCACTTTTTTAAGCAAATCCTCCGGAATCTGTTCTACAACCCTACAAGGACGTGCTCTTAGATCCAGCGCTTTCACGTGTTCACAAAGTACAACCCCTGTTGTCTCCGTCCTGCTGTCGAGCGGAATGTGCAGTGGAAACTGATTATTCGTGTTGGTAATCGGGCAAACTATTGTAACGTTCGTTTTTTGATTGAAAAAATTATTGCTAATTACCAGAGCAGGCCTATATCCGGCCTGCTCATGACCTGCTTGCGGGTTAAAGTCAACTTTAATAATGTCTCCTTGTCTTACCATACTTCCTCCCCAACAGGCTCACCCCAATCTATCTCAATAGGGGTATATTCTCCATGATAATCAGCGAAAAGTTCTTTGATATTCTTCCTTGATTCTGCTTTTTCAATAATGATTTTATCATCCTTCGCAGTTACAACCAACTGCTCACTACCACTCCAATGCAATGTTTCAAGAATAAATTTGGGAATGCGAATCCCTTGGCTATTGCCCCACTTCTGAATTGTCGTTGTCATGTGTAAACCCCCTTTCTATAGGATATACTTAGTATATCCTATTTTAGGAAAAATTGCAACTACAATTATTTACAACTACATCTTAGAATCCCACCATTTACGAATTGTTGGATAAGATAGCCCCGTTTCTTTTTTACACTGACTCTTCGTCCCATCCGGGTGCTGCTGCCGCCAACTATGTACCTGTTCTTGTACTGATGGGCGACCTTGAGATCTCTCACCTGCATCTTTCAAGATAGCAAGTTGCCCTCTTGCCAGTCTCAAATGCAACTCTTGCTTTCTTCCATTACGCTTATTCCTATCAATCCGGACATTTGTCAAAGCTTCGATATCAGAAATCGTAAAATTATAATACTCCTTATCATAAGCTTCCAATGCGCTCCGAATATCATCCTCCGTCAAGACATTTTCATGCTTCACCTTCTGCAGCTCCGTAAAGGCTTTCTTCATATCCTGCCGAAGCTGCTTTTTCGGAACACCGCACTTATAGGCGTAAATCGCAAGGCACATCAGAAAAAAATATCTGTGACCACCTTCAACCCTGCCGATCTGCCGCAGCCACCAGTGATAAAGTGCATACGGATCACTGCCATGCACCTTCCCAGCGATATCCCACTTTTTACGCCCCTTCTGCCTATTTACCACAACACGCTCATACCACTCTGGATACGCTTCCTTTGCCTGCGCTCTCGTCATTTTAGAAGGCCGAAATGGTTTATTCACATCTACACGATTTTCTGATTTCGCATAATCGTTAAGATAATCCAATGTAACGCGCTCCCCAGTCCGGAAAGCAACAAGCCTCGTCCCATGCTTATCATTGATACTCCCCACCATACGGAAGCACTGATTGATTGACTGATACTGTATCTCTTTCAGCTTTGATGTCCCCTTGTACTCCCACATCCGGAACGTCAAATCATATTTCAAACTTTTCAGCTGCACCTTAATATTCGGGAATAAATCCACCGGCTCCCGAAAAACATAATACACATGCAACCCTGTACCAGACAGAACAAGGAATGTCGGCATAGGCAACCGCCGCAACTTCTCAGGATCACCACCAAATCGCAGGAATAGGTTCCGCAGCTCCCCAAGCCCCACACCATCCAAGTCAAAAATAAGAGCATTCATGCGCTGAGCGTGTTCCAACTTATTACTTCTCCCACGGTAAACAAGACCGCTACACAATGTTAAAGGATTTTCCTCCACATACTCCATATAATCCTGCTCCCATGTATCTTTGAGCATAATCCGGCGTCGCTCCCTCTTCTTTTCTTCATCACGATAAAGATACACAGCATTCGGGTGAGAAAAATCAGTATGCAGTTCCCCACTACTCTCAATATCCGGGAACAGCTCCGCATAAAACTCATAACCACCCACTTCCTCAAACTGAGCGCTCAGATACTCATAGCAATCCTGATAATCCTTCGGCACATTCACACATACTCACCTCACAACAATAGGAAAAATCAACCAAGAAAACACCCCCCCTTCCTCCTCTCTATATACAGGGGGCTTAGATTATCAATAGATTTTTTTCACTATTTTCAGTTGTTATTATAGTCTGTCCAGGCGGCTCTTTCATCCCCCCCCCTGGACAGACTTTCTTTACAGCTCCATGCCGTCCAGGTATGCCCCCGTTCCTGCTCCTGTTCCGGCTGCTGCAGCTCCGGCATAGGTAGCAGCTCCCACGCTCTTTCTACCACCTGACGAAACTGCTCCGGCAAGTGCCGATCTAGGAAGTCCATCACTGCCCCACAAGTGTATCGAAAGCTACACTGTAAAGAGTCCCCCATCAGTTTGAACTGATGGGGGACTCTTTTATTTTCTCAACCGTTTATCAAAAGGTTTAAAGAAAATTAGTGTTGAACAGATCAAGAAACTTGTAATAAGGTGGTTGTCCAATAGCTGTTCAATCAAAATAACGGAAAATAAATTGTTAGAAAGCTTGTGGTAAATATCGAGTGTGGCAGCAAAGGTTGCATACAGTTTTTGAGGTATCCCCTCAAAGGATAACAAGATGGATACCCCACTTAAAACACAAAATATAATAGACAATCCTCTGCTGCTCTTGAGCTCAATATTGTTTTTTCGGCTGAGGAACACCCCTGCTAATACAATTAAAACAAAACGAATAACATTTGCAACTATAAAAATAATTGGAGATGTATAAATAAAATTATAAAAATAAAAAATAGGTATAAATAATAAGTATATTCCAATAACACACAATAGACTACGCAATAATGTGGTAATCAACTTATTTTTCATTTTGCCCTCCTTATACTTGATTGAGAATACGGTGTTCCTCTTATTTACAAGGTATCACTATTCCCAACTTTTTTCAATGCATTCTAAGTTTTTTTGTTTAAATTTTTCAAATTTAAACAGTTTACTAAACTAGTTCCGCTCCTTCTCTCATTCCAAACGCTGCAGATCCGACACAGCCAGCAACTCATGCGCCCCTTCAATCAGAATTCTGAATTATTCCAACAGGTACCAGCCCAGTGAAAATCCCCTCTCAGGCCATCTCAGAGCCCGGACGGTATAAGCATCGCCATCTTGCATAGGCTAAATAGGCGTGGTATAATAACCACAGGCTAAGGATGCTGGATAGTCTGAGCCTAACACGCAAAAATGAACCCCCCGGAGTAGTGAACCGCCCCAGTAAAAACGGACAATAGACAAAATTCCCCTGATGTAGGAAAATAGAAGTACTACATCAGGGGGATTTTTATATGGCGAGAAGATATCAGAAAATGCAGGCACTGCTTCCAGAAATCAAGCAAATGCTTGAGGAAGGAAAGAGCCAACGTGAAGTGGCGGAAATCTTGGGTCTGGAGGGAGACAGACCGGTGCATAATCTGTTAAAGCGAGAAAAGAAGAAGGAAATACAGGGAATACGTAAAGCACGAGGCCGCAAACCCGCAAAAACGCTGGAAGAATACAAACGGGAGAATGAGCGTCTGCGAATGGAGAATGAATTGCTGCGGGATTTTCTGCAATCCACAGGAAGGAAGTGAGAGCGACGGCAAAATATGCCGTGATTTACCGGTACAAGGAAAAATATCCAGTGCTTGTCATGTGTCGGTTCTTTACAGTATCCAGAAGCGGTTATTACAGCTTTGTGCAGCGGATGGGCCGTCCCAAAAAGGATGCAGCCCTTGGCGAAATGATCCGACAGCAACAAGAAAAATGCTTTCATACCTACGGTTACCGACGGATGTGGCAGTGGCTGAAAGGCAGCAAAGGAATTTACCACAATCCCAAGACAATTTTGCGTGTCATGAGGGAATATGGCCTGCTGGCAGAGATTCGCCGCCGCAGGAGGTGGCAGCGGATGGGTGAGCAGTTGCACAAATATGAAAATCTACTTAACCGAGATTTTCATGCCGAAACGCCGAATAGCAAATGGGTGACCGATATTTCTTATATTCACACCAAACAAGGGGTACTGTACCTGTCGATGATCCGGGACCTGTACGACAACAGCATTGTGGCCTACAAAACAGGAACGGAGCAAAGCGTGAATCTGGTTTTGGATACGATCCGCCAAGCAATACGCGGAGAAAAGAAGAAGGTCGCCGCGGAGTTGCAGCTCCACAGCGACCAGGGTGCTCAGTACGCCTCACAAGCATATTTTGAGCTGACTCAACAATACGGCATTACGCCTTCGATGTCAAGACGTGGGAACCCGTATGACAATGCAATGGCGGAAAATTTCTTCTCCATTCTCAAAACAGAGTGCATCTACCGCCACAAACCGGCCACCTTTTCAGAAGCCAATGAGATGATTGACCGTTACATCCACTTTTACAACCACGAGCGCATCCAAACGAAAACAGGAATGGCGCCGCTGACACTGCGCCACTCCTGCTAAAACTGTATAATCCTGCACCCGGGGCTTTTTGTGCTGTCTGCACAATCTGGGGCGGTTCATAGCCGCTCTGGGGGGCATTTTGTGTTTACTATCCCTTGCTGCATCTGTCAATTTCAATTCACGCCTCTGCGTGAGGGGCGACAATGGGTGCGCCCCCTTTCGTTCATCTATGATTTATGGTTGTATTATAATACAACCATAAATAAATGAAAGGGCCCCTCAAGCGCTAGTTATTCATCCGCTGCCGCGGATAGGCATTTTACGGCAGTGGCTCTAAAATCGGCTCCTGGGCCATCTTAGAGCCCGGATGGTATAAGCACCGCCATCTTGCATAGGCTAAATAGGCGTGGTATAATAACCATAGGCTAAGGACGCGTGTGAGGTAACCAAGGCCGACATGCAAAAAAGCGAGCCCCCCGGAGCGGCTACTCCGGGGGGCTCTTTGTGCTTACTTGCCCTTGCCGTATTTCAATTCACGCCCCTGCGCGAAGGGCGACCTGGGGGCTTTTTCTATGCTGCCGCTGCGACGGCCACAAGGATGCTGGATAGGATGTCCATGCCTAACACCTCCTTTCTGTTG
>OMGQ01001744.1_pt1 | contig 11341 bp, 10 predicted proteins | sample 1646071 | NCBI WGS metagenome assembly OMGQ01 (sample SAMN05578585, study PRJEB25193) | human gut metagenome | biome: Human Microbiome; feature: human-associated habitat; material: feces | host: Homo sapiens | place: USA:Birmingham | reverse complement strand
TTCTCCTGTAATCCCAATCTTATAAAAACTGTCAATTACCATTGTCATGATCGGATAGATAAGAAATGCCCCCATAAAGACCGCACCCGGCAGAAAAAACAATAATAAGGTTTTTCTCGAAACTATTTTCATTCCCATTTACCCCCTTTTATCCGGCAGCCTGAATCACTTGCCAATGGTCTCGATCTTAGACTTAGCAGCCTCCAATGTTTCATTTACATCTGCTCCGCCCAAACAGGACTCCACAACCCCAACCAAAACTTCTTCAATCTGAGCCCAGGTAGTCACCATGGGCCTTGGCTGTGACTGTTCTGCCCCTAATGTTTCAAGAACTGCTGTGGTATGTTCATTCCCTGCTTCTTCTCCGGCTTCCTCATACACGGATGTTCTTCCTGCAATTTTTAATGTCAGATCCATATAGTCTGCATTATGTTCATACATAAATTCCACATATTTTTTAGCCATTTCTTTGTTTTTTGAACTCTTCATCACACATTCATACCACGGACCTGTTGTTGCTCCGATTCCCGCGCTTCCGCCAATCATGGGCGCACAACCAACTTTATCCGCCCCCAGCGCTTCTACCGCTGCCGGATACTGATGGCTCCAGTTTAACTGCATTGCCGTTTTTCCATTTGTAAAAAGCTCCTGAGACTCTGTGGCTGCTGTGGAAAGAGAATCTGACGGAGTATAATCTGCCCCTGCAGTATCCACCATAAACTGCAGCGCATCTGCATAAGCCTGGTCAGTGATGTTTACATTACCATCTTTATCAAATACAAGCCCCTCTGCTCCGGCCTGACATGCGAAATCCAGGAAAGAACATACTGCATCTGAACCGCTTCCAAATACTGTAGTTCCATACATATCATCTGTTTTTAATTCTTCTGCAAGAGACTGATATTCTTCCCAGGTTTTCGGTACTTTGTCCTCTGGAATCAGATCCTTTCTGTAAATCAGAATCTTAGAATTTACCCACATGGGATATCCAAGAAGGTTTCCATCAATAGTTCCGCTTTCTTCGAGAGTTGGAAGGAAATCGCTGCTATCTGCATCTTTAAGCGGTTCAATAGCATCTGCAAAAGCTGCCAGCCATACTACATCCATACACGCTACATCATGGGCTGCCTGTTTTGCCTTGATCTCTGTAGACAATTTATCATACATTCCTGTATAGGCAACTGCATCTACAATAACCTCACAGCCTGTTTCCTCTTTAAAATCTGCTGCAGTTTCCTTTGCAAGGGCCTCTGCCGGAGATCCGCTCTCTACTAATACAGTGATACTGTCTTTTTTATCTGCTGTTTTTTCTCCTTCAGTGCTTCCACATCCTGTAAGCATAGTTCCTGCAACTGCTGCCGCCATCACCAGACTTAAAGCTTTTTTTTTCATGTTAAAATTCCTCCTTTTCGCTTATACTTTCCATTCCTTTTGATGGACTCATTATAGTTCATCTGTCTTTTTATGTCAAACGTTTTCATAATATATTTTCATTTATGTCAGTGTGCACAATATTATATTGTATATTTTGTATAGTTTTACCGATATATTTGTCATTTTAATAAGCTATATCAATTCTTTTTCTTCTTTGTTATGAAAATATTTTCATATTATATCAGTGTTTTTTCTTTTATTTTTCATGTAATTATGTTATAATCATACTATCAAGAAAATATTTCCAGCTTCATGACATTCGATATTTTAATAATGTGAGGTTTTATTATGAATAAAGTCAAAATTACAGATATTGCACAAAAAAGCGGTGTTTCCCTTACTACTGTTTCCAGGTATTTTAACCATCCGGAGCTTCTTTCACCGGAAACACAAAATAAAATTAAAGAAGCGATCAAAGATCTTAATTACAGCCAGAATAATCTTGCCCGTATTCTTGTCACCGGTCAGTCCAATCTGGTAGGCGTTATTTTTCCTCACCTTCATTTAAGCTTTTACACAGAACTTCTTAATCAGCTTGTAAAATACGGTAAAGAAAAAGGCTACAGTTTTATTATCTACACCTCTAATAACTCCAAAGAGGAAGAAATGCATCTGATCCAGAACCTGATCTCCTACCGGATCAAAAGTCTTATTTTATTAAGCCATCTTCTTTCTCCCCAGGAGATCGAAGCTCTTCCTGTACCGGTAATTTCAATTGAAAGAGCCGGAGGAAACTTTAAGCAGATTAACAATGATAATTTTACAGGCGGAAAGCTGGCAGCCGATTTGCTGATCCGCAACGGCTGTGAAGTTTTTATCCATATTAATAATGATTTCAGGGAAGACTGGCCTTCCTTTAAGCGTATCCTGGGATTTGAATATGAGGTCAGAAATCTTCCCTATGAGCGTTTTATCCAGACTGATCTTACAGATCCTTATATGCCCTCTGCCACAAAAGCAATGGAAGATCTGGTTACTCATATTACCACAAAATATGCCGGCAAAAAACTGGGCGTGTTCTGTTCCAATGATGACATTGCAGGGCTCTTTGAACGCCAATGTATCAAAAAGGGAATCTCGATTCCGGAAACAGTTGAGCTGATCGGGTATGACAATTCTCCCGGCTCCAACAATGCAATCCTGCCCATCACCTCTGTCGATCAGAATATATCCCTGATGGCACAGATTGCAATCCAGTCTCTGGACAATTATATTCCATATGAAAGCATGGTTCCTGCTGCCCTGATTGAAAAGGAAACAACCAGCCGTTCCCCTCTGTAACTTTCACAGCAATTTACAGTTATTTTCATTGTTCCATATTTTTTACAAAAAAAGAGCGCACCACATGCTGACATGTGATACGCTCTTTTTTCATTCTTTTAAAACAACTCCGCCCTCCGGCGGCCAAGGCTCAGATAAACTCGTGTTCCCTTTCCCGGTTCTGATTCCACGGAAATACCATGATCCAGCCTTTTCATGATCTTTCTGGAAAGGTACAGGCCGATTCCTGAGGATCTGGTCTCCGTTCTTCCATTATATCCGGTAAATCCCTTTTCAAAAATCCTCGGAAGATCTTCCGCGCTGATTCCTGCCCCCGTATCCTCAATCACCAGCGTATGGGGACGGGATTCCGAAAGATAAATCCGTATCTCACCTGTCTTTGTGTACTTTAAGGCATTGGAAATACACTGCCCGATCACAAATCCCAGCCATTTGGGATCTGTCAGAACCTTTTCCTGTGTTCTCTCATAGTCAAGCTGCAGCTTTTTCCCGATAAAAACTGACGCGTATTTGTGAATCTGCTCCCGAATGATCTTATCCAGATCGCACTCTGAAAATTTCATATCCGAAGACATATCCTCAGATCTCAGATACCCCAGAACCATTTCCACATATTCTTCTACCCGAAAAACCTCTGCAAGAGCCGTTTTATTTTCCTGAGGCTGTTCTCCAAGAAGCAGTCTGAGGGCGGCAATAGGTGTTTTTATCTGATGCACCCACATGGTATAATAATCCGCCATCTCTCTGTAAGAGGTCATCCTGGCTTCCTCTGCTTCCATCCTCATTCGGTTCAGTTCATGGATCATCTGCTGAAGCGCCGCCTCGTTGTTGTCCTGGGGCAAAGGAAGCTTTTCCAGATCCAGAGGAATACTTTTTGCAATCTGAGACAAAACCTGCGCTTTGCTGCGGAACCTGAAATATCCATACACAAATGCTCCCGCGAACAAAGCCATACATAATAGGCTTCCATAAAGAACCGGCTCATCAGGACAGTTATACAGCCATAATACCATTGCCATGATTCCGGTTGAAGCCAGGAACAAAGCTGCTGTTTTCCATATTTTTTTCAGATACCCTGCCATTTCTGTCCTCCGTTACTGCACTATGTAGCCCAGCCCTTTTCTTGTGAGAATCATATTTTCAAGGCCGATTCCTTCCAGCTTGCGTCTCAGGCGGTTGACATTTACTGTCAGAGTATTGTCATCTACAAAATCATCATTTTCCCAGAGCATCTGCATAATCGCTTCTCTTGAAACTACGTTTCCTGCCTGAGAAAAAAGAAGGTTCAGTATCCGAAGTTCATTTCTGGTAAGCTCAACGGCCTGTCCCTGATAGCTCAGATTTCCGCTTCCCAGATTCAGGACAGCGCCTCTGTGTTCCAGAAGGTTCCCACTGTTTCCAAAGGAATATGTTCTTCTCAGTATCGCCTGAACCTTTGCAGAAAGGACCTCCAGATTAAAGGGCTTGGCAACAAAATCGTCTGCTCCTCTGGTCATTGCCATAACCATATTCATGTCATCTGCCGCAGAGGAAAGAAAAATAACAGGAACCTGCGATACCCGGCGGATTTCTTCACACCAGTGAAATCCGTTAAAATACGGAAGCTTCAGATCCAGAAGCACCAGATGGGCTTCGGAACGCACAAATTCTCCCATAATATCCCTGAAATCCTCCGCTGCCGTTACCTGATATCCCCAGGATTCCAGATGTTTTGTTATCAGAGAACAGAGCATCTCGTCATCTTCTGCGAGAAATATCCTGTACATTAAAGCTCCTCGTCCACATACTTCTGTATGTTGGATGCATTTACATATTTTTTCAGATGCTCTCCGTCTGTGATCACCAGGGTAGGCGCCTGCATAATGCCGAACTGTCTCGCTCTTTTTCGCGGGTACCCTCCGGGAAGATGAGCAAAGTCTCCCCCGCCCGGCAGGCCTCCACGGTCCGGTCAATGATCTCCAGCTCCTCGCCCTCCAGCATTTTTTTCGCCATGCGGCAGTTTGGGCAGGTGCTTGTGGTAAACAGGTATTTATGGGTTTCTACAGGCTGTACCTTTACGTCGTCCTCTGTCATTGTGACTACACTTGTATGGACTTTTTTCAGGGAAGAATGCACAACGTCATAAAGGGTTCTGTTTGCCCAGACCATTGCCTCCTCTTTCGGGATTGCAGAAATGGACATTCCGTTTTATGGACTGTACGGCGCCTGCTCCACTATGGGGGAAGCACTGTCTCTGGGAGCAATGGCGGTCTCAGCCGGTTACGGAGAACATATTCTCTGCGCTGCTTCCAGCCATTTTGCCACAGCAGAAAAGGAGTTCCGTTTTCCTTTAGGCTATGGCAGCCAGCGTCCTCTGTCCGCTACCTGGACCGTGACCGGAAGCGGTGCCTGTGTCATCGGCTCCAGACCGCCGGTTCCCCAGGAGCGTTCAGAACACTCTCCGCTTTGCTGCAGTTCCGGCTGCGCCGTCATTACAGGGATCACCACAGGAAAGGTAATCGACTATGGTTTCCATGATTCTCTTAATATGGGCGGCTGCATGGCTCCGGCTGCCTGCGATACCATATGGCAGAATCTTTATGATTTCGGCCGCACCCCGCAGGATTACGACGCTGTTTTTACCGGAGATCTGGGGATGGTAGGCCAGCGGATCCTTCAGGATCTTCTTTTTGAAAAGCATATTGATATCAGCAAAGTCCATCAGGACTGCGGACTTCTGATCTATGACAACACCTCTCAGGACACCCATTCCGGCGGAAGCGGCTGCGGCTGTGCAGCTTCCGTGCTTGCAGCCTACATTCTTCCGGAGGTTGTCCGGGGCACATGGAAAAGAATCCTCTTTGTGCCAACAGGAGCCATGCTCTCCAAGGTCAGCTACAACGAAGGAGAGGCTGTTCCGGGAATTGCTCACGCAGTAGTCATTGAACACAGAGATTTTTAACAGGAGGAACATCTCATGGATTATTTTAATGCATTCTGGGTAGGCGGCCTTATCTGCGCCCTCGTCCAGATACTCATGGAAAAAACAAAGCTCATGCCCGGCCGTATCATGGTTCTTCTTGTATGTACAGGGGCCGTGCTCAGCGCCATAGGCCTGTACGAACCCTTCCAGGAATTTGCCGGCGCCGGCGCCAGCGTTCCCTTGCTGGGCTTTGGCAATACCCTGATGAAGGGGGTCAAGGAAGGAGTAGATAGCCAGGGCTTTCTCGGCCTGTTTTCCGGCGGCTTCAAGGCGGGCGCCGTAGGGACCGCCGCCGCGCTTATCTTCGGCTACATTGCCTCCCTTATTTTCAAACCCAAAATGAAAAAATAATGGGGGTGTGAACCTCCGACAGGAGAAGGCGGCCTCTCGGAAGGGAGTGGACGCCCGGAAAGGAACCGCCCTTTGGCTGCAACAGAAGCCCGGGGAGGAAAAGGAAGTTTCCCGGACACATTTTCAGACCATGGAGATGATACTAAAAAAAGTGTCAGCCCCACCTGACACTTTTTTCGCCCAAGGCTCATCGCAATGCCCGGTCTGACTGGGTCCGGGAAACTTCCTTTTTCTTCCCGGGCTGCCTGTTGCGGACGAAGGGCGGTTCCTTTCCGGGCCGCGCGGTATGTTTACATTTTGGTGCTTTTTTTCTGTGGATGGTGTGTTACACTAAAGGGGATTATGGGCAGGCGGTATTTTTAGTACATAATTTTTTTAAAGGATAAATATTCTGTTCCTTGCAGCGGGGGATTTGATTGTTGTGCGGATGAGGGGAAAGAGGATGAAGACGAGAATTTTAGTGATTGAGGATGATGCTTCCATATCGGAGCTTATCTGTATGAATCTGGAGGCGGCGGGGTATGAGCCGGTTCCGGTTTATGATGGGGTGGAGGAAGAAAAAATTATATCGGGTTTGGCCGGCGGCGGAGAGGAAGGCGTGTCTTATGCGCTGGCGTTGGTTGATATTATGCTGCCGGGCAAGGATGGGTTTGAATTGATGGGGTGCATGCAGTCGGCCGGAATTCCGGTGATATATCTTACGGCCAAGGCGGATGTGATTTCCAAGGTACACGGGCTGCGGGCGGGGGCGGAGGATTATATTGTGAAGCCCTTTGAGGTACTGGAGCTGCTGGTGCGTATGGAAAAGGTGCTGGAACGGACAGGCAGGGGGAAGGAAATCATTGAAATCCGCGACGTGAGGATTGACAGGAAGGAGCATCAGGTCATGAAGGCGGGAATTCCGGTGGCGCTCAAGCCGATGGAGTATGAGCTGCTGGTGCTCCTGGCGGCCAATAAAAATGTGGCTTTTTCCAGGGAGCAGCTCTTGAATCAGGTCTGGGGCAGCGATTATATGGGGGAAACCAGAACCGTGGATGTGCATATCGGGCGGCTGCGCAAGAAACTGGATTTTTTTGAGGTCATACGGACCATTCCCAAAACAGGCTACCGGCTGGAGGATTGAATATGAAGCTTTGGAAAAAAATTTCTCTTCTGACCACCTCCGTACTGCTTGTGACGACCGGCGTCACAGGGGGAATTGTGGTTCACCGCACCGTACAGTATAATGAGACAAAAACGGTGGAAAATTATGAGCAGCAGCTTCACGCCACCGCCTATGCGCTGGGAAAGGAAATCAGCGACAGCGAGCTTGAGGGCTACACGGAGGCAACCAGAAGCTCATTTTATAATTATATTTTAAAAAAATACGGCGCTTCAAAATACATATTGATTAAGGACGGGGAGGTTGTCTGCAATCTCACGGCTTTTGATTTGGTAAACCCGCGGGAGGAGCGCTGGGCGGGGACGGAGGCTTCCGCGGATATCCGGCAGGTGGGGGAGCAGCATCTGCTGATTCTCGGGAAAAAACTGCCCGCGGATTCCCTTTCGGACTACCGGCTTGTCCTGGTGCAGGACATTACGGAGCTTTATGCGGATATGGAAAAACAGGCCTGGCTGTTTGCGGAGATTTATTTTGCGGCGGCAGTCATATCGGTGCTGATTATTTTTCTCATAACGGGCAGGCTGTTGAAGCCGCTGCGTAAGCTGCAGCAGGCGGCTGCGGATATCAGCGAGGGAAGGCTCGGGCAGCGGGCGCAGGCTGGTTCAAAGGATGAAATCGGCGCCATGGCGGCTTCCTTTAACCGTATGGCGGATCGGATTGAGGAGCAGGTGACGGAGCTGGAAAAGGTTTCAGCGCAGCGAGGGATGCTGCTTGGAAGCCTGACCCATGAGTTGAAAACGCCTATGACATCAATCATCGGTTATTCCGATACCCTGCTGCATGTGAAGCTGAGCGAGGAGCGGCGGGAACAGGCGCTGCATCGTATTCATGATGAGTGCAGGAGACTGGAGCGTCTGTCCGGCAAGCTGATGAACCTGATCGGTCTGTATGATAACGATAGTATCAGGCTGGAGGAGACGGAGGTGGAGGACCTGTTTTCCCGGGTGGCGGATTTGGAAAAATATCACCTGGAGGAGTGCGGGATGACGCTGGAAACCCGGTCGGACGGCCAGATGCGCAGGCTGGACAGAGATCTTTTTGAAAGTCTTCTTATTAATCTGATAGATAACGCTGTGAAAGCCGGAAAAGAGGGTGATGCCATCCGTCTGGAGGCTGCCGGAAATGAAATCAGCGTCACCGATCAGGGCAGGGGAATACCGCCCGGAGATCTGCCCCGCGTTACAGAGGCGTTCTATATGGTGGATAAATCCCGCAGCAGAAAAGCCGGGGGCATCGGCCTTGGGCTGGCGCTTTGCAGCAGGATAGCGGAGCTTCATAACGCGTCTCTCCATATCGAAAGCAGGGAAGGGGAAGGAACTCGGGTAACGGTGGTTTTCCAGGGGGAAGCCTGACGGAAGCTGTGAAGGAACTGAAACGACTGGTAACGGTCCGGCCGGGGCTTGCGTATGTTTTAAAATATAACCCTGTTTGCAAAATGTTTACATCCTGCTGCATACTTTTTACGAGGCACGGGCGTATGCTTGGTTTATGCCTGAAGCATAACGCTTCGCACAGATGCGCAGGGCAGCTGCCCTGAAATAGGCAGAGATGAAACAAATACGTTACTGTTCACTTAGTACTGTGCATTTACTGCACAGTACGTAAGAAAGTGATTCAAGAGTGTATAAATCCCATTGCCGCAGGCAATTTTTAATGGATTTATACAGTTATTGGTCACGGAGTGAACAGCAACACAAATACGGAAAGAGGGAATTGAAAATGAGAAAAAGTAAGCGTTGGATGGCTGTAATCATGGCGGCAGGTTTGGCGGCATCCGTTTTAGCCGGATGCAATGGAACCCCGGAGCCTCAGGAGGATTTGGTAAAACCGAAGGAGGAAAGTACACAGGCGCCGCAGGCCGCGGCAGAGGGCAGCATCGCAGATCAGGTGCAGGCGCCCAGCCGTTTTGCCCTGGAGTTTTCAGATACAGCGGGGCAGCTTTCGGTATCGGTGGACGCGTCCGTCACGGTTCCCGCGGCGGAGGGCTTCCGGCTGAAAACCGTGGCTTCCCGCACTTTTACCCAGGAGGATTATGATGCGGTTAACCGTGTGCTGCTGGGGGGCGGGGCACTGTGGGAACGTGCGGTGGAGGAAGACGATCCGGCCCATGGCTTTACAAAAGCGGAAATTGAGCAGCGGATAGAGGAGCTGAAGAGGCTGGAAGCCACGGGCGCAACCTATGTGGATGAATACGGGGACGAAAGAAGCTACGGGGAAGCAATAAAAAACTTTGAGGAAATGCTGAAGTATGCGCCTGATACGGTGGGCACAAGGGAAATTGAAGCAAAGGTACAGTACGATCCGGACGCCGCGGCAAATGGGACTCCTGAAAAAAACTGGCTGATGGGCAATGTTACCGCGGACGGAAAAGATTATGTTGTAAGCCTTGGCAATGAACTGACTCCCGATTGGCGCTGGATCAGTTTCATGGTTTCCTATCTGGAAAATGGAGGAAACTATATGCCGGTGGGTGACGCTCCGGCAGCCGGCACATCCCTGAATGCACCACCGGAGGATATCATCAGTAAAGCGGAACAAGCAGCTGCAGATATGGGCTTTGATGAGTTTATGTCCTGCGGAGGAGAATATTTTTCAACCTTTACAGAGGATGAAGAGGGAAAAATGGTGGCTGCGGATAACGGTTACGGCGTTTATTTTACAAGAGTGATAGACGGTATTCCTGTAACCTATACCCATACCGACGGCAGCACCTCGGAAGGAAACTGGTCGTCCTGGCCTTATGAAAAGCTTTATATGATCTACAATGATGAGGGCCTGGTTGATTTCCAGTGGTGGGATCCGTATACGGTGGCCGATAAGTCCGATGAATACGTATTCTTGATGCCCTTTGATGAAATCCAGAAAATTTTCAAGGAAATGTTCCAGAAAAAATATGCATTCTATACGGAAAACAACATGAAGGTGAACTTTGCCATAGATGAAATCCGCCTGGGTTATATGCGCGTGATGGAAAAAGGAAACGTAATGGAAGGAACCATGGTGCCGGTGTGGGATTTCTTCGGCAGCCAGACCGTGGAAAGAGAGGACGGAACAACGGAAGTAACAGGCGGCCCCTACGACAGCTGGTTTACCATCAATGCCATGGATGGCACGGTAATTGACAGGAATCTGGGGTATTGATGCCGGCTTGTAACCGGCAGCTATATCAGGTCAATATAGTACAATAATCGGTCAACAAAAAAGAAGAAAAGACAGGGCAGAAGTGATAACTTGATTACATACGAGATTTTTTTAATACGGAGGAAAATCCTCTGCTCGCAGAGTGCTCACATTTTTCCTTCGGAAAAACAAGGAGGAAAATCCTCTGCTCGCAGAGGCTCGCATTTTTCCTTCGGAAAAACAAGGAGGATTTGGGATGCGGATACAAATGCTGCATGACAACTGGCAGATGTGCATCAACAATACGGAGGAGTTTCTGCCCGCCGCCGTACCGGGAAGCGTTTACCAGGATCTGCTGGATAACGGCAGGATGGAGGATCCCTATTACAGGGATAATGAGCTGAAGGCTCTTAAAATCATGGATAATGATTTTACCTATGTCACATATTTTGACGCGCCGGAGGAAATCAGGGAGAGGGAAGAGGTTTTACTGCATTTTGATGGGATTGATACCATCGCGGATATCAGCCTGAACGGAACGCTGCTGGGGAGTGTCCGGAATATGCACCGAATCTGGGAATTCCCGGTGAAAAGCCTGCTGCGTGACTGCGGAAATGAGCTGAAGGTGGTGCTGTATTCCCCGACCCGTTTTATCAGGGAGGCTTACGGGGAAAGGCCAATGGAAGGCAGCTCCGACGCCATGCAGGGCTTTCCCTATTTAAGGAAAGCTCACTGTATGTTCGGCTGGGACTGGGGCCCCCGCCTTCCTGATGCAGGAATTTGGCGTCCGGTGAAGCTGCTTGCCTTTGACCATGCCAGACTGGACGGCGTTTACATTACCCAGAAGCACGAGCCGGGCCGCGTGGCCTTACAGCTTCGTGTGGACGTGCAGAAAGCAGGCAGAAAAAATATCTGCCGTTTCGGAAGGGATGAGGAAGAGCTGGAAGGCCTGTCCTGGCGTGTGAAGGTGACCGATCCTGACGGCAGGGTAATCCTTACGGAAACCTGCCCGGAAGAAGCCGTGATTGAAA
>OMGQ01001737.1_pt1 | contig 11375 bp, 10 predicted proteins | sample 1646071 | NCBI WGS metagenome assembly OMGQ01 (sample SAMN05578585, study PRJEB25193) | human gut metagenome | biome: Human Microbiome; feature: human-associated habitat; material: feces | host: Homo sapiens | place: USA:Birmingham | reverse complement strand
GTTCGTTCGCCCGCATATCGACGTTCGATCGTCCCGCAGGCCGTCATGCGGCGCCGCGTCCGGCGTCGTCGAGCTCGCGCCGTGCATCGAGCTCGTACGGCACGGGCCGCTTCTCCTCGTTCGACGAGCGCATCGAGGAACAGCCCGAAGAGGAAGTCGAAGAGCGCCGCCTGACCCGCAAGGAGCAGCGCAAGAAGGCGCGCGCCAAGAGCAAGGCCGAGCGCGCGTTCACCAAGCAGTTCGGCGGCTCGAAGCCGTCCGATGCCTCGCAATCGGGCCCGCGCGCCGCGGTGTACAAGGGCGAGATGGGCGCGAAGCACCGTCAGGCCGCGCGCATGCAGAACGCGGAGAGCCCGCAGGCTTCGGCGAAGCGCGGCTTCTCGCTGGGATCGCTCGCATCGCTCAAGTCGTCGCCGAAGTTCATCGCGAGCGCGGCCGTCGCCGTCTGCCTCGTGCTCTCGTGCGCCTTCCTGTACCCGCCGGCGCAGCAGTACTACCATGCGCTGCGCGAGCGCGACCAGCTGGCCGCCGAGTATGCGGCGCTCGAGGAGCGCAACGGCGCCCTCGAAAGCGACGTCTCGTCGCTGCAGACCGACGCCGGCATCGAGGATCGCGCCCACGAGCAGTTCGGATGGGTGAAGAAGGGCGAGGAGACGGCGAACGTGCGCGGCCTCGACCTTGACGAGGACGAGGCATCCACGTTCCGCGCCAACATCACGCCGGGCAGCGTCGAGGCGCCGGAGACGTGGTACTCGCCGTTCCTGGACGCCCTGTTCGGCGTCGAGTAGACCGAGGGAAGGGGTCGCCATGAGCGCCATCGCGGAGCCCGAGAGTACCGAAAGCGGTTTCCAGGCGGGCCGATACGCGGCCATCGACATCGGCACCGTGACGTGCCGCATGCTCGTGGCCGACGTGGACGAGGCGGGGCGGCTCCATGAGCTCGACCGCGAGTACACCATCACGAACCTCGGCGAGGGCGTGGACGCGACGGGCGTGCTGAAGCCCGCGGCCATGCAGCGCGTGGCCGATGCCGTGGCGCGCTTCCTCGACGTGCTGCGCGGGTTCGCCACGCCGGAACATCCCGCCATCACGACGAGGGCCATGGCCACGTCGGCCGCGCGCGACGCGCGCAACGCCGACGAGTTCGAGGCGCTGATGGCGGGCTTGGGCGTCACGCTGTCCGTCATCCCCGGCGAGCGCGAGGCGGCCCTCTCCTTCGCGGGCGCGTCGTGCGACTTCCGGGGGGAGCGCCTGCTCGTGGTGGACATCGGCGGCGGCTCGACCGAGGTCATCGCCGGGCGCGCGGGCAGCCGGCCCGATCGCTCGCACTCCTTCAACATCGGATGCCGTCGCGTGACGGAGAAGTTCTTCGCGGCCGATCCTCCCGGCGCCGGCGAGCTCGAACGGGCCCGCGCGTGGGTGGAGGAGGGGATGCGCCCCTACTTCGACGAGCTGCGCGGGGCGGGCTTCGCACCCGAGCGGCTGGTGGCGGTGGCCGGCACGGCCACCACGGTGGTGTCGATCCACGAGCGCATGGAGGTGTACGACACCTCCCGCGTGCATAAGGCCGTCATCACGCGCCCCATGCTCGACGGGGTGGCCGACCAGCTGGAACGCGTCCCGCTCGCGCAGCGCGAGCGCATCGTCGGGCTCGATCCGGGCCGCGCGCCCGTCATCGTGGCCGGCATGGTGATCCTGCAGACGGTGCTCGACCTGGCCGGCGTCGATTCGTTCACGGAATCGGACATTCTCCACGGCATCATTTTGGACGAAGCGGCGCGCTGAGGTCCCGCCGTCCGATAAAGTTTGCTACCATAGGGCCTGCTCGTTTTCAGCGGGCCGTCGCACGCGGGGGCGTGGCGGAATTGGCATACGCAGGAGACTTAAAATCTTCCGGCTTCGGCCTTGCGGGTTCGAGTCCCGCCGCCCCTACCACCTTGCGCTTCATGGTGCGGCGAGCGCCACGGAGGCGACGCCTCCCGCTTCCTACTCCTCGTCGTACGCTTCCAGCACGGCGGGCAGCGACGCGGTCACGACGTTGCCGACGGCCGGCAGCCCGATGAGCACCGCGCTGATCACCTCGTCGCGCGTGGCACCGTGCATCTTCGCCATCTTCACGTGGAACGGCAGGCCGCTGTCGAGACGGGCCGCCGCCATGACGGCGAGGTAGGCGAGAGCGGCGGTCTTGTCGTCGAGCGCGCTGGCCGCGCCGAGCGCCTGCACCGCCTCCGACCATGCCTGCTGGTGCTGCGGAGCCTCTTGGGCGAATGCCTGGAATGCGGGGCTGACGTTCATGGACGCCTCCTTCTCGCGCGGGATTTTCGATGCTCCCAGTGTAGCAAGCGAAGCGTCGCTTGACGCAAAGCGTTGCATACTCTCAACCTGATATGCGGAGAAACCCGGAAAAATAAGCCGCTGGCGCAGCGCACGGAAAGCGCCCGCTTTTCTTTGTGATACCATGTCGAGCGGATCATTCGCCCAGGCCTACAGAGAAAGTGCTATGGAGACAATCAACGAAATCATCGCAGCCGTAGAAGAACCTCCCGAGTCGTTCGAGCAGTACCTGACGTCGTACGCCGACCGCGTGGGCGACCTGGTGAACTCCTTCATCCCGAAGGGCACGCACGCGGACATGGACCGCTACCTGTACCAGCCGCTCATGGCGTACAGCCAGAACGGCGGCAAGCGCCATCGCCCGCTCATCTGCTTCGCGGCCTGTCGCGCCGTGGGCGGTGACATGGCGCGCGCGACCAGCGCCGCGGCCGCCATCGAGCACTTTCATACCGCGGCCCTCATCCACGACGACATCGCCGACGAGGCCGAGCTTCGCCGCGGCGAGCCGTGCATGCACCTCACCGAGGGCATGGGGCTGGCCATCAACGCGGGCGACCTCGCGCTGTCCCTCGTCAACGGCACGGTGGTGTCGGATGAGAACCTCGACGATGCCACGAAGGTGCGCGTCATCACCGAGCTCATCGACATGACCCGCCGCACCATCGAAGGCCAGGCGCTCGACATCGGATGGGCGCGTGACGGCCGCTACGACATCACGCCTGAAGACTACCTGGTCATGGCCACGCACAAGACCGCGCATTACTCCGGCGCGGTGCCCCTGGCCATCGGCGCCATCATCGGCGGCGGCACCGAGGTCGAAGTCGAGGCGCTGCGCAACTACGGCCTGGACACCGGCCTCGCGTTCCAGATCCAGGACGACCTGCTGAACCTCGTGGGCTCCGAGGAGAGCACGAAGAAGGACTTCCGCAACGACATCACCGAGGGCAAGCGCACGCTCATGGTGGTGCACGCGCTGCAGCACTCCGACGATCGCGACCGCCTCATCGACATCCTGTCGTCGAAGGAGAAGGACCAGGCCGTGCTCGCCGAGGCCGTCGCCATCATGGAGGCGTCCGGCAGCATCGACTACGCGCGCAACTACGCCGAGAACCTCACGAGCATCGCGAAGAACCGCCTGACCGACATGGTGCGCCCCTCCACGGCCCGCGACCTCCTCGTCTCCATGGCCGACTGGTTCGTCAGCCGCTTGAAGTGATCTGATCTACGTTTCGAGATGCACCTCATCAGGGCCCGGATTCGTCCGGGTCTTTTTTAGCGCGCCAACTCCTCCTGCACGAGGTCGATCAGCTCTTCGCGGCTGTGAACGTCCAGCTTCTGATGGATGTGGTTGATATGCGTTGACGATGTTCCCGGCGAGATGCACAGGGCCTTCTGCACGTACGTCATGTTGCGGCCCTGCGCCACCAGCTCGAGCACTTCGGCTTCCCGTGCCGTCAGACCGTAGCGCTCGGCAAGCGCGTGCGCCGCGGCGGCAGGGGTACTCTCGCGCTCGCGCTCCGCGGGGGCTTTCAGCCCGATGCGGCCGAGCATCACCGCGACGGTCAGGCACAGGATGGCGTAAGCGGCGAACATGATCAAAAGGATGTCGAAGTCGATGGCGATCTTCATGATGTCGAACAGGAGAATGGCCGCAGCGTAGCCGACGATCATGCCGATGAGGCCGAACGAACGTGTCCAGAACACGAAGGTGAACGATCCGATGTGAAAGTACTTCTTGGCATTGCTCGGGCCGACGCTGCAGATGATGGCCTCGCAGATGACGATGAACGCCACGACGGCCGGCAGCGTTTCCTGCAAACCGTAGCGAAGGAACGGCGGGAGCAGCAGACCGAGCGAGGCGAGCGGGATGAGCACGGTGGTGACGAGGGAGGCGTGCCGTTGCGGCAACAGCATCCAAACGCATCCTGCGATGACGAGGACGAGCACGGTCCATCCCGCGAGGAAGGGGTCGATGCCGGCGGGTATCATGAAGTTCTCGACGGTTCCGGTGCGCCGGTTCAAAAGCGAGAAGAAGCTGATCATGAATCCGAATACGAACAGGATGACGATGAGGTACAGGGGAAACGGAGGCTGGATCGTCACGCTGGGCGCAGTTCGTGCCGACGCGCGCGTTCGATAAGCGCCTAGTGCCGCCGAGACGACGGGCAACACCCCGCCGAACAGAATGGCCGATCGTGCGCCTAACTGTATGGATACGAGGACGATGACGATGGTGAGCAGGCTGCAGAGCGCTAGGAACAGCGGTCGCTCCTGGGAGGTCTCGGACGAGATATGCTCGCACCATGCGAGGACGAGGATGGCCGATGCGCCGCACGCGAACAAGCGCGACCAGGCGACGGGAACCATCTCGGGTGAGAGAAGGCTGACTGTCTGCAAAATACACGCGGTTCCGGAGCCCGCGAGCCCGAGGACGAACAGGTGCGACCCGTGCGCGCGAGGCCCCAACAACCCGACCGCGACCAAGGCGACGACGTTGCCGCATATCAGAGCAACGTTCTCCGGTGCCAGCCCGATGGACTCCGCAATCTTGATTTCCGACGACCCGAACATGATGGCGACGTATCCCCAGAAAAGCGCCGAGGCGAACGCATCGAGCGCGATGCCGCCTCTTTGAATGTCGGAGCGGGCCGGTTTGGCGACAACTCGACTCTTTTCTCCCCCTGTGGCTTGCTGCATTGCATTCTCCCCGGTGAGCTGCGTGTCAAATACTTTATATGATGGACAGATCCCCTTGCTGCGGCGCGTAAATCATATACCTTGTTCGATGTTTTCGCGCTTCGTTCCCCTGTACGCTCCTCGCCGTCAAAGGCCCTTTGCGAGATGCGCGTCGAAGCGATTTCGCGGCCTATGGTAGCGGAAAACAAGAGGAGGAACAAATGGGAACAAGGGATAACGAGAGCATGGGTTTAACGCGGCGTGGCTTTCTCACCGGCGCGCTCGCCCTCGGCGCGGTCGGCGCGGGCAGCATGCTTGCGGGATGCTCGTCCGAGGGGGGCGCGGGCGCTCCGGCAAGCGACGAGCGTGCGTGGGATCAAGAAACCGACGTGGTGGTGGTCGGAACGGGCTTCGCCGGTTTGGCAGCCGCTCATGAGGCTGCGAAGGCGGGCAGCCAGGTCGTTCTTGTCGAAAAAGCTCCCGAAAAGTACGCAGGCGGCAATAGCCGCGCATGCGCCCAGGCCATCTGGTCGCCGGAAAAGACCGCCGAAGGCGTTGCCTACTTCAAGGAGATCACCGGCGATTACCACCTCGTCGGACTCGACGATGCCGTGATCGAGGCCTATATCGGCGGCGCGAAAGAGAACGCCGATTGGCTGTTGGACGAGTTCGAGATCGAGACGAAGACGCACAACGCCTGCGAGTACCCCGCTGCGAAAACCGCTTCGGCGGTGGGCGATTCCAACACGCTCATTCCGGCCGAAGGGTTGGGTAACGCTCGGGTCTGGGCGCCTATGTTCGAGGTGGTAGGAAGCGAGTCGGGCGTTACGTCTCTGTTCGAGACGGCCTTCACCGATCTCGTGTTCAACGAGGCTGGCGAAGCGATCGGCATCGAGGCGCAGCAAGGCGAATCGCCCCTCCTCATCAAGGCGAAGAAGGGCGTCGTGCTCGCTTGCGGCGGGTTCGAGTACAACGAGGAAATGAAGGCGAATAACTGCCGTTACCCGTCGCTCGCGTGGGGCACGCCGTACAACACGGGCGATGCTCTGACGGCGTGTCGCAAGTACGATATCGACTTCTGGCACATGAACTCCGCGACGCCGGCAACGCGCGTCGGCGTGCAGGCTACTTGGCTCGATGACGATTTCAGCGAATGCGGCTTCGACTGCGAAGTGGCAGGCGATGCCGGGTACGTGTGGACCGACAAGTACGGCAAGCGCTTCATGGACGAGACTCGCTCCTATCAGCACGGATACGGTCGCGATGCGCTGTTCTACAACGACTCCGCCAAGATGGAATGGCCGCGCCTGCCGTTCTGGCAGGTTGTCGACGAGAGCACGCTGCCGTTTATGGGAACGAGCGGCAGCGGTTGGGTGCACATCGTCGGCGGCACCAGCGCTCCCGACAGCACCGAAGAGTTGCTTTCCTCGGGCTTGATGGTCAAAGCCGACACTGTCGAGGAACTTGCTTCTCAGATGGGCGTCGAAGCGACGATCCTGCAGGAGAGTGTGGACGCGCTTTCCGGTCCCGATGACGAGTTCGGTCGAGCTGCGGAAAAGAAGCGCGCGCTTTCCGGCACGCTGTATGCGGTGCAGCTCCAGCCCATCATGGTGAACACCAACGGCGGGCCGAAGCGCGATGCGAGTGCGCGCATCGTGCATACGGACGGCACGCCTGTCGAGCGGCTGTTCTCCGCTGGCGAGCTCGGCTCCGTATGGGCTTGGTACTACCAGGGTGCCGGCAACGTGAGCGAATGCATGGTGTTCGGCCGCATCGCCGGGCGCAATGCCGCTGCGCTGACTCCTTGGGACGCTGAAGCTTAGGGCTTCATCTGTTCCGTGACGCGGCCGTCCTTCCGACTCCCTCCCTCGTGCGGAAGGGCGGCCAAGAACCTGCGGGCGATCCGGAAGGTATCGCTCGCTCATCTGCCAAGGAGGCAATGCGATGAAGAAGTTTACGGGTGCGGCGACGATTTCGTGCGCAGTCATCGCGTTGGCGTTGACCGCCTGCGCGCCCCAGTCGAACGAAAACGGAGCCGCATCGGCCGACGATGCGAAGGAGACCCCGATCACGGTTGCGTGGTCGGCGGACTCGGAGTGTGGCACCTGCCATGCGACCGAGCAGGCGTCGTACGACGACGCGGCTTGCGTGGCCAGCACGCACGAAGGGCAAGCGTGCATTTCGTGCCATGCTGACGCTTCCGGTCTGGCGACGGCTCACGAGGGCAAGACCGCGTCCGATACCATGCCCAAGAAGCTGAAGAAGACGGAGGTGCCCGACGACGCATGCCTGTCGTGCCACTACGGTGCTCGCGAAGAACTCGTTGCAGCCACCGTCGACGTCGCGGTGGTCGATTCGAAAGGCACGGCGGTGAACCCGCACGATGTGACTCCGAGCGAGCAGCACGATACTATCCGATGCGCGGATTGCCACGGCATGCACGATGCCGAGAAGCTTGCCGACAAAGCCGATGCGGAATGCGCAAGCTGCCATCACGCCGACGTGTTCGAGTGCTACACGTGCCACGATTGACGCGACCGCTGCGCGGACGTCCGAGAAGGGGGCATGCGTGCAACAAGCTGCGCATACCCCCTCTGTTCCTCTTGTGGAACCTCGGTCGAAACCCTCGCGCGCGCACCGCGGTGCGCTACCATGACGCTCATGGAAACCATTAAGCGACATGACACCGGTCCCGCGGTCGAAGACGTGCAGCAGCGCCTCGTCACCATCGGGCTGCTCGATCCCGCCGACGTCGACGGGGCGTTCGGCGATACCACGGCCGAGGCCGTGCAGGCGTTCTGCGGCGGCGCGGGCCTGCCTCTCACCGACGAGGTGACCGAGAAGGTGTGGGCGGCGCTCGTCGACGCCTCGTTCACGCTGGGCGACCGCCGCACCCTGTACCTGCGCATGCCGCACTTCCACGGCCACGACGTGCTGGAGCTGCAGCACGCGCTGGGCGCGCTCGGCTTCGCCTGCGGCGCCACCGACGGCATCTTCGGCGCGTTCACCGAGCTTGCGCTGCGCAAGTTCCAGCTCAACCTGGGCCTGCCGTCCGACGGCATCGCCGGCGCCTACACGTACGCCACCATCCGCAACCTCCACCATTCGTGGGAGGGCAAGGAAGCGGTGCACGGTTCCAGCCACCTCGGGTTCGCCCGCGCCGCCGACGTGCTCGAGCGCAATGCGCTGTGCCTGTTCGGCACGCAGGATTTTACGCGCAGCGTCGCATCGCGCATGTCGAATCTCGCGCTGGCCACGAACCCCGCTTCCAAGATCATGAGCGCCGATTCTCTGCTCGTCGCCCCCGACGAGTCCATGTTGCTTGTGCATATCGTCCTGCCGGGCGAGCTGACGGTGACCACCGTGCCGCGCGTCAGCTTCGATGACGAGGAGACGCTTTCTCTGCGTCTCGAGACGGCTATCGGCGTGGCCGACGCCGCCAGTCCGTCGCGCATCGCCGTCGAGCTTCCCGGCATTATGTGGGAAGACGCGGGCGAGGGTCGTTCCGCGCAGCATTTCGCTATTACGCTGCTCGACGCCTTGTGCACTGCGCTGTCGTAAGCTCGGCACCCTGATCGTAGACGCTGCACCCCCCTCCGCCATTCCGAGCAAGCGAGGTCTTCGGGATGCCATCCTGAGAGAGTGCGGTCCGCTCCCGTCATCCTGAGCGAGCGAAGCGAGTCGAAGGCCGCGTTGCGCGTGGCGAGGAGGCTTGCGGCATCTCCTCGATCGGAAGCTCGAACGCTCGCGCTCTTTGATCGAAACCTTCCTACACCAGCTGATGTATTCTCGTGTCGGTTCGATGACGGATATGCAAAAGTTAATGATTTCCGCAGGTGAGGGCTTTATACTGCTGTCAAACACCAACCGATTCGAAAGCAGGTTATCATGGCTGACGATACGAAGAACACCGACTCTGGCACCCCGCAGCAGCCCGACGCGGCTCCGCAGCCTCCCGCGACGCCCCCGACCGAGCCGTTGCCTCAGCAGCAACCTTCTATGGGCCAGCAGGTTCCTCCCGCGCAGCCCCAGCCGCAGCAACCGATGTACGGCGCTCCGCAGCCTCAGCCGCAGGCTTTCTACCCGCCTGCTCCGCTCATGCAGCTCACCGGCGGCATGAAGTTCGCTTGGCTTGTGGTGGGCGCCTTGCTGGGCATTCCGGGTATCATCATCGCTTGGCTTGTGAACGTCGACAAGATGCCGCAGGTGAAAAGCGATGCCCTCAAGTTCGCCATCATCGGTTTCGTCATCTGGATCGTGCTGCAGTTCATCTTCGGCATGATCGTGTTCGGAACCATCTCGGCCGCGATGTACGGGCTGATGAACTCGGTGGATATGGGCTCCTACAACTACGGCTACCACGGATCTTGGTAATCGACCGGATAAATCTGTAAATCGCTTCACATTGGAAGAGCCCAGCGGGGCTCTTCCTTTTGCGTGCTAAAGCGAGTGGTACAATTGTGAGCGATTTCCAGGGTCCGTGCGGGGAAGCGCGGGCGCCAGAGACCCACCGCACAAAGGAGCACACATGCCACGTCCCATGACCATGGCGGAGAAGATCCTCGCCGCCCATGCGGGGCTCGACGAAGTGGAGCCGGGTCAGCTGATCGAATGCGATCTCGACCTCGTGCTGTCCAACGACGTCACCGCCCCCATTGCCGTCAAAGAGTTCCGCAAGATCGGCGTCGAGAAGGTGTTCAATCCTACGAAGATCGCTCTCGTCCCCGATCACTACGTCCCCAACAAGGACATCAAGAGCGCCGAGCAGGCCAAGATCGTGCGCGATTTCGCGCGCGAGCAGGGTATCACCCACTACTACGAGGTGGGCTGCATGGGCGTCGAGCATGCGCTGCTCCCCGAGCAGGGCGTCGTCGGCGCGGGCGACCTCATCATCGGCGCGGACAGCCACACCGGCAAGGCGTGGTTCAAGGTGCCCGAGTCTCTGCTGTTCAAGATCGAGGGCGAGCTGGCTCCCGGCGTCACCGGCAAGGACGTCATCCTGCACATCATCGGCATGATCGGCGTGGACGGCGCGCTCTACCAGGCCATGGAGTTCACCGGCAGCGCCATCCGCGCCATGGACATGGACGAGCGCATGAGCATCTCGAACATGGCCATCGAGGCGGGCGGCAAGGCCGGGCTCATCGAGGTCGACGACGTGACGCGCGCCTACCTGGACGGCCGCACCGAGCGCCCCTACACCGAGTACCATTCCGACGCGGACGCGACGTATGCGAAGGTGTACGAGATCGACGCCGCCTCCATCGTGCCCACCGTGTCGTTCCCGCACCTGCCGTCGAACACGCGCCCGGCCGCCGAGGCGCGCGACGTCAAAATCGATCAGGCCGTCATCGGCAGCTGCACGAACGGCCGCATCGCCGACATGCGCCAGGCCGCCGACGTGCTGCGCGGCCGCACGGTGCATCCCGACGTGCGCTGCATCGTGATCCCCGCCACGCAGGCGGTGTATCGCCAGTGCATGGAGGAAGGCCTCATGGACGTGTTCCTCGACGCGAACTGCGCCGTGTCCACGCCTACGTGCGGCCCCTGCCTGGGCGGCTACATGGGCATTCTCGCCGCAGGCGAGCGCGCCATCGCCACGACGAACCGCAACTTCGTCGGCCGCATGGGCGATCCCACCAGCGAGGTGTACCTGTCCTCGCCGGCCGTGGCTGCCGCATCCGCCGTGCTGGGCCATATCGGTCTGCCGGAAGACTTGGACTAGGGAGGTTTCGCCATGCAATTTAAGGGAACGGTTCACCGCTACGGCCGCGACATCGACACCGACGTCATCATTCCGGCTCGCTATCTGAACACCTCCGATCCGGTCGAACTGGCCAAGCACTGCCTGGAGGACTTGGACGTGGAGTTCGTGAACAACGTTCAGCCCGGCGATATCATCGTGGCCGATGAGAACTTCGGCTGCGGCAGCTCGCGCGAGCACGCCCCCATCGCCATCAAGGCGGCCGGGGTGGACGTGGTCATCGCCAAGAGCTTCGCGCGCATCTTCTACCGTAACGCCATCAACACCGGCCTGGCCATCATGGAATGCCCCGAGGCCGTGGACGCTATCAGCAACGGCGACGTGGTGTCTGTCGATGCCGACACCGGCGTCATTACCGACGAGACGACGGGGCAGACCTTCACTGCCCAGCCGTTCCCGCCGTTTCTGATGGAGATTATCAACGCCGGAGGCTTGGTGCCCCGCTGGCAGGCCAAACTGGGAAAGGAAGCGTAGCATGACCACCACCTATAAGATTTGCCTGCTGGCCGGCGACGGCATCGGCCCTGAGATTATCGCCGAGGGCGTGAAGGTGCTGAACGCCGTGGGCGCGAAGTACGACGCGGCCTTCGAGTACACCGAC
>OMGQ01001734.1_pt1 | contig 11380 bp, 10 predicted proteins | sample 1646071 | NCBI WGS metagenome assembly OMGQ01 (sample SAMN05578585, study PRJEB25193) | human gut metagenome | biome: Human Microbiome; feature: human-associated habitat; material: feces | host: Homo sapiens | place: USA:Birmingham | reverse complement strand
TGTCCCCCTTGGGCCTGGCAGCTGAGAGAGACCACAGCCGCGTCCGGGTACGCTTCTTGCCAGGAGGGCCCGCAGGCCACCACAGCGCCAGTTTCGCCGTCCAGCACTGCCGACAATTCCCACTGGCGGCTCTCTATGGACAGGGAGCTCCCCCCACAGCCGGAAAGAACAAGCAGCGCCGCCGCCAAGCACAGCGCGCCCAGCTTCTGTTTCATCGGTCACTCCTCCTCCCGCGGAGCAGCTTCCACAGGAAAAACACCGCCAGCGCCAGGGCCGCCACACCCAGGACAAGCAGCACAGGGGAGAGGTCCACCGCGCCCTCCACCTGGATGCTGGTGCTGCCTTGGGCAAAGCCTATGGCGTCCTGGGGCACCCAAGGGCGCTGCGCCGCCCAGAACAGGCCAAAGCACACCACGCAGGCCACACAGGAGAGCACCAGCCCCGCCAGCTTCCCGCCAGGCCGTGGCTTGCCCAAGGAGAGCTCTATCCCGGCGGCGTATTCCTCTGGGGTGCCCAGCCGCTGGATGATTCCCTGCTCCGTTTCGCCATGCTCCGCCCCAGAGGCGAAAATCTCCTCCAAATCCCGCAGGACCTCCCGCTTTTGCTTTCCCGGCAGGGCGAGCAGCCGCCCCACCCGCCGGATATACTCCTCTTTCATGGTAACTCCTCCTTCCATCGCTGTAAAAAGCCGTCCACGCAGGCGGCGTATTCCCGCCAAAAGGCGGCCAGCTCCTCCAGTGTCTCCCGCCCCTTGTCCGTCAGGGAGTAGTACTTCTTCGAGCCCCCGTTGGCGGCGGCCGGTGCCAGGCGGGTCTTTACCATGCCCTGTTCCTGCAGCCGGTACAAAATGGGGTAGATAGTCCCCTCCCTGGCGTAGCCCAGCACCCCGCCGCCCTGCTGGTTCAGCTGGGTGAGAATCTCATACCCATAGGTTTCCTTCTGGGCGATGAGGCACAGCAGAATCATCTCCAGGGAGCCTTTTTTAAATTGCTGAATGTACTTCCCGTCCACAGCGGCCCTCCTTTCCATTGCTATTTAGTAATACTAAATAGCATGGCAACAGTATAGCCCCTCCTGCGGGAAAAGTCAAGAGGGGCCATGGGTTTATTTTCCTTCCCAGTTTTTCAAGATCTCCTCCGCGGACCGGACCATCTCCAGGGCGAAGTCGGAGATATACTTTCTGTTATAGAAAGCCCGCGCCTTGTCGTCCGGGTAAAATTCCTGGAGTTCCTCTTCCGTCAGGTCGTGATAACCGTTCTCCATGACGATCATCTTCTGGGGGAAGCGGCTGGTCTGGGGCCGGTCTATCTGCTGCTGGGTGGGATAGCCGAACACCAGCATGGACACCGGCGCCACAAACCGGGGCAGCTGGAACATCTTTTGGTGTTCCTCCCACTGCTCGATGATGTACCCAATATAGCAGGAGCCGATCCCCAGGCTTTCAGCGGCCATACAGGCGGCGTGGGCGGCGATCACCGTGTCGTTGGTGGCCAGAATCAAATCGCTCAGGCGGGGGTTGGGGATGTTCTCACATCCGGCCTGCTGGAATTTCCGCACCCACCGCCGGTAGTCCGCCAGGAACACCCACACCATGGGGGCCTTGGCAATGAAGGGCTGGTGGTCGCAGGTTTCAGAGAGCTTGTCCTTTAAGGTTTGGTCCGTCACATCTAAAATGGAGTAAAGCATAGAGTTCCCCGCTGTAGGAGCCCGCATGGCGGCGTTTAAAATGGCCTGCTTTTCCTCCGGCCCAATGGGCTTTTCCTCAAAGACCCGCACGGATTTGCGCTTCATCATCAGTTCCAACGTCTCGTTCATAGGCGGTCCCTCCCAAAATCTTTTATCTGGGTAAAGTATAGCATGGAACGCCAGGGAATGTAAACAGCAAAGCCCCTGGCTTTTTTGAAAATAAAATTGCAAATCCCAGGGGACTGGGGTATAATGTCCTCAGCCACAGGCTTTACAAAGCAAAGGAGTGTATTGAATATGAAAGTCGCTGTTATCGGCTGCGGCACCATTGCCAATGCCGCCCACATCCCCTCCTATATGAAGAATCCCGAAGCGGAGATCAAGTATTTCTGCGACATCATCCCCGAGCGCGCCGAGGCTGCCGTGGAGAAGTACGGCTGCGGCACCGCGGTCGTCGACTACCACGATGTGCTCGCCGACCCGGAGATCGAGGCCGTCTCGGTCTGCACGCCGAACAACGTGCACCCGACGATCACGATCGACGCGCTGCGCGCGGGCAAGAACGTCCTGTGCGAGAAGCCGGCGGCGAGAACGTACAAGGAAGCGCTCGAGATGCAGAAAGTGCAGCATGAGACGGGCAAGGTGCTGAACATCGGCGTCGTCAACCGCTTCAACGACAGCGTCAACCTGATCATACATCGACGACGGCAAGCTCGGTGACGTGTACCACGTATATGCGAGCTTCCGCGCCCACCGCTCGATCCCGGGCCTCGGCGGCGCCTTCACGACGAAGGAGATCGCAGGCGGCGGCGCGCTGATTGACTGGGGCGTGCATTACCTCGACATCGTCATGTACTGCTGCGGCGACCCGAAGGTCAAGACTGTCACGGGCGAGGTGTTCAGCAAGCTCGGCGTCGACATGAAGGGCTATGCGTACAAGGATATGTGGGCGGGCCCCCCGAAGTACGACGGCGTCTATAACGTGGACGATTCGGTCGTCGGCATGATCCGCACGGACGGCCCGGTCATCTCCCTGCACGGCGCGTGGGCGCAGAACATCGGCGTCGCGGAGCAGTACATCGACTTCATCGGCGATAAGGCCGGCATTCGCCTCCAGTACGGCAAGGACTTCACGGTCTACACCGCGGAGCACGGCGCGCTCGTCGAGTACAAGCCGGAGTTCAACATGCGCGACCACTTCCAGAACGAGATCGACGCGTTCATCAACTGCATCAAGACCGGCGAGAAACTGCCGTCGCACATCGACACGGTGATTATCACCGCGCAGATGATGCAGGCGATCTACGATTCCTCCGCGGAGCACAGGGAGATCGTGCTCGGCGAATAAGCCCGAAAAACAGCATTTCAGAAAGGACGGTTTTCTATGTATCCTTTTACCATCGGCGTCCTGATGGACGGTTTCCGCACCGACACGCTGACCGCGCTCGATAAGGCCGCGGCCGTCGGCGCAAAGGGCATTCAGGTCTATGCGACAAAGGGCGAGCTTTCGCCGGAAAATATGAATGCCGAGGCGCGCCGCGAGTTTTTAAAGCGCGTCAAGGACCACGGCCTCGTCGTTTCCGCGCTCTGCGGCGACCTTGGCCACGGCTTCAATAAACCGGAGATGAACCCGGAGCTGATCGAGCGCTCGAAGCGCATCGTCGATCTCGCAAAGGATCTCGAAACCGACGTGATCACGACGCACATCGGCGTTGTGCCGGCGGATCCGGCGCACCCGCGCTACGCGATCATGCAGGACGCATGCGGCAAGCTCGCCGCCTATGCGGACTCGATGCAGGCGCATTTCGCGGTGGAGACCGGTCCGGAGATCGCCGTGACGCTCAAGGCGTTCCTCGACGGCCTGCATTCGAAAGGCGTTTCCGTCAACCTCGACCCGGCGAACTTCGTCATGGTCACGGGCGACGACCCGGTGCAGGCGGTCTACACGCTGAAGGACTACATCGTACATACGCACGCGAAGGACGGCAAGCGCCTCCACTATGTGGAGCCGGAGATCCTCTACGGCATGGAGGAATCCGATATGCTGCAGGATACCTCGTTCATCGAGCTGCCGCTCGGCGAGGGCGACGTCGATTTCCCGGCATACCTCAAGGCGCTGGACGACATCGGCTACAAGGGCTTCCTGACGATCGAGCGTGAGGTCGGCGACGACCCCGAGGGCGACATCCGCAAGGCGGTCGATTTCCTCCGCGCACATATCTGAGCATTATTTTGCACAATGGGGAAGGACGGCACGCGCCGCCCTTCCTTCATCTTTCAGAAGGAGGGAAAACGGAAATGAAAGAACGCGAGGTTTGGGATGCAGTCGACGCCAAGGGCCGGAAGCTCGGCTTCGACCTGTACCGCGACGAATGGGACACGCCGCGCCGCCCGGCGGGGGCGTATCACGAGGTCGTGGAGATCGTCGTCTTTACGAGACAGCGCGAGGTGCTCGTCACCCAGCGCGACCCGAAGAAGCGCTACGGGCTCAAGTGGGAGGTCACCGGCGGCTCGGTGCTGAAGGGTGAAACCCTGCTTGCGGCCGCTGTGCGGGAGCTGCGCGAGGAAACGGGGATCGCCGTTTCGCAGGCGGAGCTGACGCAGATCGACCGGCAGGTTCGCGACGACCCGCCGAGCATATACCACGTATACGCCGCGACCGTGCCGGATAAAACGGTGCCGATCACGCTGCAGCCCGGCGAAACGGTCGACAGCAAATTCATTTCGTTCGAGGATTTTTTGAAAGCGGCGTACAGCGAGGACTATGTGCTCTGGTGCGTGCAGAGCTGCGGGATGCAGCTTCGCCGCTATGCCGATGCAATCCGATGACGGCGTGAAAAAAACTTATGCAATTTCGGCTTTCCTGTTGTATTCCGTAAGCTTCTGTGCTAGAATCTCAACGGTCAAAATAAAGCGGGCGCGGCCCCGCACAGGAGCGCTGTAAAATGAATAACCCAGTCAAACGCATCGGCCGGGCCGAAATCAATAATTTCCTTCTGGTCACTCTAGGCACGGTTCTCACGGCCGTCGGCATCTATTTCTTTAAGTTTCCGAATAATTTCTCGACGGGCGGCGTCAGCGGTATTTCGATTTTGCTCGGCCGGCTTGTCCCGTTCCTTTCGCCGGCGGTCACGATGTGGGCGATCAATCTGATTTTGCTGCTCGTCGGCTTCCTGTTTTTCGGGCGCGGCTTCGGCCTGATGACGGCGTATTGCAGCATGCTGTACTCGTTTCTTACCTGGCTGTTTGAGGTCATTTATCCGATGACGCAGCCCTTTACAGATCAGCCGTTTCTCGAACTGTGCTTCGCGATGATGCTGCCGGCGGTCGGCTCGGCGATCCTCTTCAACTGCAACGCCTCGAGCGGCGGCACGGACATCGTGGCGATGATCCTCAAGAAGTACACGAGTCTCGACATTGGCAAGGCGCTGCTTGTGAGCGACGCGCTGATCGCGGCTTCCGCCTGCTTTGTGTTCGGCATCCGCACCGGCCTGTTTTCGCTGCTCGGCCTTGTTATCAAGGCGTTTGTTGTGGATTCCGTGATCGAGAGCATCAACCTGTGCAAGTATTTTTCGATCGTCACCGCCTGTCCCGATGCGATCTGCGACTATGTCATCCGGGAGATGAACCGCAGCTCCACTGTGATCGACGCCGTGGGCGCGTACTCCCACGAGGACAGAAAAGTGATCATGGTGGCCTGCCGCCGCAGCGAAGCGGTCAAGCTCCGGCATTTCATCAAGACGGTTGATCCGAAGGCGTTCATGTTCATCACCAATACGAGCGAGATCATCGGCAAGGGATTTCGGTCGGTATAGCGGCACGATCGGAAAGGGCTTCCTGCGCGGAGGCCCTTTTTGCTGCGTTGAGAGCAGCCCGGCGCGAGCGTGCGCCGAAAAATGCTGTAAAAAGGATTGGGGGGTGCGGCATTTGTGCTATAATGATACCGGCTTTGAATACCGGGCCTATTTCGCCGAAAAACGTGCGTACAGCGGCAAAAGATGCGCTTTATCGGGCGGGAGGCTGCGGGGAAGCGGTAAAACGGCCGCGCAGAGCCGATTTAAGGGAGGGTGTCTGAAATGACAAATTTACTGCTTGCAATTATTTACATGGCCTTTATCAGCCTCGGGCTGCCGGACGCGCTGCTCGGCGCGGCATGGCCGACGATGCAGCCGGAATTCGGCGTGCCGATCTCTTACGCCGGCATCATCTCCATGATCATCGCGGTCGGGACGATCGTGTCCAGCCTGCAGAGCGACCGTCTGACCCGCCGCCTCGGTGCGGGCAAGGTGACGGTGGTCAGCGTGGCCATGACGGCCGCGGCGCTGATCGGCTTTTCCCTGACGCATTCCTTCTGGCTGCTCTGCGTTTGGGCGGTGCCGTACGGCCTCGGCGCCGGCGGCGTGGATGCTTCGCTCAACAATTACGTTGCGCTGCACTACGAGAGCCGCCACATGAGCTGGCTGCACTGCATGTGGGGCGTCGGCGCGACGCTCGGCCCCTATCTCATGGGCTATGCGCTGACAAACGGGGGCGGCTGGAATGCGGGCTACCGTTACATCGGCATTATCCAGATCGTGCTGACGGCGTTCCTTTTGTTCAGCCTTCCGCTCTGGAAAAAGCGCAAGGGCGCGCAAGCCGATGCAGGCGCTGAAATGGGTGAGGCGCTCACACTGCGGCAGATCGTCGGGATCCCCGGCGCGAAGGAGGTTATGGTCTGCTTCTTCTGCTACTGCGCCGTAGAGCAGACGACGACCCTGTGGGCCAGCAGCTACCTCTCCATTTACAAGGGGATGGCGCCGGAAACCGCGGCGAGCTTTGCGAGCATGTTTTTCATCGGCATCACAGCCGGGCGCGCGGTCTGCGGCTTTATCACCATGAAGCTGAGCGATACGCAGATGATCCGGCTCGGGCTCGTGCTGATCGCGCTTGGGGTTATTGCCATGCTGCTGCCGGGCGCGCCGGCGGTGGCGCTGGCCGGCCTTGTGCTGATCGGCCTCGGCTGCGCGCCGATCTACCCGTGCATCATCCATTCCACGCCCGACCACTTCGGCGCAGACAAGTCGCAGGCGATCATCGGCGTTCAGATGGCGAGCGCCTACGTTGGAAGCTGCCTGATGCCGCCGCTGTTCGGCCTGATCGCAAACAACATCACCGTGGCGCTGCTCCCGGTTTTTCTGCTTTTGGTGCTTGTCCTGATGGCGGTCATGCATGAGCTCCTCACAAAGCGCGCGCCTGTCCGCACCAAGCGGGAGGGGTGAGCGGGGGCAGCGCCCCAAGGTGCCCTGTTGAATGCGCTGTATTCAGCTTTTGGCTTTATTATTAGAGGCGCTCTCTGTGTTTGCGACGAACAACAGAGAACTGAACGGTGCAGATTTCGAGATGTCTCTGCTTTCATGAAGTTTTTTGATTTTAATTAGCTTTTGACTTAATTTCCGGTTAACAAAACCAAAAGCGCAGACGCTGAAAAATGGCTTGAACTCTAGCTTTTTTGACGTTTGCTGCAAAACGGTGCTTCAGTTACCTTCACATAATTTTTTGCAAATATGTGAGTGATCTCTTGTTGACTTTTATAATTTTGGATGATATACTAATTTTGAATCCGTAAAAGACTTGACAGGAGGAACAAAATGGTGTACACTTCTCTGCACGCACGCACGCACGCACGCACGCACGCACGCACGCACGCACGCACGCACGCATAAAGTTGTAAACTTTTCTCAATTCTTTCTGTTAAGAAGAAAAATAGCAGATATAAGAAAGGTATAACTGATTCGCTTAATTGCGAATCGGTTATACCTTTTTGTTTTTTGCTGGATGCGGAGAATAATTCAGAGAGGATTGAAGAGTATGAGGGCGACAAAAAGCAAACTGCTGGCATTCGTTTTGTCGGCGGCCATGGTATTGGCCTTGCCGGGGACAGTGTTTGCAGCAGATGTCTCTGTGCCGGAGACTTCTGCGTGTATACTGACGGAAGGCTGTACATTAACTGAAGGCCATGAGGGAGAGTGTATACTCGTTCCGCAAAAGGAGGACGATATACCTGAGGTTTGCACACAGACAGAAGGATGTGTTTTGCAGGCCGGCCATGAAGGCGAGTGCAGGACAGAAGATGCGGCTGATGTCGGCGAAGCATTCCAAGCGTGTACGTTGACGGATGGCTGCGTATTGGAGGCTGACCACGACGGGGCGTGTGTGACGGAGAAGCCTTCTGATGAGGAAACAGAAGCAATGTGCACGTTAACGGAAGGCTGCACTCTGAAAGCAGACCATGCGGGTGCGTGTATAACGGAAGCTGAAAACAGTGATGGCGTATCTCCTGCGGCGGACACAGAGAATGCTGCGCGCCTGCCTGTCGTGTATTATGGCGGAACCAAGGGCAACGATGATAATACAGGAGCAGATGAGAAAAACGCCGTTAGAACGCTGGAGAAGGCGCTGGAACTTGTGACAGAGGGTGGCACTGTTATGGTGTGCGCTCCGATATATACGAATGACGACGTTGTGATAGAGAACGTAACACTCAAGCGTGCGGGAGGCTTTGCGGGAAAACTGCTGTATGTGAACACTGGATCGCTGACGCTCAAAGATGTGACGATTGACGGTAGTAAAGACACCATTTCAGCCACAGACTATAGCGCGCTGATTAATTTTACCCAAAAGAACACTACGCTGAACATAAATGAGGGTACAAGGCTTATCAATAACGGCGCGATGGCGGTGTATGTTAATGATGGCCAAACGGTAAACATGACAGGCGGCGTTATCAGCGGCAATGAATCACAGACAGACGGCGGCGGTATTTTCGTACAGGGTGGAACTGTGAATCTGAACGGCGGTGAAATTACTGCAAATCAGTCCGAAAGATGCGGCGGCGGTATTTGCGTTCTTGGTACAGGTAGTATATACTTAAATGGAACGAGCGTCTCAGGCAACAGCGCTGTGTGTGGCGGTGGTATTTATCTCGAAGGCCGGGGCGGCTCCGCCACGCTTGTAATGCAGGGTGGAGAGATTACAGGCAACAGCCTGACGGCAAACACTGATGGTACGGACTACTGGGTGGCAGATGGCGCAGGTATTTGCGGATTTGGCGGCAATGCCGTAATTGATATTCAAGGCGGGACAATCGCAAATAATAACGTCAGTGTAGAAGGCGTAGGCGATGGCGCTGGCTCCGCAGTTTCCCTGAATAACGGAGATGGTTTGAGTTTCCCGGTGCTGAAGCTGAGTGGGAGCCCAATGATTTCCGGCGATGTGTTTCTTTGGGATGAAGATAGTACAGGCCCAGTGATTGAAGCTGCTGCTGATCTCGCTTGTGCGGCTCCTATTGAAATAAATGCAAATTATAGAACGACTGGTACTGTTGCCGTGCGTTTTCCGGAGGGCACCGATGCCGTCGGCAAGGAATCCCTGTTTACAACAGAAGATGAAATGACTATGCTGTTGGGCGATGAGCATGAACTGGCGTGGGGAGAGACAATAAGAGTAGTTTTCAACTCCCCGGATAATAGAGATACCTATAAAAAGATTTATATTAGACCAGACTCAGCCATTGATCCGTCACAAGCTCCGACAGTAGAAGGCGGAGAGGTAACGCCGCCGGCCGGTTATATTCTGAGCGGCTGGAGAGAATATGGGGAGCAAGACTTCTGGGATTTTGAAACAAAAATCTCGGATAGAAAGACGCTTTTAGCAGTTTGGGGTCTGGATACGCCTAGCATTACGGTCGATCAGGATAAGGAAAGCGCCCATGTAGGAGAACAGATTACGCTTACAGCTTCTGCGGAGCATCAAGTAAAAGATGCCGTATTTTCGTACCAGTGGTATAAGGATGGAAACAAGCTGAATGGAGAGACAAATTCTGTTCTTACAGTAACAGAAAGCGGCAGCTATACGGTGAAGGTTTCAGCTTCTGACGGGAAACTGACCTCGGCCGAAGTCGAAAGTGAAGCGGTGAATTGTACCATAACCGACCATTCCTACAGCAGTGCGTGGACAACAGATGGAACAAACCATTGGCATGAGTGCACGGTGTGCGGTGCGAAAAAGGATTCTGCAGCCCACAGTGGTGGGAAAGCCACTTGCGAGAGTCAAGCATTGTGTGAAGTTTGTGGAGCTGCTTATGGTGCGCTGAATCCGGACAACCATACTGGTAAGACGGAAGTGCGTGGAGATAAAGCGGCTACCTGTACGGCGGAAGGCTATACGGGGGATACTTATTGCGCCGGCTGCGGAGAAAAGCTGGCGGTTGGAATCGTGTTGCCGAAGATCGATCATACTTTCGGCGAATGGACGGTAACAAAAGAGCCGACCGAGACAGCAACAGGCGAGAAAGAGCGCATATGCTCTGGTTGCGGTGCAATAGATAAGGCAGAGATTCCTGTGCTTGGCCATACGCACAGCTATGGGAAGGATTGGGAGTCTGACGCCGACAATCACTGGCATGAATGTGACTGTGGGGAAAAGGCTGACGTAGCCGCCCATATTTATGGGGATTGGACGATTACAAAGGCAGCTACTGCCACAGAGGCAGGTAGCCGCGAAAAGTATTGCACAGTTTGTGATTATAAGGTAACGGAGAGTATCCCTGCTGCTGGCACGATCACGACGCCAACAGCCACTCCAAGTCCAACAGCGGTGCCGGAGAATGGAGGCTCTAAGGGACCACAGACAGGCGACACGAACCAGTTGCTTCTTTGGGCTGGTTTATTTACAGTTACAGGTGCGGGCCTGCTCAGCGTTTTGTTTTATAAGTTGAAGGGAAAGAATAGCAAGTAAAGATCTTTGAATGTAGGAGGATCATCTTATGAATTCCATAAGGTGATCCTTCTTTTATTAAAAGTAAGAAAACGTAAAAGCAAAATCGTAAAAACAGGGGACAGACAATCTAATGAAGCCTTCAGCCTCCTGCACGAAACGCTCAAACCTCCGCGTTCGGCGCTAACCAGAAGCGAAGTTTCCGCAAGAGAATCGCGGACGGAAGTTGTTACAGCAATTGCTGGCGTAAGCGAAACCGCACAGCCGCGGGTTCATACTGGCAATTTACACGATGACCGCTGGCGAAACGGAAATGAGATACACAGACGGCGTAAGCGAAATCTATGCCGAGCGCACACCTTATGGCTGCATAGGAGAAGCGGGCAGCAATGGAACGGCTGCCCGAACCGGAACAGTAGCCGCATTTTTCAACACACAGTTTCTGCAAAGGATTTGCATCGTTATGCTATGCGAATGATGTTCCCCTCAAGGGGACTCAACAACTTATGGGATATGGCGATCAAACAATAACTCTGTACTACATCCAAATTGAAGAACAAACCGTGCGCGGCCAGCTTGAAAGTTTACACAACGCTTTGTTTATATGAAAATTTGGAACAAATGTAAGGATTATCAATAAAAAATCTGGATTTTATGCGAGATTTCACAAAAGTTTGATTAATTGTTGACTTAATTAAAAAACGTGATATAATTAAGCAAGAGCTTAATTAAAGGTGGTGCTGAAATGGCTGGAAGCGGGGCGGCGTTTAAGGCGCTGGCGGATGAAAACCGTATGCTGATCCTGCGGCTTTTGCTGCGGCGCAACTGCTGCGTGCGCGCGCTGTCGCGTCAGCTCGATATTTCAGAGGCGGCGGTCTCGCAGCATTTGAAGGTGCTGCGCGAGGCCGGGCTGATCCTCGGCGAGAAATCCGGCTATTTC
>OMGQ01001730.1_pt1 | contig 11427 bp, 9 predicted proteins | sample 1646071 | NCBI WGS metagenome assembly OMGQ01 (sample SAMN05578585, study PRJEB25193) | human gut metagenome | biome: Human Microbiome; feature: human-associated habitat; material: feces | host: Homo sapiens | place: USA:Birmingham | reverse complement strand
GGAAGCCGCCGCGCTGCGGGAGCAGGCCCTGCTGCTGCGGGATATCCACGACACGCTGGGCCATACCCTGACCATGATTGCCGCCCACCATAATCTGGCCCTCAGCGCCCTGCCTGATGTGGAGGCGGCGCGGACTGGGCTGCGGGAGGCCCTGCGGTTTACCGGCATCAGCATCGCATCGCTGGATCAACTGTCCACCGTCCGCGAAGTTGTGTGAGGGAATAAAAGACGAAGCTTCACCCTATGCCCAGGAAGGCACAGACTGCCATGAGCTGTGCGCTTACCTTGTAGAAAAAGCACTGGGCCGGGATGTTACAGATCCAACCGGAAGCCTCTCCTACTACAACGGTGAAATGCAAAACTGCGCTGAGGAGTATTGCACCTACGTTCTTGAGCAATATGAGAAAGCCAAAGAATACTGCAGCGATCCTCTTGTTTTTATCGAGCAGCGCTTAGACTTCTCCCGCTACGTAGAGAACGGCTTTGGAACCGGTGACTGCGTCATTATTGCAGATGAAGTGCTTCATATCATCGACTACAAGCATGGACTTGGCGTCCTGGTAGAAAGCGAAGGTAACACACAGATGATGTGCTATGCCTTAGGTGCTTTAGAGGCCTTCGATGATCTGTACGACGTGAACACCATTGAAATGACTATCTTCCAGCCTCGTAGAGAAAACGTCTCCACCTGGAGCGTCTCAAAAGAAGAACTACTTACATGGGCTGAAGAAGTATTAAAGCCTACCGCTGCCCTCGCCTACGAAGGCAAAGGTGAGTTTAAAGCTGGCGACCACTGCCAGTTCTGCAAGGTAAAAGCCACCTGCAGAAAGCGTGCTGAGACAAACCTTGAGCTTGCAAAGTACGACTTTGAAATGCCTGCCACACTTGATGATATCGAGATTGCAGCAATCCTGCCTCGTATCGATCAGCTCATCTCGTGGGGTAATGATATCAAAGATTATGCACTCTCACAGGCCCAGGCCGGCACACATTATGAAGGCTTCAAAATCGTAGAAGGCAGAAGCAACCGTAAATACACAGACGAAGATGCTGTTGCTTCAAAAGTCACAGACGCCGGATACGATCCTTACGAAAAGAAGTTACTTGGCATTACAGCCATGAGCTCACTTCTTGGCAAAAAGAAGTTTGAAGAACTATTAGGTGACTTGGTATACAAGCCGCCAGGCAAACCAGCTCTTGTTCCTGAGTCAGACAAGCGTCCGGCCATGAACACTGCAGCAGATGATTTCAAAGACAATTAATAGGAGGAAAAAATTATGTCTAAGATTCAGAATCCAACCAAGGTTATCACAGGAGTAAACACAAGATGGAGCTACGCAAACGTGTGGGATCCAAAGTCCATCAACGGAGGCGCACCTAAGTATAGCGTTTCCCTCATCATCCCGAAGTCCGACACCGTTACTGTTAACAAGATTAAGGCTGCTATCCAGGCCGCTTACGAAGAAGGCGAGTCCAAGCTCAAGGGAACCTCTAAGGTATGCCCTGCTCTCGATGTTATCAAGACTCCCCTTCGTGATGGCGACAAGGAGAGACCGGGTGATGAAGCTTACGCAAACAGCTACTTCATCAACGCAAACTCTGCTACGGCTCCTGGTATCGTAGATGCTGACCGTCAGCCTATCATCGACCGCTCTGAAGTATACAGCGGTGTGTACGGTAGAGCTTCCATTAACCTCTACGCATTTAACTCAAACGGCAATCGCGGTATTGCCTGCGGCCTTAACAATCTCCAGAAGATCAGCGATGGAGAGCCTCTTGGCGGTAAGTCTAGAGCCGAGGATGACTTCGCAACTGAGGAAGACGACGAGTTCCTCAACTAAACAAATGACAATCATGGCGGTGGGTTCGCCTGCCGCCAGTTTTATGAAAGGTACGGTGACAATCAATGACAATGGATTATATTAACCAGTTAATCGACGCTTCTATCCGAGGCACTTTAATCGGAATCACTCTTTTCTTCTGGGGCTGCGGACTTGTAGCTGTATGGAAGTGGGTATTTGGACTTGCTAAGAAATTTATCAAATGGCTCTGTCCTAACCTCTTCAAAAAGAAGGAAGAAGCTGAAGCAGAAAATAAGTAAGATCAGGGCGGTGGCACATTCTGCTGCCGCCTTATTTTAGGAGGATCAATATGACAATACATGAAATGTCCATCGACTTAGAAACCTACAGCGATGTTGATATAAAAAAGTCCGGTGTATATAAATATGCGGAATCCGACAGCTTTGAGATACTTCTCTTTGGAGTATCCATTGACGGTGCCCCTGTTGTAGTTTACGACCTTGCCTGCGGTGATACCCTTCCTGAGGATATTATCAATGCTCTGGTTGACGATACCGTAATTAAGTGGGCCTTTAATGCAGTATTCGAAAGAGTCTGCTTGTCTTATTGGCTAAAGCGTAACTATCCTGAAAAGTTCAAAAGCTACGGCCCTGAGTATGACACCACTGGTAACTACTTAAACCCTGTCTCGTGGCGCTGCACAATGATTTGGAGTGCCTACATGGGGCTCCCGCTTTCACTTGAAGGTGTCGGTGCTGTCCTTGGACTCAAAGAGCAGAAAATGAAAGAAGGTAAAGATCTCATCAGATACTTCTGTGTACCCTGTAAACCCACCAAAGCGAATGGTGGCAGGACACGTAACCTTCCCTGCCATGCTCCTGATAAATGGGCCACCTTTAAATCCTACAATGAGCGTGACGTTGTTACCGAGATGGGTATAAAAGAAAAGCTGCATAAGTTTCCGGTTCCCGACTTCATCTGGGATGAATATCACTTGGATCAGCAAATAAATGATAGAGGCATCCTTGTTGATATGCAGCTTGTAAAAAACGCGATTGCATTTGACGAACGTTCCAAATCAGATATCTCCTCTCAAATGAAAGATATGACTGACCTTGAAAATCCTAACAGCGTTGTTCAAATGAAAGCATGGTTATCTGACCAGGGACTTGAGACAGATACTCTTGGTAAAAAAGCTGTCGCTGAACTTATAAAAGAAGCTCCCGACGACTTAGCTCAGGTGCTCTCCCTCCGTCAGCAACTTGCAAAAAGCTCTGTGAAAAAGTATCAGGCAATGGAAAATGCTGCCTGTAATGATACACGTGCAAGAGGTATGTTTCAGTTTTATGGTGCCAACAGAACCGGTCGCTGGGCCGGCCGCTTAATTCAATTACAGAACCTGCCGCAAAACCACATGGATGACCTCGCTGAAGCCAGAGAGCTTGTAAGGCAGGGTGACTATGAATCCTTGGAAATGTTATATGACGATATACCGGACACCCTCTCACAGCTCATCAGAACCGCATTTATCGCTAAGCCGGGTTACAAGTTTTACGTAGCAGACTTTGCCGCAATTGAAGCGAGAGTTATTGCTGCTATCGCTAATGAAACATGGCGTCAGGATGCATTTGCAAAGGGGCTCGACATCTACTGTGCCAGTGCATCAAAAATGTTTAACTGCCCTGTCGAGAAACATGGTATTAATGGACACCTCCGTCAAAAGGGTAAAGTCGCAGAACTGGCCTTGGGCTATGGCGGATCAGTAGGTGCCTTAAAAGCTATGGGAGCACTCGACATGGGCCTTACAGAAGAAGAACTGCAGCCCCTTGTAGATGCCTGGAGGATATCAAATCCCAACATTGTATCTCTGTGGTGGGACGTTGATACTGCCGTAAAGAACGCAATCAAAATGCATAGCAGCACCGAGACTCATGGCATTAAGTTTACATGGCGCAGCGGTATGTTATTTACCACTCTCCCTTCCGGCCGGAAGCTCACCTATATTAAACCCAGGATCGGCGAGAACAAGTTCGGTGGTGAAAGTGTTACCTATGAGGGTATCGGCTCTACTAAAAAATGGGAGCGCCTTGAAAGCTATGGTCCAAAGTTTGTCGAGAACATTGTGCAGGCGATTTCAAGAGACCTTCTTATGAATGCAATGAAAAACCTGCCAGGTGCTCTTATCTGTGGGCACGTCCATGACGAACTTCTCATCGAATGTAAAGAAAATGTATCCCTCGATGACGTCTGCAAGGCTATGGCACATAACCCTGAATGGTTCCCGGACATTTTACTTCGAGCAGATGGCTACATTACATCATTCTATAAAAAAGACTAAGGTAAAGGCCCCGGACAGTATCTACTATCCAGGGCCTTATCATATGACCTGTATGCTTTAGAACGAAGATGCAACTAATACTATCCCGCCTACGGTAATGCCTACACCGCCACCAATCAGAATACTACCTCCGATTCTTTTCGCTGTCTTGGGATCGCTTTTGCAGTATTCCTTTACGGTCTCAAAGCTTCTATCGATCACCTGATTTCTCGGATCAATATACTGCTGCTTCTTAGGCGCTGACTGACTCTGAGTGGATGAATTATTCTTTTTACTTGATGTTGACATTTTTATACCTCACTTTCTTTAATCACGATACTTATCGTTGTACAACTTAAGAGCAATCTTCTGGGTTTTCTCAATAAAGGCATAACCCTGAGTCTTACCTTTTCCAAGGTCAACCTGATCAAGTATCTCTTTCTTCTGAAACCCGTCAGCAAGGAGCTTGATAATTTTACCCATATCCTCGTTCTGTGATGACAGCTCATCGATTAACAATTCAATAGCCATCAAAAGCATTGCCCTGTCCTCATTCTCAGTCGTACCCGTTGGATCGAATCCTTTTCCATCCTCATCATCGATATTATCGAGAAACTCGTCGAGGGATAATTCCTCCTGCGTTACTTCATCAAGGTGCTTTAAGTACCGTTCAACCTCACTGTTGAAAAAGGTCATGTAAACATCCATGAAACCTTTTTTATTTGGAATGAATACGACAGGTACCTTTTTTCCATGTCTGAAAGTCCAGGTTTCAACATTGTCGTAATTCAGTCCCAGTGGCTTAAGCGTTACTTTCATTTCCTTGGTTAACACTGCCGGAACTAACTCTTCATCCGATCTGCAAGGTACCCCATTAAATGATTCCCTGTTACTAAAATTCCTGTAATGTTCGTTCTTCGCCATCTTTGATTTCCTCCTGTGATTGACGCGGAGGAAATCCGACAGCGTGGATGCATAATATAGTTGGCCATTGCCATCGTGAGTTTCCTCCTAATGGTTCTGGGCCAGCCGACCTATTAAGCTGTCCACTGTTTATATGTGCCATCCTCAGCCGATAGGTCACGTGGATGATCAGGCCACGCGAGCCTCGGATGGGCAGGTGTTTTTCTCACCTGTTATGCACAGTTTAACGTTTATAGATTTTTATTATCTGGACTGACAGTCCGGGTTTTGGGCATAAAAAAAAGGCTTTGCAGCCGCAGTTATTAACTGCAAAGCCACAAAGCCTTATATCAAAAGATACAAAAACCCGAACTACGAGTCCGGGTTTTCAAAAAAATATTTTAATTTTTTCCCCAGGGTTTTATTCCTGACTCAATTAGAACCTCATTAATGCTTGATAATGGTTCCATATACATCTCTTCCAGTATCCTTTGCTGGAAATAACCCTCATCGGTGTATGGAAAACTATTTCTCGATTTATTTAACATATCCTTACTAAAACAAGGCGGCAAATGCAAACCTATGCATAAAGCGCTTACTGTTTGAACTGAAACATTTATGCCCTCATCCTTCCTAAGAGAAGCAATATAGTCTTCTGAAAGCCCGGTTCTTATAGACATTTCGAGGTTAGTCATCTTCTTACCATCATCTTTTTTCACGCGTTTCATGTGCTTATCAAATGTACCCGAAAAAGAACTCGGCAAGTCACGCATAATAGACATTAAGCTCTGACCTTCTTCTTTTAGCTTTTTTGCTGCATTGGCTCTTTGTGTAGCATTCTGCTCTGCAAGGTCAGATGTTGGTTTTGTTTCAACCAAAAGATCCTCGGTAAGTTCCTTGGATAAATAGCATTGACCATAATACTCATAATCATATTTGCCATCGTTTTTATACTCTCTTTCGAAGATCATGCAGCATTCGTCTGCATTTTCTCTAGCATAATCAGTAAGAACAATCTCACCTTCCATGTGCGGAGTATCTGACTCCTTAACATAAAGTGGATCGTTTATTACAACAAAGCATTCCGCATATATAAATAATCCCTGATGGATAAGATCAGCGAATTCTTTATTTGTACTCAGTAACTTTTCATAGCTCTTTCTATCGATAGCAAATGTCTGGTTTTTACTTAATGACCATCTATGGAATGATATAGGATAAACATAGAAACGATCCGAATAAAGCATCGTTCCTTCTGCCTCCATAATGCCCAACTGGATGGCTCTTACTTTCGCCTCGTATCGTGAAACGCCGAACATCTTAGCAGTCTTTTCCAGAGCCTCTTCGAGATACTGTCCCATATAGTAGACCGGTGTGAAATTTTCATCGTAGCACTGTGCAAGCACGTCTAAGAATAATTCTCTTGGCATAACAATTCTTGGAGCCAGGTTGTTAGCCTGCCACTCAGCCCACCATATAGCTTTTTCAATACCAGTCATGTTTTCGGTTGGGATCTCTGGCGTCACCTCACATGAAAGCTGATTAGCATTTTCATCGAGCAAAGCCAATATCTCAAAGAATCTGCGGTGGAATTCCCAATGGACTAATTCGTGCGCTATTGTATTAATCGCACTTCCGTAATTACCCAGAAAGTAATGCTCTTTGTTTATTACGATAGTTCCCGCAGGGACCTCCTCCTCAATCTCTGCCTCAGGATGAGTTGGCCAAAACTTATACCAGTACTTTATCTTTGTGGGTTTAAAATATGTACGGCCAAAAACATTATCCGGGAGCGTTGATTCAACAGCCTGGATGTGCATTTTTCTCATCACGTGAGAATATGGAAATACCCATCTGTCAAAGATAGCATCGTCACAGTACTTTTCAAAGAATGCATCTGCTAAATCTTCAAGTTCGGACGTATGAATATACGGAACAAGATATGCATCCAGTGCACCTTCCGGATCAAATTCCCCGTAGTAATTTTCCTCGGTCTTATAAACCTTTACGTCATGAAGCCCCTCATGAAGTTCGGCGGTCATATGTACAATAAACCATCTGGTCTTTCTTCCGGCTTCTATTTCTTTTGTACCAAGGCTCATTTCAACGATATCTGCTGCTGTCCTAGCCTCGATTCTAAGCAGGTCACCGATCCCCTCTTCATGGCATATAAGAGATTTCACTTCTACGTTTTCGATTTTTTGTTCTGCCAAAGACAGCACATTAAAACCATGAAACCCTATTCCGTCATGATGTTTATCAACATATTCTTTTATCGCCGTAGTAAGTAAGTCACCATACTTATCTTGTATGTAACTCTTGAAATCCTTATACGCCAAATGTATGCCTCCTAATTAAATCTCAACAAGCTCCCAACCACGTACACCTTTGGAAGTATCTAAGCGGTACTTCTTAGAGCACTCCTCGCACTGAAGCCAGACGTCGTGATCACGAAATCCAGGGATATTGTCATGTTCTTCTACTATTTTTCCCTTTCCACAAGGGCACTTGTATTCATATCTTTCAGTGTCACCATCACCGGCTCCATAGCCGGGATGGTTCTCTTCTGAAGAATAAATTAATTCTGTTCTCATAAATCTTCTCCTTAATAATACTGCTCGATGTAGCTGTAAGCCTTATCAAATACTTCCTTATCCTTAATCTTGTATTTGATCCAAACTACGCTACGAAGAGCTTTCTTAACTTCATTCTTACCGGTTGTGGTCCTCTGCCAGCCATCGAAACGAACAATCTTAACAATATCATCGATGTCATTTACGATTCTTTCTACAATAACCGGCGTCTTATCATTTCTTAAGCCGTTAAACAACTCTGTAAGAGCAGCCTTACCTCTATCGATTTCCTCTTCAGGTACGACTTCCTTTTCCGCGCGTGCAGCCTCTTTAGCGAGTTCCAACAAAAGCTTAAGGAATTCAATACTGGTAATTAATCCCTGCTCATGCTTTTCACGTAACTCTTCAAGTTTCTCACCGAGCTTCTGGAACTTAGGGTCATGACCATGCTTCTGAATCTTGGCAACCAGGTCTATCTCAACCTTCATAGTGGTCTTTTTGATATCCTTCTGCTTCTCGATAAACTCGTCGATAAGAGCTGCATCGAGGGTAAGAATATCCATGTCGTCATGTACTTCACCGACTTCAATGTGCTGATGAACAAGGTCGAGAGTTTTTGCACCAAGTGCTGCCCAAACAAGCTGTCCTCTGTTATCGGTAGGCTTTACAGATTCATAAACCTTACTGATCCATACATAGTCGTACTTAAACTGCTCAAGGAAAGGATCCGGTGACAACGCATTCCAAGCCCTGTTGAGAACACGATAGTCCGCTGCAAATTCATCCTTCACCTTATTGTTTGGTAAACACTCCTGCGCTGCCAGTAATCCTTCCCAGCCTTCAACAGTACGGTCTACACCCATAAAGTAGCTTAAGCACTTTCTCATTAATGCAGGAACCTGTTTCTTGACCTCTTCGATGTTTGTTACAACCTTCTTCATTCCGGCTTCATCGAAATTGAGCGCTTTTGCAACGTTATCAAAAATACCGATGTAGTCTACAATAAGTCCATTTGTCTTACCCTCATCATAGGTACGATTAACTCGACAGATCGCCTGCAAAAGGTTATGGTCCTTCATTGGCTTATCAAGGTACATTACCTGAAGAATAGGTGCATCAAATCCGGTAAGCAACTTATTTGTAACAATAACAAACTTAAGCGGATCGTGCGGCTCTCTGAAATGATCAAGGACCTTAGCTTCTTCATCACGATTTCTCTTGTACTTCTTGTAACGGCCTGCCTTATCATCACCGGTGGTCATTACAATAGTTGACTGCTCAGGCGGAACTAATTTATCGAGCTCCTCTTTATACATGAGACAGCATTCGCGATCATAAACTACGATCTGTGCCTTATAACCGTTAGGCTCAATCTTAGTCTGATAATGATTAACAATATGCTCCACAACTTTTTTGATTCGCTTGCGGTCATACATAATTGCTTTCATTGTTACATTCTTTGAAAGCTCACCCTTATCTTCATCAGACAAACCTTCGGTCATTTCCTCAAATGCCTGGTTAAGCGCATCCTTATCAACATGAAGATCAATAGGCACCGGCTCAAAATTAAGCGGAAGCGTCGCTTTATCTCTGATGGAATCTGAGAATGAATACTTACTCATGTATCCACTCTTATCTTCAATTGCACCAAAGGTTTTAAACGTATTCTTATCCAGACGGTTAATCGGCGTACCTGTTAATCCGAAAAAGAATGCATTAGGTAAAGCAAGACGCATCTTTTCGCCAAGATCACCTTCCTGTGTACGATGGGCCTCATCAACCATTAAGATAATGTTGTCCCGCATATTAAGTGCTTTCTCAACATCCCCAAAACGATAAATAGTTGTGATGGCAATCTTTCGCATATCCTGCTCAAAGAAGTTCATTAATTCTTCTTTTGAACTGAGCGACTGTAAGTTAGGAATATCTGCCGCGTTAAAGTCTCCAGTAATCTGAGTTTCAAGATCAAGTCGATCATCTACAATTACAACTGTAGGATTCTGAAGTTCGGGCATCATACGAAGCTTCTGTGCCGCAAAGACCATAAGTAGTGACTTACCGGAACCCTGAAAGTGCCAGATAAGACCCTGCTTAGGATATCCCGCTTTAACACGCTCTACCATTAAATTAGCTGCTTCATACTGCTGATATCTGCAGATAATCTTAATCTTACGGTGCTTCTTATCCGTAGAATACAAAGTGAAGAACTGCATGATATCCATCACTTTTTCCGGTGTAATCATATCCGCAATGCTGATCTTCACATCCGCAAGGCTTCCCTCAGCTTTATGATCAGGAGTATGCCAAGGGCCCCATTTTGTAAGAGGCATGTTTACTGAGCCGTAACGATAGCACTTTCCTTCAGATGCAAAATTAAACACATTAGGTACAAACATCTCCGGAACTGACTTTTCGTAGTCAGCAATATCCTGGGCACCGTCAAAAGATGGCAATTCTAACAGGTGTTTTCAGTTCGCCAATCGCCACCGGAAAGCCATTTATCAGTAATACGATATCAAATCTCTTTCCGTTTTCGACGGAAGGATATACCCACTGATTTGTAACAACATACTCATTCTTAGCAAGTTCTTCCTTTGTTATAGTTCCAAAGAAAGTAATAGGTGTCGGCTTGCCATCCTTACCAAATGGATATGAATTTTCTTCAAACAGCTTCTTTTTGAACGCCTCATTCTGAGCCACAAGATTATCGCTAGGGAACGGCTGAAGCATAGCACGCAGCTTATATATTACTTCATCAGCTCTAGACGGATCTTCGGCAATCTCAGGATTCAAACGTATTAAAGCGTCCTTAACCATCGGTTCAACCATAACATCTGTCAAATCCCTCTGCAGTTCTTCTGCAGGGATATACTTCCAACCGTTCTTTTTAAGTGTATCTATAAACAGTTGTTCAACGGTATTATCTTCATTAAACTGTGACATTAGCATTTACTCCTTTCCAATATTTTGCTCCATAATGACTTTCATCATGTTGTTAACATCTTCTATGGCCTGTTTCAATTCGATTTTAGATTTATCGCTCTGTTTCACGAAATCAACAAACTCATTCTGTAATTCCATCGGTGGTATTGGTATTTGTAAGGAGCCCAGAATCTGTTGATTTAAATTCTGAATATTGGCACCTCTTCCAGCCATCTTCTCTCGTATTGAATCCATCTTAAGTAATTGCAACAAATACATTGTATCCACATTTGTATCGTTCTTTCGATATCGTATACAGAATCCGCTATATGTGGTCGGTACGTCTCCTGGATAAACTATCAAGCACCTTCCTACAAGCATCTTGTTACCATTTGATCTTACAAATACAATATCTCCGTCGTGAAGCATTTCATTATCTGAAGGCATTTGTTTAAGTGAAATCACAGGCAATTCACTAGTATTATCTATTACTGACAAATCCTTAAAATCGCCAACACCTAAACAATGAATCTCTACTCCTGAATCACCAGCACGAAAATTCATGCCATTCTTACATTTTCCCATTTCTAGTAACCCTTTTGTTGGCCACCCCATAGGGTTATCAATAGGATCCCCAAATTTCTCAATAAATTGTGCTTTGACTAATTCATCAGTTCTTTGGAGAAGAACATTGTATGAGTTCTTAGTTTCTACAAAAGACCACAAGAGCTCCACCAGTTTTCTCTGCTTGTCGATATCCGGAAGCTCAAATTCATACTTTTCAAAATCAGACCAGTTCAAGAAAAAGTTTGTAGATCCCTTTTTGTTTTCCTCGGCAAACTTCCAAAAATGATCTGTTTGAAAAATAAAAGGTAAGAAACGTTGCATTAAGACATTCTCATCCTTTGTA
>OMGQ01001726.1_pt1 | contig 11467 bp, 14 predicted proteins | sample 1646071 | NCBI WGS metagenome assembly OMGQ01 (sample SAMN05578585, study PRJEB25193) | human gut metagenome | biome: Human Microbiome; feature: human-associated habitat; material: feces | host: Homo sapiens | place: USA:Birmingham | reverse complement strand
CCTTCACTAACTTTTATAGAATGATAAACGAAGCGGTCGGAAAGGGAAGATACCAGCTCCGCCTATATGTACTACACCACTACGATTTCAAAGTTCATCAACATATCAAGCAATGCTGTCTGAACTCTGTTTTTTAAATCAGCGTCTACCACCATGCAGACGTTGCCGTATTCGTCATACAACTTACGCAAGCATAATTTAGAGATGTAACCGTCATAGAAGCTCATTACAGTTTCAATCGCTTCTGGGTCGCCCTCTGTGGCTGATAAAATCACTTCAAAAGGTAAGTGCTTATGCTTCATCATTTGCGTTCCTCCATATATTTTCTCATTGTTTCCAATGTCTTTGTTCTGTGATACTGAACATTAGAGCGTGGAATTTTGATAAATTCGCTGATTTCACTGTCAGACATATCCATGAAGTAGGACAACAATATAATATTGCGTTTCTTCTCTGTAAGAGATTTGAGAGCGTTGCTTAACTGGTCGTCCTCAACCCACACTTCAATGCCTAGAATGTTAAATACTGTGTAATCACTTGCGTATTCATCATTTTTTCCAAAGCGTTCCTGCTCATAATCCGGTATATCGGAAAATGAACACTCTCGCTTTTCTCGTCGCTTCATATCACGATAGCCTTTTTTAACCGCACGCTTGATAACTTTCTTTGAAAGACAGTCAAACTGTGCTTCAATGGCTTGTTTGAAAGAAGATGTTTCCATTTGCTCACCTCCTTTCTGTGCAGGATTTGAAATGAACGGAAGTTCATTTCCCCCTTTCCGCACCCTAACTTCCCAGAGAGGTGGCAAACTACCAAGATTTCAAAAATTTTCTTACAGAAATAATCAGAAACAATTTGAATATCTTCAAATACAAAAAAGCCCAAGAAGTTATGAAAACCTCATTGAGCTTTTATAAAACACATAGATGTTGAGGAAGTAGTGAAATTGCCATAAAGTCCCTTAACATGATTAGATATTGTCTGCTGTTCCTTTTTTCTTCTGTACTGTCATTCGTATTCCTCCCCGTAAGGAAATTTCCATTTTTTACAAGGCACATTTCCACAAGATAATGATAGAAGATAAATCCGTCTTAATTCCGTCGTTATTGCTGTTTTTTAGCAGGAAATAAAGAAGGCTACTGCACCAGCTTTTCGGCTGATATGCAATAACCTCAATCGTTAATATTCTTCTGTGTTCTGTTTGACAAGCTGGCGGTAGTACCCCTGCCTTTCCAGCGGTATCTGACTGAGAAAATCCTCTATCCATTGATTTTCCTTTTCGTCAATTTCCTCGTCCTCATAATAATTAGGATATTCTTTTATGATTTCTAGCTCTCTGTCAAACTGTTCTTCTTCATGCAGGGCAAAATCTAAATACCTGCCTATCAATGTCTGTGTATAAAGGGTAAATCCTAAAGACATGGTAATATGTGTGATACGTTCAAAATCTGCTTGTGTCATGGCTTCCTTTTCTGTAAGTAAATCATAATCACGCTGTCCACACACTGATAAAAATTCTTCTCTTTCTTTTTCCGATTGCTTCATAGTCGCCACACTCCCGTAACTTACTTAAATAATTTCTTGCTGGTAACGCAGATAAATTCCTCTGGTGTCGGTGTCCGATTTCCAAAGAGCCGTTGAAATTCTGCCTGCTTCTCTGTGTCTGGATTGTTCATTGCTTCTTCTATGGCAATCTGCATTTGTTCCCTTACTTCTGAAACAGAGATACCATGAATACGGGCAACCTCTTTGAACATTTTTCTGCTGTCCCTCTTACTGAATTTCATCATTTTATTATACACCTCTTTTCTCATTGTGTATGTATTCGTAAAAATCATTCCAAAATATAACTGACAGAATAGTTACCTTTATTAGTCTATTATAAAGTGTTTTTACAAAGGTTACAATGTATAAGAATAGTTTTTTGAAAGGAGTGTGTCAGTTATATGGAGCTTGACTATAAAGCAATAGGCAAAAGAATAAAGATTGCAAGAATTAAAAAGAACCTTACTCAAGAAACCGTTGCTGACAAAATAGGTGTTACTCCTCAACACGTCAGCAATATAGAAACCGGCAATACATCAGTCAGTTTAACCACATTAGTTGCCATCGCAAATACACTGTCGGTATCAGTTGATGAACTTTTGTGTGATACCGTTTTGACTTCAAAGCCCGTCTTTGAAAAAGAAGCAAAAGAAATCTTTGAAGATTGTAACGAATATGAAGTGCGTGTGCTGGTAGATGTTTTGAAAGCCACAAAAGCGTCTATGAGAACTATAAAAATGTTTGAAACAAAGTTAAATGAGGATAGATAAAACCGTAGCTTGCAGATCACATAGCCGTGAATTACAATCTACGGTTTTTCTTCGCTGAATTTATATCCTACACCCCATACAGTGATAATGTATATCGGATTGTCTGGGTCTGGTTCAACTTTTTTTCTTAGCTTTCGTATAAATGATGTAAGATTGCTGGAAGCTGGCATATCATCATAACCCCATACATTTTCGTAAAGCTGTTCTTTTGAAAACACCTGCCCTCTATGAGAATACAGAAAATATAATAGGTCAAACTCTTTAGCAGACAAATATATTTTGCTTTTATGTTTATCAATAACAACACGGGTAAATGGATTTATTGCAAAGTCCGTTGTTTGCCTTGATATAACAGTAGGTGTAGTACAAAGTTTTGAAGATAACCATTCTAACGTCTGACGATAAAGACATTCTTCCTTGTCTGAAAATTCTACAATTAAAAGTTTCCCATACCATCAACTCCTTTATAAGACCAAATATTTTTTACTACTAATTAAAAATATTAACATTTCATTTAATCCTCCACTTTTTTCCTATGATTAAGATTTCTAAGAATAAGAGCTGAAAAACCACCGCATAGCAACAAGACAAAAACACTATAAATCCAATTTAGGGTAACTGTTTCATAGTAACCGGAAATATTAAATACTGCTGTAATCGGATAGAGCGCTTTTAGCGTCGCAGACATACTTGCGAACAGACCTGCAAAGGAATAGATTTCTGCAAACACTAACGCTAACCAATATCCTTTTTTCATTTTTGCTACCAATGCGATAATCGGAGAGATAGCAAGGAATATTCCTAATCCGTCCAATAGATAAGTTTTCAAAAAGCCCAGAACCAATCCGATAGACAAAGATTGAAAATGCAATATTACTTCAACTGAAAAAGTTATGATAAATAGCAACAGATAAATCAATATGCTAAAAGCCAACGATACAATCATTTTTGCAGCAGTCAGTTTTGTTTCATTAACCGGGATAAGCTGTAATGATTTCATTGTGTCCTCTTGTTCCTCGCGGCAAATCATATAGCTTCCTAAAAGAGCTATAACCGCAGGGAGAACATAAAAGGTTGCAAGCGACTGTGCAGCCGTCATAAACCATCCAGCTCCGTCTACATAACGAGAACCATTGAAAACAAACTGTCCTTGTGCAAAAACAATGACTGCAACCATGATTACCGCAAAAACAGTAATCCATATAATTTTAGAATGACGGAGCTTTTGCTTTTCCGCCCAAAGTAATTCTTTCATTTTGTTTACACCTCACTTTCGTCTATGTAGTATGGTATTCGCCAATACTGCTGAAATAAAACTCCAAATCGCAATGCACATAAATGCTGCTGAAATATTAAGTTCTTGCTGCAAAACAACTCCCGGAATATCCCTCATTACAATAGCCGTCATGCTGGAAAGCGGGTGTATATACATATTTATCATCAATAATATAAAGCCGAGAAATGTATAAAGTAAAGTAACACAAACTGGGAGAATGTACCCCTTTTGTGACGAAGCCACCGCTAAAATAGGCAGTACAGCAAACGCAGTCAATACACTGATCTCCATACATTTTTTTAGAAGATATAGAATACTGTTCCAATCCCAAACAATATAACCGGGAAGTACACCAGCCAATATGGAAGCTATAGCTGTAATAAACATAAATAGGACGGAATAAAACAGAACAACTACAAACTTGCTGAAAAAGTAGCCCATTCTATTCACAGGTACAATCCAAAGCTGTTTTAACATATCGTATTGATTTTCGTCGTACATGAGCATTGTGCAAAGCATTCCCAAAACAACGGGTAAGATAATCCACGGTGTATAACTAAACGCCGTCCATTTATAAAACTGTACCGGGTCAATGCCTGTTTCGCCTATGTGCTGGAAGTAGAACAGGGCGAAAAAAGGCATAAAGAGAGCTGCTAACAACATCAGCCAGACAAACTTCCTACGGCGCAGTTTAAGAAATTCTGTCTGAATGAGTTTAAGCAATGCCTTCTCCTCCTGTGATTTTTTTGAAATAGTCCTCCAAAGTATCGTTACACAAGCTAGAACTGATAACGGACACGTCCTGTAACATAAGAGCTTTATTAACTGCTGCCATATCTAAAGATGTATCATACAGTCTTAACGTGTGGTCGTCCTCGACGGAATAATCTTGTACCGCGAATTGTCGTTCTAAAAGTGTAACGGCTTTCGGAATATCAGAAACTTGCAAAAGAATATAACGGCTATTCCTTTTCTGCAATTCCTCCATACTGCTTTCTTCAAGTAAAACGCCGTGGTCGATAATGCCAATATCATCAGCCAGCAATTCGATTTCTGAAAGAATGTGGCTGGAAATGAGAATTGTTTTTCCACGTTCTTCACTCAAATCTTTAATAAAGTTCCTTACCTCGGCAATACCGATAGGGTCAAGTCCATTTGTAGGTTCGTCTAAAATCAAAAGTTCCGGGTCATGGAGAATGGCATTTGCAATACCAAGTCGCTGTTTCATTCCAAGAGAGTATTTACTGAACAGTTTTTTATCTTTGTAAGGCAAGCCCACAATCTCTAAAGCGGTCTTGACCGCATTAGGAGCGGCTGTACCACGCAGTTTTGCAAAGATTTCCAAGTTTTCCGTTCCTGTCAAATTAGGATAGAATCCCGGTGTTTCAATGATTGCACCAATTCTCGGATAGATTCGTTTTTCTTTGCCTTTGATGTTTTGTCCGAATACATCTACTTCCCCGGAAGTAATAGGGGTTAATCCTAAAATCATCTTCATAATGGTTGTTTTTCCGGCACCGTTGCGTCCGAGCAGACCATAAATCCTACCTTTTTTTACATGAAGATTTACTGAATTAACAGCAGTCTGTTCTCCATATATTTTTGTCAGTTGTTTTGTTTCAATCAAAAAATCACTCATTATTTTTCCTCGCTTTCTCATTGTGCTTCATTTTTCCAGATTACATAGTTATATAGATTACCGTCTGCGGAATAGTTAAGGAATACTTTGAAATCTCCCTTTTCACAGGGAATAACAAACTCCACACGGTTTTGCTCACTTTTCTCTGGTACATAACAGGAGATGTCTGGTGTCGTATCTTCAGGCAATCCACCGACTTTTTCAATTTCTTCGTCCCAATCGGCTTGTATTGCTTCAACAGAAGTATTTTCTTGAACGCCTTTTGGTAAATCAGAATATAAGGTATCAAAATCTCCTGCTAGCATTTGATTAAAATATGCTGTTGCATTTTCGATAAGTTCTTGCTGATTGAGAGGTTCATCAGAAATAGGTGCTGCGTCTTGGCAAGCAACTAATGAAAAAAGCAACAATATGCAACATAGTATGTTAAATGTTCGTTTCATAATTTTCCCTTTCAATAAGATTGTTTTTTCAAAACTATAACCGATACAACCGCTGAAATAGTCCCGATAATCAGTATAGAAATGAAACAGCAAACAGGTGTTGCGGTTACAGTAGCCCCCTGCGTCCAAGTTCCTACCATTTCTGCTGCGGCTGGGGATAAACGAGCATATATTCCCATTACACTTGCCAGCGGGTGCAACCCCATGAGGTAAGCCGGGGCAATTACCACGGGTACGAGATACAGAAGTGTTGCACCAATGGGGAGTACATAACCCTTAGATAGTGTTGCCAAAAAGACGATAGGTAAAATTGCAATAGGAATTAGCATACCGCCAGTTAAGTATAATAGTGCAGCTTGCAGTAGGGTATCGATGTTCAAATCAGGAAATCCTCCGGCAATGAAACCACCTACTATACACAGCAGAAATGTAACAACACACAGTCCCATAGACATTAAAATTACAACAGCTATTTTTGAAGAATACAGTTGTGCCTTTGAGATAGGAATGATTAAAAGTTCTTTTAAGGTATCATTTTTCTGCTCGTCATAGAATAGTGTAGTGGCGAACATTCCTAATATAATAGGGAGAAATAAGCTAGTAAGATTTTTGAACGCTAATGTATACAGGTCGCCAAAGCTATCCATATACGGGCTGCTCCTTGATATGCTGCAAGCTCGCTCAATCGCAAATATTACAAGCAGTACGGTAAGGGCTAAAACACTCCAAACGATTTTATTTCGTTTCCACTTTTGAAGCTCTGTTACAATCATTGTCATTAAAGGTTCCTCCTTTCATGTGCTTATTATAAAGCACTAACCTTGCCAAAACCTTGCCGTAACCTTGCTTTTTTCATGTTTTTATAAAGCAAGTGAAAAAGCCCTGTTTTATTACAGGGCTTTCGGTAATGTAATCGCAAATGTTGTTTCAAAATTAGGAGTGCTGGCAACATTTATCGTTCCTTTATGAGCGTTGACAAGTTCTTTTGCAATAGATAGACCTAATCCATTTCCTTTTGAGGAACGAGAATCGTCACACTGGTACATTCTTTCAAATATATGTGATATTTTCTCCGGCAAAATGCCCTGTCCATTATCGGTTAATGTGATGATTGCCTGTTGATTACTTTCGATTATACTTAGTAGTATCTGTGTAGCCTTGCTATGCACCATGATATTTTGCAAAAGGTTGTTCAGAATACGGGTATATGCGTTAGGGTCAATGCGGATAAAATATTCGGTTTCTGGTATTTCAATTTCATATTTCAAGTTATTGTTTTCAAAGGTTGATACCCAATCGGCAATAATATTTCGTGTCATTTCGTTAAGGTCAACTATTTCAAAATGAAAAATTTGTTCCCGTGCGTCAAGCTTGACCCATTCAAATAAAGAAATAACAAAATCTTTTAAGCGGTAAGCTTTGTCAGACGCTACATGGATATATTCTTCTTTTTCTTCGCCGACAACTAATCCATGTTCGATAGCTTCCAGATAGCCAACCAAAGACGCAAGGGGTGTTTTAACATCATGTGAAAGGCTTGTCATTAACCTCTTGTAGGATTGTTCTGCCTGTTTCTGCTGAATAAAACGGGCTTGATTTTCAAGTGCAATTTCATTGATGTCATAGCAGATTTGTTTCGTCATATCATTTTCACGCGCAAGCACACGACGGTTAAGATTTCCTGTTTTTATATCTGCCAGTGCGTCTTGAATCAAGGTAAGCTGTTCCCGAACACGGTGCAGCTTCAATACGAGATATGCAATTATGAGCAAGGAAAGTAAGAACGCAATAAGCAAATATATATTGATTTCCATTGTTATGCCTCCTTGTTAAAACGATACCCTACACCACGCACCGTTTGAATATAAAATGGTTGCTCGGGATCGGGTTCGATTTTTTTACGCAGTTTACTGATAAAGGACATAATGTTGCTGTCGTCAAAGGCATACTCATCTTTCCAAACTTGCATATAAATTTGTTTTTTTGTAAATATACGTCCCTTATTTGACGCAAGAAATAGCAACAAATCAAATTCTTTACTAGTCAATTCAACTAGCATATCATTGATTTTAACAATACGATTTACCTTATCAATCACCATATCTTTTAAACATAAACAGTCTGTATCAGCGATAAAAGTAAAATTTAAAGTAGTATAACGGCGAATGAGCGAATGAACACGTGCCATAAGTTCATTGATACTAAATGGTTTTGTCAAATAATCATCAGCACCTAAACGCAACCCAGAAACTTTGTCATCTTCGCTACTTTTAGCTGTCAACATAAGTACAGGAATGTTACTTGTTTCTCTTATCTGTTTTAAAACTTGAAAACCGTCCATACTTGGCATCATAACGTCTAATATTATCAACGCTAATAAGCCAGTATCTTTATTTTCATCAATTAAACTTAATCCATCTATTCCGTTATAAGCAACTAAAGCTGATAGATTTTCTTGTTCAATACATTTCTTCATTAAAGCACAAAGTTCTTTATCATCATCTATAATCAAAACTCTATTCATTTTAAAAACCAGCTCCTTTTGAATTTCACTTAGTACAATATCGAATTTTTGTATATCATCATCTATAAACTAATATTATATTCAAATATTTAAGTAAAAGCAAGAAGCGTGTTATCATAAAACCGTGCAAATCCCCTTAATGAGAGGACTTGCACAGTAAATCTATCCTACAATCTTCCAATTGCTATCCTTATGTAGCACAAGCTCAAACTGTGATACCTGCGTTGCCTTTGTCTGATTGTCAATGAATTTCACGGCAACCTTGACTTTCACATTGTCCCCGTCTGCCGTAAACACGGGATTGACTAATTCAGAAAAGAGGTAATCCCTGCCGATAGGTTCAAGCACATTGCCAGTCACATAGTAGGCAAGTTCCTTTTCTGTGGCCGTCGGGTACAACTTAAAGAATGTTTCTAAAAATGCCGTAGCGTCATTGACGGTATCAACGTCCACGCTTGCGTCGGCTTCTTGTGCCTTTGGCTCATAACTTGACTTCTGGTGTGCTGGGGCAAGGGTCGGGTTCTTTGTGATAACCATATTTCCGTCTGCGTCCACATGGACAGCAACGGTATAAGTGGCACTGACCGCTTTCGTCTGGTCGCCCTCCTTTATCTGATGTTTCACTTCGTAGGTAGCAGTAAACTCATTCTCCCCAGACTGTGCCACATTCCATATCTGCACGTCGCTGACCGTTGAGCTGGTCGGTATATCCGTCCGTATGGTGTCCACATTCAAGTCCTGCAATTCCTTTGTGAGATATTCATTGATAGAAGTGGTACGCTTTTCAATGGCTTCCTTGCTGTTATCCCATGTGTAATAGGACTTTGCGAAGTTCTTCACGAAATTCTCAATCCCGTTTGTATCGTTGAGCCGTAGCTCTTTGATTTCCTTTTCATGGGTGGTGTGCTGGTCGATTGCGGTAAAATTTTTGTATACCCCGAAACTGACACTTGCAATCAACACCAGCCACAGGGCAATGACCGATTTCTTATGCGTCCCAACTTTCACGGTACGCACCTTTTTTTCTTTGGGGAGCTTTTCTTTCTTCTTGAACATTTTATCAATCCTTTCTGTTATTGTTTTATTCTTCCTGCACCGATTAAGTGCTGTTGCCAGTAGGAGCTTGTAAGGTCGGCGTAACCTATCGGGTCGCCAGCGTGGTACATCTGGTTATTTCCCACATAGATACCGACGTGGGTTACATACATTCCCGCATTGTAGGTACTGTGGAAGAACACCAAATCCCCAGCCTGTGCCTGTGAAAGCGGGATATGCTGGGTAGCGTCATACTGTGCCTGTGCCGTTCTCGGTAAGGAAATGCCTGCCTTGCCATAGCACCATTGAACCAGCCCCGAACAGTCAAAAGAAGTGTTAGGATCGCTCCCACCGTACACATAGTCCCAGCCTTGATATTTCAGAGCTTCATTCATTATCTTCTGTGCCAGTTCACCCGATACTTGACTGACAGTAAGATACTGGCTGACAAGCTCTACATAGAACATATTCCCGTAGTTGTACCGCCAGCCACCGTTACGGGCAACGGCTATGGGGTTTGTGTAGGTCACTTTTACACCGCCCGAATGGGTACGTGAAAAGTTTTCTGCCAGCGTGAAGCTGTGCTTTTTCCCGTTACCAGCTACATAACCGAGATAACCGCCACCGTAGTTATAGCTTTGAATGACGGCGTTTATATCCTCAATGTCTTGTCCTTTAGCAGAAGCAAGCAGTTCCGAGAAATACTTACAGCCTTGTTTAATGGAACTTTCTGTATCTAATGAGTTGGGAGGAAGCCCCAGACTTTCCGAGCTTTGCATAACGTCCACGGCTGTACCTCCGCTTTCCACCTGCATAATCGCCAGCAGGTAATTCACGTAGTCCTCAATGCCGTATTCCCGTGCATACTTTTCTACCATTGGCTGATGTTTGAGGACTTCGGGGGACAGGTTCATGCCTGTAACCACAGAGGAAGAACCACCGCCCCCGTCGTCGTCCTCTGCACTAATCAATACCCCAAAGAACAGGACAAGGGAGAACAGCACAGGGAAGATACTGCCGATAATCAGCATATGCTTTATTCTCATTTCCTGCGTCCTTTCTTCTTATGGGTCGTGGTTTTCTTCTGGCTGGTCTGCTGTGATTTCTGGGAACTCTGGGAAGTTTGCACCTGCCTTGTCTGCTGGGTCTTGACGGTACGTTCCCTCTGGACGCTTTGTTTGACTTCCTGTGTGCTAGTAGCTTTTGGAGCGTCCCCAGCCTTGACCGTCTGACGCTGTACGCTCTGTCTTTGTTCTGGGGCTTTGACAGAAGCACCAGACGTAGCAGGTCGTTCCTTAACAGGCGTTTCCTTTCCAGTTGTCGTTGTCGGTGTGACAACAGCAGGACGTTTCTTATCCTCTGGCTTTGGTATGGTCTTTGCTTCTGACTTTGGCATAACCGCTGGTCGCTCATGCTGACGGGTAGCTCCTGTTGTCGCTGATCCGTCCGCTTTCTTTTCCGAACGCCTTGCTTCCTGTGCTTTCTGCATTTCCATACGCTTACTCGCCACGCTCTGTCTGCGTTGGTTCAGCTTATCCGTTCTTCCAGACTGTCTTGTTTCTTGTTCCTGCGTCACGCCACGCTTGAAGTCGGACACGGTTTTCTTTGCGTTTTCCTTTGCCGAATAGACCGCATAGCCAGCCTGTGTCGGCATATCTTTGACCGCTTCTTTGACTTCTTTTGCCTTGTCTTTTACACGGTTCTTTGTGTCCATGACTGCGCCAGCCTTTGCACCTGCACGGCTTCCAAGACTTCCAGTAGCGGTATTGTTCCGCTGTTCTTTGTTCTGGTTTGACTTTCGGGCAGAACTGCCACGCCCAGAGAACAGGGAGCTTGCCACCGTACCAGCCGTGCTTCCAGCCATTGAGCCTGCACCAACCGCCCGTGCCATTCGCCGTTCCATACGCCTTGCCCTGTGACGCATGAACATATACGGTCTGCGAAATATCCTGCGTCCCATTGTCTGGCTGTCCCCAGCATTCAGACTGAACATACTCATAATGTCACCCAGCTTGAAATAGATACCTGCAAAGGTCACTATCTGCAAGAACGCCACCATAAAGAACGGGTAATTGTCGGACATATTGTAGAACATACTGGAAATGGAAAATGCCACGGTCACAATCAATGTAATGCCGGCACGGGTCATAATGGTATTGAACACCTTGACGACAGCCTGTTTTGCCATGCTCTCATAGCTGGGGATCATACTTAATAAAAAGCCCACGGGCAGGA
>OMGQ01001725.1_pt1 | contig 11484 bp, 9 predicted proteins | sample 1646071 | NCBI WGS metagenome assembly OMGQ01 (sample SAMN05578585, study PRJEB25193) | human gut metagenome | biome: Human Microbiome; feature: human-associated habitat; material: feces | host: Homo sapiens | place: USA:Birmingham | reverse complement strand
TCAGAAACGAGGGTCTGCAACTATTTTTTCACCTACATTTCAAGCCATCATTATTTAGAGCTTTTTCTGCACTAAAATCGGTAAATGCATATTTTTACTTAAAATATCAGAACTTTTTCGATAGAATCTATACAACATGGCAGCACACTATAACACAGGTCATTTTCCACATATTTGTAACTCTGACTCTGTTTGTGAGGGTTCGAATCCTTCTTCGGCTGCCACCGAAAACCGTCTTTTCTTTGAAAAGACGGTTTTTCTTTTGCCTTTTCGTAGTTTTCCTGTGACAGCTATTTGACAGACGGTCTCTCTCCCGATATACTAAAGTATATATAAAGGAGCGATTACCATGTTTTGCATGAACTGCGGCACGCAGCTGCCGGACGGCGCAAAATTCTGCATGAACTGCGGCACAAAGGTCGGTGAGGTCGGCGCCAGCGCTGTCCCTGCCGGCAAAAAATATCCCTCGTACGCGATGCTGTACCCGGACAGCATGGCTTATCTCGAGTCCCCTGCCTATCAGCGTGAGCGCGGTCTGATGAAGCAGTCCGAGCTTGGCGCGACGCCGTATGCGGGTTTTGACTTTACCAACTACGTTTCGCTCGATGACGGCACGATGGTCGGCTTTGTGTTCGGGCACACCGCGCGTTACCGCGCTGCCGAGGACTTCGGCTACAATCTCTACCGCCTGAATCCGGACGGCACAGCTGTTTTCCTGAATGCCGGCTGCAGACGCGGCGGCTCCGAGCTGTATGTACAGGACGGAAAAGCGCACTGGACGGTGAATGGAGAAACGTTTTCCGCATCTATTTGAGCATTAAGGCACCTGATATCAGGTGCTCTTATTTTTTGCATATTTTTCGTAAAACCGCTTGACTTGGAGCACACTCCAAGTGATAGAGTTAATTCAGAAAAAGAATATTCAGGAGGAAAACTATGTATATCGAGAACATCAACGGTCCCGCTGACGTGAAGAAGCTGAACATTGCGCAGATGACCGTGCTTGCGTCCGAAATGCGCGATGCACTGCTGACCAAGCTGAGCCGTCACGGCGGCCATTTCGGCCCGAATTTCAGCATGGTAGAGGCAACCATCGCACTGCACTATGTATTCGAGTCCCCGAAGGATAAGTTTGTATTCGATGTTTCCCACCAGTCCTATCCGCACAAGATGCTGACCGGCCGCAAGGACGCTTTTCTCTACGAGGAGCACTACGACGACGTTTCCGGCTACAGCAGCCCGCACGAGAGCGAGCACGACCACTTCACCATCGGTCACACCTCCACCTCGGTCAGTCTGGCCTGCGGTCTGGCCAAGGGCCGCGACCTCAAGGGCGAGGACGGCAACGTGGTTGCTATCATCGGTGACGGCTCGCTCAGCGGCGGCGAAGCACTGGAAGCGCTCGACTATGCGGCAGAACTGGACGGCAACCTGATCATCCTCGTCAACGACAACGATATGTCCATCGCGGAGAATCATGGCGGTCTGTATCAGAACCTGCGCCTGCTGCGCGAGACGGGCGGCAAGGCAGAATGCAATCTGTTCCGCGCGATGGGTCTGGATTACCGCTTTGTAGCCGACGGCAACGATATTGCTTCGCTTATCGAGGCATTTAAGGCCGTAAAGGACAGCACGCAGCCGGTTGTTGTGCACATCGTCACCCAGAAGGGCAAGGGCTACGCGCCTGCCGAGCAGCACAAGGAGGCATGGCACTACTGTGCTCCGTTCCATCCGGAGACCGGCGAGCCGCTGATGGACATGAGCGGCGAGTGCTACGAGAGCATTACGCTCGACTTTATGATGAAGAAGATGCAGGCTGATCCGTCTGTGTGCATGATCACCTCGGGTACGCCGACCGTGCTTGGCTTCACCGAGGAGATGCGCAAGAAGGCCGGCAGGCAGTTTATCGACGTAGGCATCGCCGAGGAGAACGCAGTTGGCGCTGGCCTCCGGCATTGCGGCAAACGGCGGCAAGCCGGTCTACGGCGTGTACAGCACGTTCATTCAGCGCGCTTATGACCAGATTTCGCAGGACCTGTGCATCAACAGCAACGCGGCTACCATTATTGTTGCGTGGGGTTCGGTTTACGGCATGAACGATGTAACGCATCTTGGTCTGTACGACATTCCGATGCTGGCGAACATCCCCAACCTGGTTTATCTGGCGCCGACCACCAAGGAAGAATATCTGGCGATGCTCGACTGGAGCATTGAGCAGAACGAGCATCCGGTCGCTATCCGTATGCCGGGCGGCGCACTGGTTTCCGACGGAAAGGCTGTTACTAAGGACTTCAGCAGACTGAACACCTACGAGGTTAAGGAGAAGGGCGCAAAGGTCGCTGTCATCGGTCTGGGTTCGTTCTACACGCTCGGTGAACAGGCGGCGGCGCTCATCAAGGAAAAGACCGGCGTACAGCCGACTCTTATCAACCCGTACTATATCACCGGCGTGGATACTGACCTGCTCGAGAGCCTCAAGGCGGATCACGACGTGGTCATCACCCTTGAGGACGGCGTACTCGACGGCGGCTTTGGAGAGAAGATCGCGCGTTTCTACGGTGATTCCGACGTTAAGGTGCTGAACTTTGGTCTCAAGAAGGAGTTCCTCGACCGCTATGACGTAGACGAGGTACTGAAGGACAATCACCTCACCGCAGAGCAGATTGCAGAGGATGTGGAGAAGGTTCTGTAAGATTCCCTTTCCATTAGGCATTCGGTAACTCTCCTCCGCAGGGCGGGCTGCCCTACGATTCTCTAAACACTGTTGCACATATTTGTGCATGAAAAAACACGAAAGGCTTCGGAGCAATGCTCCGAAGCCTTTCGTGCTGTATGTCAAGTTTGGGGAGGTTTATGCCAGTCCAAGTTCCTTTACACGAGCCTGTGCCGCTGCCAGACGTGCGATCGGCACGCGGAACGGCGAGCAGGAAACGTAATTCAGGCCAACATTGTGGCAGAACTCAACGGAGGACAGGTCGCCGCCGTGCTCGCCGCAGATGCCGAGCTTGATCATCACGGGAGAAGCCGTAGGTCATCTGGGTGAGGTCGTTGGTGCCGAAGGAGAAGAACTCTGCTTCCTTGGCCACATCGCCTGCGGTGACTGCGGCACGCGGCGTCTCGATCATCGTGCCGACCATATACTTCATCTTCAGGCCGGACTGCTCGATCAGCTCGTCAGCCTTAGCCTTGATAACCTTCTTTACAAAGCGCAGCTCGTTGATCTCGGATACCAGCGGAACCATGATCTCCGGCGTGATATGCAGGCCGTCTTCCTTCCAGACATTGATAGCTGCGGATACGATAGCCTCGGTCTGCATCTCGGCGATCTCCGGATAAAGAACGTCCAGACGGCAGCCGCGGGTACCCAGCATCGGGTTGAACTCGTGCAGGCTTTCTACCTTGCCCTTGAGCTTGTCGAAGGATACGCCCATCTCATCGGCCAGCTCCTTGATCTCGTCATCCTCGTGCGGGAGGAACTCATGGAGCGGCGGGTCAAGCAGACGGATGGTAACCGGCAGACCGCCCATTGCGCGGTAAATTGCCTCAAAGTCGCCGCGCTGCATCGGCAGGATCTTGGCCAGAGCGGCCTTGCGCTGCTCGAGCGTATCGGAAATGATCATCTCACGAACCGCCTTGATGCGGGCCGGCTCGAAGAACATATGCTCGGTACGGCAGAGGCCGATGCCTTCTGCGCCGAACTTGCGGGCCTGCGTTGCATCACGCGGAGTATCGCCGTTGGTGCGAACGTGCAGGGTGCGAATCTCGTCAGCCCAGCCCATGAAGCGGCCGAAGTCGCCGGTCAGCTCAGCCTCCTGCGTTGCGATCTCGCCGAGGTATACGTTGCCGGTGGAGCCGTCGAGCGAAATAACATCGCCCTCGTGTACTACCGTGCCGTCGGCGAAGGTCAGGGTCTTATCCTCTTCGGAAACCTTGATGCCGTTTACGCCTGCTACACAGCAGGTGCCCATGCCGCGTGCTACTACGGCTGCGTGCGAGGTCATGCCGCCGCGGGCGGTCATGATGCCCTCGGATACGGCCATGCCGTCGATATCCTCCGGAGAGGTCTCCTGACGGACGAGAACAAACCGCGCCGCAGGCTGCACCGGGAGATGCCGGCAGGCCGGTGGTGATCGGCGTAGCTGCCTTGAGAGCTGCCGGATCGAACGTCGGGTGCAGAAGCGCGTCAAGCTGCTTTGCCTCGACCTTCATAACGGCCTGCTCCTTGGTGCAGACGCCTTCGTCTACCAGATCAACCGCTACCTTGAGCGCTGCCTGTGCGGTGCGCTTGCCGTTACGGGTCTGCAGCATGTAGAGCTTGCCGTTTTCGATGGTGAACTCCATATCCTGCATATCGCCGTAATGCTTTTCAAGGCGGCTGGAAATGTCAACAAACTGCTGATAAACCTCCGGCATGGTATCTGCCAGCGCGGAGATCGGCTGCGGGGTGCGGATGCCGGCTACAACGTCCTCGCCCTGTGCATTCATCAGGAACTCGCCGTACAGCTTCTTTTCGCCGGTGGCCGGGTTGCGGGTGAAGGCTACGCCGGTGCCCGAGGTCTCGCCCATATTGCCGAATACCATGGACTGTACGTTTACGGCAGTGCCCCAGCTGTGCGGGATGTCGTTCATGCGGCGGTAGGTGTTTGCACGCGGATTATCCCACGAGCGGAATACTGCGCGGACAGCTTCCATCAGCTGCTTCTTCGGGTCCTGCGGGAAATCTTCGCCGAGGGACTTCTTGTAGTGATCCTTGAACAGGACGATCAGCTCGGACATATCATCTGCATCGAGCTCATTGTCCATCTTTACGCCCTTTTTGTCCTTAACCTGATCGATAAACTGTTCGAAGGAGGACTTAGGCAGCTCCATAACAACGTCAGAGAACATCTGAATGAAACGGCGGTAGGAGTCGCGTGCGAAACGCGGGTTATTGGTCAGCTTGGCAACTGCTTCGCAGATCTCGTCGTTCATGCCGAGGTTGAGGATGGTGTCCATCATGCCGGGCATGGAGGCGCGGGCGCCGGAGCGCACGGAAACCAGCAGGGGGTTCTCGGGATCGGCGAACTTCTTGCCACAGATGGCCTCCATCTTGCCCAGGTACTCGTAGATCTGGGCCTGGATGTCCGCGTTGATCTGGCGGCCGTCGTTATAATACTGGGTGCAGGCCTCGGTGGTGACGGTGAAGCCCTGGGGCACGGGCATACCCAGATTGGTCATCTCAGCCAGGTTGGCGCCCTTGCCGCCCAGCAGCTCCCGCATGGAGCCGTTGCCCTCTGAGAACAAATAGACATACTTATGCGTGTTGGCCATTTGTCATTCCTCCTAGATTTACGTTGCACTACTATACTCAAATACAGTAACCGGAGACATTATACCATTTTGCCAAAAGATTGCAAGAGATACCCGTCGGTTTTCTTTCTCTTTTGCTCAATTTTCGCCACTTTGGGCGCACGGAAGTGCCAACTGGCTTCATTTTGCTCCAGCCGTCCCCGCCCCGACCGGCCGCGCATAAAAAATGCCCGCAGAAGCGGACATCGTGTTTTTAAATGTCTACATTATCAAACATGTGGATGTTTAGTAAATATATCATTTTTGCAGGAAAATTGCAACAGGCTATTAATATATTTTACAAATTTATTTCCTAAATCTTCCTATCGCAAAATGTTGTATCCTCGTTTAAAAAGGTAGACATTTACAAAAAGGAGGATACACCATGAGACATCAAAAAAAACGGTGGTTTGCCGCATTATTATCCTTATGTATGTTACTATCTATTCTTCCTTCAACTTCTCTAGCTTTTAGTGAAAGCGAAGAGACCTGGAGTGGGAACAGGAGGAATCAGACCATTGATGGCGGAACCCATACAATTACGCTTAGTAATCTTACTATTGACTCACCGGGCGTTGAGAAATCTGCTATTGATATAACTGGTAACGCAGATGTCACCTTTATATTGGAGGGCAACAACACTCTCAGAGGTTACCGGAATCATCCTGCCATCTGGGTGGAGTCCGGTTCCTCCGTTACCTTTGAAGGAAACGGATTACTCGAGGCCTCCGCCGGGGGGGCATCCATCGGTTTGGGGGCGGCCGGAATCGGCGGTGGATATGGCGCCAGCAGTAATTTTGGCAATATCACCATCAACGGTGGTACCATCATTGCCCGAGGCTCCGGAGGCGGCGCGGGCATCGGCGGCGGCTACGAGGTCGGCAGCGGGACTGTAACCGGCAATGTTACCATCAACGGCGGATACGTCACGGCCATCGGTGGGTCAAGCGGCAGTACCGGCGGCGCGGGCATCGGCTCCGGTGAGAACGCAAACTATAGCGGAACCGTCACCATCAACGGCGGTGTGGTATACGCCGAGGGCGGTGCGGACTCCACCAGCATCGGCAGCGGCAACCGTGCTATCGGTACAAGCGACAACGGAGCCTTCACCACCGGCACGGGCGGAAACGCCGTCATCGTGGCCCCGGACGGCATTGGGGACCCCTCCGGCTTCGCTGACTGGGACGGTATTTTTATCAGCTATGAGGGCAGTAATACGAGCGCGACGGTGGGTGAGGACGGTACGGTTCACCTGAATGACACAGAGGCCAATATCCAGGTCTGGGGTGAACCGGTGATTGACTATCCGCTTGTGGTGGAAAGCGGCACCGAGCTGCGGGTCGTCCAGAATGACCGAAACTACGCCTACGCCACTCTGGAAATCGGCCAGGACGGCAAACTGACCAATAACGGCACCGTCACCGTAGACGAGGGAAGCACCCTGATTCTGCTGGAAGGTCTTGACCAGACAGATGGCAGCGGTACACTGGAATGCACCGGCACCGTCAAACTGCCCCCGGAGGAAAAGCTGATTGCCCTGTCCGGCGCGGAGGACCTGACCTACAACGGCACGGAGCAGAGCCCCGAGGTAAGCGTTACATTAAATCTGTGGGGCTATTCCCATACCTATGGGAATCCGGCGGACTATACCGTAACTTACACAGATGCCACAAACGCCGGAGAGACCGCCAAGGCCGTTGTTACCTCCACTGGTGCCGGCGACCTGCTGGAGGGCAGCGCCTCCAGGACCTTTACCATTCAACCCGCCGATTATACCATTAACGTGTCCGACGGGAATTGGACAGTGGCGCATGGTGAAACGCAGCTCCTGTCCAAGCTGCCCCCTGCCACCATTTCCATTGACCCGTCGATTCAAGATGACCTGACCGGCCTGAGGGCTGGGAACCTGACTTGGTATATGGATGAGCAACATTCGCAAGCGGTGACCGATACCTCCCTTCAGAATACATCCGCCGGCGAAGAGGTACCCCTCTATTGGGTTTTCAGCCACAGTGATTCCAATTTTGCGCCAGAGTCCAAGTCCGGGACACTGACCATCACGATTACCAATCTGCCCATTTATCCGGTTGTGATCCGGCAGGGAGATGAGGTTGTTACAAATGGTACCATCAACAAGACCTATGGGGATGAAAACTTCACTCTAACTGTCGAACTTCAAAAGGATGATAGTCCTATTTCTCCTGATAGTCTAGTTACCTTTACTAGCAACAATGAAGATGTGGTAACGGTAGCCCAGAATGGTGAGGTTACCATCACCGGCAGCGGAACCGCTGTCATTACCGCCAGCGTGGCGGAAAAAGGCGGAGACGATGGCTATGCCGCCGCCAGCGGTACCGTCACCGTATCTGTGGCTCAAAAGCCGATTTCCGTGGATGACAGCACCGTGAAGCTGAACGGTCACTCCAGTCCGTATACGTGGCCCTATGATGGACATGCGTCGGTTACAGTCGATGCCGAACTGACCCAAGCTGACATTGTAGGCAGCGATGATGTGGATGTGACCGCCACCGGAACACTGAGCAATGCAAACGCCGGCAATCGGTCGGTCACCCTTTCTTACGAGCTGACCGGCGACCGGGCCATGCACTACGTTCTGCGTCCAGCCCAAGCAAGTAAGCCGGTGGTCGTTGCCAAAGCTGATCCCGGCCAGAATCAGATTTCTGCCAATCCCGGCGCCTTGACCATCGCCAACCGGGCAGCCAGGACGTATACCTATTCCCTCTCCCAGTTGACTGCTGGACTGGATGGCTTGGGAAACATCTCCTATAAGTTGGGTAATATTACAATAGCCAAAGAGGGATACTTTACCACTGACGCTGTCAAGGTAAATGCCGGTGTCCTGCGCCTGCCCGTCAACGCCGTGGAGTCTGATGAAGAAACAAAGGTTGCAGACATAGCAATTACAATTTCCAGCACCAACTACGAAGACTTCACCGGCACCATTACGGTCAACAGCAAAAATCTCCATGTTCTGACCTATGATCCCAACGGCGGCAGCGGCGGCCCCGGAACGGAGCTGCTGGACACCCAGACCGGCTACCCCTTGAAGCAGTCCCCCGCCCCCACTCACGATCAGCAGGACGGCGTGGATGTGTTGTTTATTGGATGGACAGCGGACACCACTGGAAACAAGATCTACACCGCCAGCGATACAGCGCCCACCACTGTTGCCAACGTAGACATCAACGGCGACACGACGGTTTACGCCGCCTGGGGCGTGGATACCAATGGCGACGGCGTGCCGGACGTGAACGAGACCGGCAAGTACACGCTGACCTACGCCGAAAACGAGCTGGAGAGCGGCACCTTGCAGGGGGTTCTGCCCACCGACAGCGGCACTTATGTCAAGGGCAATACGGTTGCCCTGGCCGATGGAAGCGGCCTCAGCCTCACCGGAACTACAACCAGCGACAAGGGAACGGCCCGTTTCGTGGGCTGGTCCAAGACACAGATTGACCGCATTCTCTCGCAGGGTGACACCATGCCCGCCGGTGTTGTGGAGCAGGTGACCTTCACCAACTCTGATATCACTGTTTACGCCGTCTGGGGCTGGGATACCAATGACGACGGCAAGCCCGACATCACTCAGAATCCCTCCATCACCTCCTCCGCGGGTGAGAACGGCTCCATCGCCCCGGAGGGCAAGGTCTATGTCCCGGCCGGGAACAGCCAGAAGTTTGATTTTACTCCGGACACCGGCTATGCCGTGGACCGGGTCACCATCGACGGCAATGCCTATGTGAACAACGGGGTCAACCTGCTGCCCGGCATGGACACCTGGGAAAAGTGGGAATCCTACACCTTCGCCGATGTCCGGGAAGATCACACCATTTCCGTGACCTTCGGTGAGGATACCAACAATAACAACGTCCCCGACGCCAACGAGGGCACCGTCACCCTGACCTATAACGCCAACGGCGGCGAGGGCTCGGCCCCTGCCGACCAGAGCGCCGACAAGTGGAGCACCGTCACCGTGGCGGAAAACACCTTCACCCGCTCCGGTTACAGCTTTGCCGGGTGGAACACCCAGGCGGACGGCAGCGGTGAGGATTATGCCGCCGGCGACGCCTTCCAGCTCACCGGCCAGGATGCCGTCCTCTATGCGCAGTGGAGCTATAACGGCGGCGGCAGCACCGGCACGGCCCGGTACACCATTGAGGCCAGCGCGGGCCATGGCGGCGGGATCAGCCCGGACGGCAGGGTGCGGGTGAGCCGCGGCAGCGACAAGACCTTCCGCATCACCCCCGATGCCGGGTATGAGATTGCCGACGTGCTGGTGGACGGCGAAAGTGTCGGCGCGGTCAGCCGTTACACCTTTGAAACCGTGCGTAAGAACCACACCATTGAGGCGGAGTTCCGCGCCGTGGAGAAGGCCCCGGATACGGGCGTGGACCGCTGGCTCAACACCACCGACCATATGGCCTACCTCAATGGCTACGGAACCGGCCTCTTCGGCCCCGACGACCACATGACCCGGGCCCAGGCGGCCCAGATGTTCTACAACCTCCTGCTGGACCAGGAGGTGTCCGCCGCGGTCCGCTTCACCGACGTGCCCGCCGACGCCTGGTACGCCCGCGCGGTGGAGACCCTGGCCTCCCTGGGCATGGTGGAAGGCGTAGGCGGCGGGAAATTCGCCCCCGAGCGCACCATCACCCGGGCGGAGTTCACGGTGATGGCCATGCGCTTTGCCCGCCTGCCCGAGGGCGGGGAGAATCCCTTCTCCGATGTGACCTCCTCCGACTGGTTCCACGACCAGGTGGTGGGGGCGGCGCAGTACGGGTGGATCACGGGGTATACGGACGGCACCTTCCGTCCGGAGGCCACCATCACCCGGGCGGAGGTGACGGCCATCACCAACCGCCTGCTGGACCGGGCGGCGGACGAGGACTACGTGGACGACCACGCCGGCGAGCTGCGCCAGTTCCCCGATGTGAGCGCCTCCTACTGGGCCTACCACGACATTGTGGAGGCCACCAACGCCCACAGCTACCGTGTCTATGACGGCGAGGAGCACTGGATGTAAGCGGGAAATGGCAAGGCCCCCGGAACCAATCGGTTCCGGGGGCCTTATTCAGCCGGCCTGGATTGCCTCATAGGCCTGCATGCCCCACTCGCCCAGGGCGCGCAGATAGGGGTCAATGGACCGCCCCAGCGCCGTCAGAGAGTACTCTACCCGGGGCGGAATTTCGGGATACTGCTCCCGGTGGACCAGCCTGGCTCGCTCCAACTCCTCCAGGGACTTGGAGAGCATGACGCTGGAGATGCCCTCCAGCCGCCGTTGGAGTTCGTTAAAGCGGATTACCTCCTGCTGGTTGAGCTCCCACAGGATGCGCAGCTTCCACTTGCCGCTTACCAGCCCCAGGGCAAATTTGACCGGACAGCCCTCCATGGTGTTGCCTCCCCACTAAGTATTTTCTTACCGGCTAAAGAAAAATTGCGTACTTGTACTTTTTTCGCCGCTGTCTATAATGATACCCACAAGGACCAGAAAAGGAAAGGGGTATTTTAAAATGGAAATACAGCAGGCGATTGAGATCCGGCGGAGCATCCGTGCCTACGGAGACCGGCCGGTGGAGCGGGAGAAGCTGGAGGCCGTGCTCCGGGCGGGCAACCAGGCCCCCATCTTCGGCCGGCTCCACATGAGCGTCTTTGCGGGGCCGGAGCAGCTCCAAGCGGTGGACGCGGCGGCGGTGGCGGGCATGGCCCGCTCCGGCGTGCCCTTCCTGGAGAACCTGGCCGCCCAGGAGGGCTATCACCCTCTCTACGGCGCGGCGGCCCTGGTGGTGCTCTCCGCCCCCGGCGGCCTGGATGAGAAGGGCTTCAACATGGCCAATGTATCCTGCGCGGCGGAGAACATGCTGCTGGCCGCCGCCGGGCTGGGACTGGGCTCCTGCTTTCTGATGGGGCCCATGGCCGCCTTCTCCGACCCGGCGCTGCGGGCCCGGCTGGAGCTGCCCGGGGGCTACGAGCCCCTGGTAGGGGTGGCCCTGGGCTACGCCGCTCTGGAGCGCCCCGCCGCCCCGGAGCGGACGGATGCCGGTATCACCTGGTGCAGATAAGCAAAGCGGAGGCCGCCCTCTCTGATATGTACCCCCTTTACTGGACACCCAGTAGAGGGGGTATTATTATGCGGTA
>OMGQ01001718.1_pt1 | contig 11520 bp, 10 predicted proteins | sample 1646071 | NCBI WGS metagenome assembly OMGQ01 (sample SAMN05578585, study PRJEB25193) | human gut metagenome | biome: Human Microbiome; feature: human-associated habitat; material: feces | host: Homo sapiens | place: USA:Birmingham | reverse complement strand
GGCGGCGGGATTTCGATATTATCAAGGGAACCCATAAGCTCTTCGAACTTTTCCGAGATTTCCCTGAAACTGATAATCTCAGGTTTATAATAGACAAGCAGAGAACGGTACGTTGGAACGGTCTCGACTATCCCTTCGATTCCGCTTTTTTCAACGGCGATTTTAAACGCCCTGATTTTCTTATTGATTTCAGGACTGATTTCATTGCCGAATTCAACACACACGGAGCAGTCGCCTGATACAAGGTATCTTACTTCGCTCATATTTTTTCCTCCAAAACGGTAACAAGCCGCTGTACAGGCTTGTTACCACTAATTTACTGTCAATTCATTATCCAAAGATGGTCAGAATCTTCGGAAGCGCCATGATACCTGAATATCCTGTCAGAAGGACAACGCCAAGTCCCAGAACAATCAGAACCATCGGGTGCTTATAATTTTCTCCCACAATATCTTTTCTCCTGCTGGCCAGAAGGATGGTCAGAAGAGTCAGAGGAAGAATCAGGCCGTTTACGGAACCTGCCAGTACCAGCAGAGTTGCAGGCTGGCCTAATAAAGTCATAATTACGGTAGAAACGGCAATAAATCCGATAACGAACCATTTTTCATTTTCCATGATAAATGGATGCAGTGTCTTTAAGAAGGAAACGGAAGTATAAGCCGCACCGATAATAGACGTACATGCCGCAAAGAAAATAACAAGGCCGAAAATCTTATAGCCGATCACGCCTGCGCCTGCCTGGAATGCTGCTGCGGGAGGACTGGCTACCCATGCATCGCTTCCCACAACTTGCGGCATAGCCGTAACAACGCCCAGAACAGCAAGGAATAATAAGATTCTCATGGTGCCTGACACAGTAATTCCCATAAGAACGGATCTGCGCACTTCCGGAAGATCCTTGGTCCCTGAAAAGCCTGCGTCGAGAAGACGGTGGGCGCCGGAGAAAGTAATATATCCGCCGCAGCTTCCGCCGAGCAGTGTAATCATCGGGAATACCAGTCCCGGAGCTTCTGAAAACTTGAAGACGCTTGTCACTGCCTCGCCAACCGGGGGCTTTGATTTGAATGCCACAAAGAGTACCACAAGAATCATAATGCTTCCCAGATACTTTGTCATCTTATCCATACCGGATTTGGCATCCTTGGACAGGAAAATCAGGATGCCGATGGCTCCGCCGATAATCGTGCCGGCCTTGACCGGAAGTCCGAACATTACGTTCAGTCCCGTGGCGGCTCCGCCCACGTTTCCAATATTAAATACCAGGCCGCCGAGGGCAACCAGGAACGCGATAAAATAACCGAGTCCCGGCAGAACCTTGTTGGCAATATCCTGGCCGCGCATACCGGACACACCGATAATCGACCAGATGTTTAACTGCGTCGTGACATCCAGAAGGATGGTGCAGATGATAACCATTGCAAAAATTGAACCGTACTGGCCCGTAAAAGTGGCTGTCTGTGTCAGAAAGCCGGGTCCGATAGCCGATGTCGCCATCAGGAACGCTGCTCCCAAAAGGACCGTCATATTATTCTTTTTCTTCTCTCCCATATATATCTCCTTCATTGTGAATACTGTCTAAGGTTTTCCCATTCCCATTAAAACAGATTTTTAATACTTACACCCTCCGCGATCAGAGTTTCGCGGATATTTTTTACAAACTCAAGAGCTTTTGGATTGTCACCGTGAACACAGATGGAATCAGCCTTAATATTAATGTCGTTTCCGTTAATGCTCTCCACTTTTCCTTCTTTTACCATTCTGACTACGCGTTTAATAGCCAGGTCTTTATCCTTGATAACCGAACCTTCCAGTTTCCTGGATACCAGAGTTCCGTCGTCATTATATGCTCTGTCTGCAAATACCTCGCTGGCTGCCTTAAGGCCGGCCGCTTCGGCCGCTTCAATCATCTTTGAGCCTGCCAGTCCCATGAAAATGATATCCTTATCTACTTCATAAACCGCCTCGCACATTGCCTTCGCCAGCTTTTCATCGACTGCCGCCATATTATAGAGAGCCCCGTGCGGTTTTACATGCTGAATTTTCACACCGTGGCTGTCTGTAAATGCTTTTAAAGCCCCCAGCTGATACTTCACATACGCCTTTGCTTCCTCCGGAGTAACTACCATATTCCTTCTTCCGAATCCCATCAAATCAGGAAATCCGGGATGTGCGCCTACGGCAACGCCGTTATCCTTCGCAACGGCAACCGTCTTTTCCATTACAATCGGATCGCCTGCGTGCCAGCCGCATGCAACGTTTGCGGATGATACATACTTGAGAATTTCCGCATCCATACCGATCGTATAATTGCCGAAGCTCTCTCCCAAATCACTGTTCAAATCCACATAATACATAGTCTTTTCCTCCTTACCTTCACTGTTTATTTGCCCCTCGAACCATATGTAGTTCTGACAGTACTATTTTATCTGACTTTAATATTTTTTTCAATATTTATTTCGATTATTTTTATTTTTATGGCTAATTAACGCAAAAATCGTGCAAAAACGCACGATTTTTGCGTGCGTTTTTGCACGATGTGACTTTTTGCACGGTTTATGGTTCACCGCTCTTTATTCCTCCCTCTCCATCTTCCTCTTGATAGAAAAACGGGTCGTTCCCAGGAGAGCGGCGGCTTTGGTCAGATTATTATTACTGATTTTGAGCGCCTGATTCATATATAATTTTTCCAGCACTAAAACCTCCTGTTCCAGACTGATTGGACCTTTCTCCAAATCTTTCAAATAATAACAGTTCCCATGTCCGCCGGTCTCCGTTTTCTCAACCGGCGTCAGTTCTACGTGCTTCTCCAGGACATTCCCCTGGCTGAACAGGAAGCAGCGTTCAAAGATATTCTTAAGCTCCCGGACGTTCCCCTTCCAGTCATATAAAATCAGCTCCCTCATAAAATCCGGCTCTACCCTCTCAATGTTTTTGGCAAAGGATTTATTATAGTAGTCCAGATAGTAATCACAAAGTGCAGGGATATCTTCCCGCCGCTCCCGGAGCGGAGGAATTACAATCTGCATCACATTGAGGCGGTAGAACAAATCCTCACGGAACTGGCCCTGCGCAATCGCCCTCTCCAGATTCCGGTTGGTCGCGGCAATCACCCGTACATCCAGCTCGATATCTTCCAGACCGCCGATTCGTTTGTATTTCCGGTCGTCCAGAAAAGTCAAAAGCTTTGTCTGCATGGCAAGAGGCAGTTCTCCGATTTCATCCAGGAAGACGGTTCCGCCGTTAGCCAGCTCTATCAGCCCTTTCTTCGTCTTCAGCGCTCCCGCAAATGCGCCCTTCTCGTAACCGAACAGCTCACTTTCCAGGAGATTTTCAGGGATTGCCCCGCAGTTGATTCTGACCATCAGATTTTCTCTCCTGTCACTGCAGTCATGAATCTGTCTGGCCACCACCTCTTTTCCGGTCCCCGTTTCCCCCCTGATCAGGACATTGACAGAGGAATTTTCACCCAGCACCTTGATCTGGGAGCGGATCTGGCAGACAGCCTCACTGATTCCGGTAAAATCCTGGGATTTTCCCTTCAAAAATTCCAGAGAATCACGGCGCTTCATCTGCTCCAGACATCTTTTTATAATAAAATCGATTTCATCCACATCAAACGGTTTCAGAACATAATCGTAGGCCCCTCTTTTGGTCGCCTCCACTGCCTGGGATACGGAGCCGTAGGCCGTCATCAAAATGACCTGGATATCCTCATCCATATTTTTGAAGGTGGCAATCTCATCCATACCCACGCTATGCTCCAGAAGATTATCCAGGATCACGACATTCGGGTGGAATTTCTTTACACACTCTACGGCCTCCTCTATGGTCCCGGCCGATTTGGCGTCATATCCCCTGTCCTTCAGCCCTTCCTCCAGTGTGTAACGGATCAGAAATTCATCATCCACGACTAATATTTTCTTCATAATCTTCCACCCTCCTGTAAAATGACAGCCTTACGCAGGTCCCCTCCCCGCAGGAACTGACCATCTCCATCAGGCCGCCGTTTTGTTCCACCAGCTTCTTTACAATAGCAAGACCAATTCCAATTCCGTTAATGCTCTTTGTGTAGAACGGCTCCATGGCGCGCGTCAGTTCTTCCCGCGACATCCCTTTTCCGTTGTCCTGAAACTCAATCAGAGCCTTGTTCCCGCTCTCTCTTCCCGATATCCTGATTCTCCCCTCAATGCCGGGAATAACCGATTTAATGCTGTTGCTGATCAGGTTGTGGGCAATCTGGCGGAATTCATTCTCATTCAGATAGCCCGTCAGTCCTTCCTCTACCGCGGTTTCCATCACGACACCCTGTCCCTCCGCCCCCTTGGAATAAATCATCGCAATCTCACCAATGACTTTTTCAAAGGATATCAATTCCTTTGGGGATTCCTTCTTTACGGAAAGAGTAAAAAGATTCATAATCAGAGTGGTCACTCTGTCAACCTCTTTAATCATGCTCTCGCATAGCATTTTGTCACTTTCTTTGGCTGCTCTTCCCTTTAAAAGCTGTATCCCTGAACGTATCCCTGCAATCGGGTTTTTTATCTCATGGGCAAGCGTCGCCGACATTTTGCTGGTATACTCCATCTTAGTATAGTTATCCATGTTACGGAGCAGGCTCTCAAATGTAACAGCCAGCTGGCCTATTTCGTCTTTTCTTTTCACCGATTCGAACCGGTAGCTCCTGTAGTTTCCCTTATTTTTGTTTATTTCCCGGCACGTACTGCTCATACTGCGGATTGGCCTTGTAATGTTATGGGAAATAAAAATACTGGCCTGTATGATGATAAGAAGGGATGCGATGGCCCCGATGACGACATAATTCTGTTTTTCCAGAATTTCTTCCTCAAACATATTTTCGTCTATCAGAAATTCCAGTTTCCATCCCAGCTTGTTCGCGCCCTCATTCGTTAAAAATACCGTCTTATCCTGAACAGAGCCGTCTTCATAAGTAATAACCTGACCGTCCTTATCCGTAATCCGGACATAGCCTCTCCCATAATACCTGTATTTATCTTTCAGCTCCTTCTCGCTCAGACGGCCGGACAAATACTCAACATCCCTGTTTATTTCCTCAAACATGTAGACGGCCAGGGTTTTCTGGTTATCTCTCTGCATCGTGTAACCGTTGTAATAGGAGATTACCCCAAAACCACAGATTACGACAATTCCGACAAATAAAAACGGGACCAGGATTTCGTTCTCTATCTGAAAAAACCATTTTGACAGCCTGTCGGTCAACTTTTTCATTCTTCAGCCCCCTTTTCCCCTTCAGCGTAACAGTTCCGACAAGGAACTGTTACTGCATCCGGCTAATAAAATCGCTGCGCGATGAGCCGGATGCTCGCTTCCACTACCTTTTCGCACGGTCCGCGCAGCAAACGCGCAGACCTGTCTGATCTGTTACCCTTTAGCGCCTGTTTTCCTCTGGAAAAACGGAATTACAAGGTATGCCAGAACAGAACAGGCTGTGGCCGGGAAGGCCCAGTATACCCTGGTGGTCCTGCCCCATAACAGAGCCGCACAGATTATGCCCACGATAAATGAACCGTAGGCCCCGGCCTTTGTTCCTCTCGGATATAACAGCGCCCCGTAGATTAAAGGCGTAAAAATCACTGCAAAAACTCCCCATATATCGGCGCCGAAAAAGAGAATATCCTCAGGGGGATTCAGGGACAGTATTAGAGCCAGGGTACCTCCGATGAATATAAACCACTTGGCGCGCCCCAGCAGCTTGTCCTCCTTCATCCCATTCTTCCCGAACTGCCCCGCCACATCATAAGACAGCATGGAGCCTATCAGCAAAAGCTGCGAATTGGCCGTAGAAAGGCACGCTCCGATTACGCTGATCAGAAAAAAACCGCTGAATCTGCTTTGAAGCAGATAGTTTACCGCATAAACAAAAATATCATCCGTATCATGAAAGGTGTCAAGACGCGGAAAAAGAATTTTAAGCCCCAGCCCTATCTGAGTAAGGGCAAAATAGAACAGAGCCAGAAAAACAATCGCACACAGCAGCATTTTTCTAGCCGTCTTTTTATCTTTTGCAGCGACAATCCGGATCATGTACTGGGGATTTGTCGCCAGTCCCATGCCCCAGCCGAAAAACATGGAGATATACATAAGGGGGGAATAGTCCCGGAACAATCCCGGGTTCTCCACCGCCACTCCGGCTTTCAGTGTTTCTCTCGCCACAGTGCTGTCCGATAAAAGCCATGTGCCTTCCACTTTCCCGACTATAACAAAATAAATCACGCCTACGCTGAGCGCCAGCATCACCAGATTACAGGTATCTGTCTTGATAACCGAGTTAAAGCCGCCGAACGTGGAATATAATATAAAGAGATAGACCAGAAAAACCGCTACCTTATAATCAATATTAAGCAGATTGGAGGCGGCAATGCCAAATCCTTTAATCTGCATGACAAGGTAAAGCACATAACCGCATGACATCAGCAGGGCGGAGGCAATCTGAAGGCCCCGGGAGCCATAACGGTTCCGAATCAGCTGTGGAATCGTAAGGATATCGTTGTCATAAAGCCGATTGCTGATTGCATACAGCATCAGCGCCCCGATAAACCACGGAATTACCGACATGGAAATTACAGCCACCCCGTTCTGATAGACATTTCCCGTATACCCGAGAATTGTGGCCGCTGAAATCCAGGTTCCCACAAAAGTAAAAAACAGGCGGCAAAGCCCGATTTTTCTCTCTCCGACAAAGAATTTGGAGATAGAATCACTCTCCCCGAAGGAAGACTTTCCAATAAATAAAATTGCCAGCGAATATACGCCAAAATAAACCAGATACACAAATGTTTTACTCATTTTTCCCCCGTTTTTCCGACGAAATTCTATTCCGGTCCGGCATCCTCCATTTGGAACCCGGTCCCATTCTTCACAACTTTATAAAATCCATAACGGTCTCCGGCCCGGAACCTGTCTTTTTCCGCGTCCGTCACGATAACGCTCCCGGCTCCATTCCGGTAAGCCTGATGTACGACACGTTTCACAAGCCTCTCAAACTCTTCCTCCCCGCAGCGGTAAACCGTCAGCCGGGCGGGGCCTCCGTCTCCTGCCTCCCTCTGATCCAGTACGTAATGCCAGTGCCTGTTCTGCCCCTCCAAAAACGGACGAAGCTCCTTTTCATATTCCAGGCTTACAAGCGTAAGACCGATCGCCGGTATGGTCGGCCCTGCTGCCGACCGGTCCCTGGCCTCCAGTATCTCTTCCATATGCTCCGGAGGATATACGCCGAGACCGACCTTCACAAGGGTTCCGGTAATAATCCGCACCATATTATAGAGAAAACCGCTTCCGCTGATCCGAATCGTAATCATATCCCCATCCTTTGAGACATCAAGGCTGTAGATCGTCCTGACCGTCTCCTCTGCCTGGGTGCGGACCGTGCAAAAGCTTTTGAAATCATGTTCGCCCACTAAAAAAGCCGCTGCCTGCTTCATCTTTTCCACGTCCAGGTTGAAATAACAGAAGTGGCTGTAAAGTCGTTCCAGCGGCATGCTGATTTTTCTGTTCAGTATCTTGTATTCATACGTTTTTGTGCAATTGGCTTTTCTCGGATGGAATGTGAGAGGAACCTCTTCCGATGCCTGGACACGGATATCGTCCGGCAGGCGCTGGTTTAATGCAAAGCAAATCTTATCCCCCGGTATTCTGCTCTCCGTATCAAAGACAGCCACATTCCCCCTCGCATGTACGCCGGAGTCGGTACGGCTGGCCCCGATTACGGTAACAGGCTCCTTCAGAAGCCCTGTTAAAGCCTTGTTGAGCACTTCCTCGATTGTCACGCCATTGGGCTGTATCTGCCAGCCGCAGTAGGCCGTGCCATCATATGCCACAGTCAGTTTTATACGTTTCATTCTATTCTTCTCCCGGCATGGTTCTACATAATTATGCGGACCGCGATAACAGCAGCCAGATAGATAATAAATACGGCATAAGCCGCCCTGTCCCTCTTCTCATAGTGCAGAGGCTTCATCTTCGTTCTTCCCGCACCGCCCCTGTAACATCTGGCTTCCATTGCCATCGCAAGATCGGTTGCACGGCGGAAAGCGGAGACAAACAGCGGAACAAGAAGCGGTATCATGCTCTTCGCTCTCTGCATCAGGTTGCCCGTCTCAAAGTCGGCTCCCCTGGCCATCTGGGCCTTCATAATCTTGTCCGTCTCCTCAATCAGAATCGGAATAAAACGCAGCGCAATCGACATCATCATTGAGACCTCATGAACCGGCACATGAAGCCTGTTCATAAATCCGAGGCTCTTTTCCAGGCCGTCCGTAAGCTGGTTCGGCGTCGTCGTCAGCGTCATGATCGATGAGCCAAGCACCAGGTACATCAGACGCAGGCCCATAAAAAAGGCCAGACTCAGGCCCTCGGCCGTGATTTTCAGAAATCCGAGCCGGAAAATCTCCCGGCCGTCCGTCAGAAACAGGTTAAAGCTGACGCTGATAAGCAGCAGGAAAACAATTGCTTTCAGCCCCTTCACAATGAATTTGAAAGGCACCTTCGAAAGTCTGACTACCAGGGTCAAAAACAGTGTGGCAATCAGGTAGCACCACAGATTATCGGCAAAAAACAGTGAAATAATGTATATCATCGTACCAAACAGCTTCGTTCTCGGATCCAGGCGGTGGATCGGTGAATCTACCGGATAGTACTGTCCGATTGTAATATCCCTAATCATAATGTGAGCCTCCCCTTTTCCCGAAGGAGGTTAAGAATCGCATCCCTTGCCTCTTCCACGGTCGTAATTGTATCATCCACAGGGATCCCATGCTCCCGCAGCTCCTGGACCACATAGGTAATCTGAGGCGCCGCCAGTCCCATGTCTTCCAGTTCCTTATAATGTTTAAATACTTCCTTCGGGGTATCGTCAAAGACCTTCTCCCCGTGGTTCATAACCATAATCCGGTCAACATAGCGGGCCACATCCTCCATACTGTGGGAGACAAGGAGAATGGTAAGGCCGTACCGGCGGTTCAGCCGCTCAATCTGATCCAGGATCTCATCCCGGCCCTGGGGATCCAGACCGGCCGTAGGCTCATCCAGTATCATCATCTCAGGCCGCACCCTTCTTTTCTGCCCGCCCGACAATTCAAATGGCGACTGTTCATAGAAGCTCTCATCCATTCCCACCAGATCCAGGGCATGGCGCGCCCTCTTCTCGGTCTCTTCCTTAGAACAGCCCAGGTTCTTCGGTCCAAAGCAGACATCGGAAAATACATCAGCTTCAAAAAGCTGATGCTCCGGGTACTGAAATACAAGACCGACCTTGCTGCGCAGCTCCTTCATCTTATAACCGTCGCTGTATATGCTGGTCCCGTGATACAGGATATCTCCGCCCGTAGGCCGGATCAGGCCGTTCAGGTGCTGGATTAAAGTAGATTTGCCGGAACCGGTATGGCCGATCAGACCGACAAATTCACCGTCATTTATCTCAAAATTCACATGCTTAAGGGCATGCTGCTCAAAGGCAGTCCCCGCCCCATATGTGTAATTCAAATCTATAACCTTGATTGACATATCTTATTCCTCTTTTAAGAGCGGAAGCAGCGCTTCCATCAGCTCTTCTTTCCTGAGTATTCCATCCGGCAGCATGGCTCCGCCCTTTTTTAACTCGTAGGCCAGTTCCGTCACCTGGGGAACGTCCAGACGGTAGCTCTTAAGCTCGTCCACCCTTGAAAAAATCTCTTTTGGCGTCCCATCCATAACCACTTTACCGCCGTCCATAACGATCACGCGGTCTGCGTCTATCACTTCCTCCATGTAATGAGTAATCAAAAGTATGGTGATCCCCTCAGCCCGGTTCAGCTCCTGAACGGTTTTGATAACATCCTTGCGGCCGTTCGGATCGAGCATGGCGGTCGGTTCATCCAGAACGATACACTGGGGTTTCATCGCCATCACGCCGGCGATTGCCACCCTCTGCTTCTGACCTCCCGACAAACGGTTTGGGGACTTCTTCCTGTACGCCGTCATCCCAACAGCCTGAAGGCTCTTATCCACCCGTTCCCAAATCTCCTCGGTAGGGACTGCGATATTCTCCGGCCCGAACCCCACATCCTCCTCAACTACGTTGCCGATAATCTGGTTATCCGGATTTTGGAACACCATCCCGGCAGTCTTTCTCACTTCCCACAGCAGATCGTCGTCCGCCGTATCCATCTCAGATACCCAGACCGTTCCTTCCGTCGGAATTAAAATGCCATTGATATGCTTTGCAAATGTGGACTTTCCGGAGCCATTGTGTCCCAGTACGGCCACAAAACTCCCCTTCTCAATCTCCACATCCACATGATCAATCGCACGGTTTACTTCTTCCACTTTATCTTCTTCGTCCCGTCTGATATAGTCAAAAACGAGATTTGCCGCTTTAATTATATTCATATTCAAGCCCTTCATAACCGCAGCTTATCACTGCATATTTGTGTAAATTGTAGAGCAATTGTACCCCGGAGTCAAGTAGTATTTTGTTTCTAAAAATCCCATCCAAAATATCGGTTCCCGGCAGCGGCAGAAACTGCGGCAGCCGGGCAATAAAAAACCGGTCCGGCAGATACCGGATCGGTCTTTTAAAAGGGATTATGTATTTGGGGTAAATTTCACCTCCTTTCATTTAAAAAGGGCCGTAATTAATCAAGGTTGCTATCGTTAAAAGAATAAAGGAAATAATCCACCACAGCGCAAAACAGGGTAAAAAAAACTTCAGCCACTTCTTATAAGGTATATTGCACATGGCAATGCCGGCCATCAGCTTTGCTCCAGCCGGTGTAACCATATTTGACAGCGAATCACCGAACTGAAAAGCCAGTACATTCACCTGGCGGTTTATCCCCAGCAAGTCTCCCAGCGGTATCATTAACGGCATCGTAACCGCAGCTTGTCCCGAGCCGGAGGGAATTACGAAATTGATTACATCCTGGACGGCAAACATAGCACAGGCGGCAACTGTACGGGGAAGGCCGTGAAGCAGGCTTGCCAGGGCATTAATTATTGTATCAATGATGTTTGCTTCCGTAAGGATATTCGTCACTCCTTTACAAAGCCCCATAACAAGACCAACCCATAAAAGACTTTTCGTTCCTTCCACAAATTCATTGCATATCTGATTTCCGTTCAGGCCGCCGACCACTCCGGCCGTCACTGTCATAATCATAAACACCGCTCCCATTTCTGTAAGATAAAATCCCCTGGTAAGAATCCCCCACACCATCGATACGATTCCAAGAATGAAAGTCAGCAGCACCAGCTTGTGCCGCATAGTCATAGGCGGAATATCGGATAAATCAAGAGCTGTCCGGTACTGGCTGTCAATTTCATACATCAGGCTTTTCTCCGGATTTTTACGGATTTTATTTGCATAGGTGCAAAGCCATATCATGCTGACAATTTCAAATACAATGAAAGCAACCGCCCTGTAGCCGATTCCCGAAAACATGGGAAGCTCGGCAATCGTCTGGGATACACCGACCGTATATGCATTCGTCATGCCGCCGCAGTACC
>OMGQ01001717.1_pt1 | contig 11544 bp, 13 predicted proteins | sample 1646071 | NCBI WGS metagenome assembly OMGQ01 (sample SAMN05578585, study PRJEB25193) | human gut metagenome | biome: Human Microbiome; feature: human-associated habitat; material: feces | host: Homo sapiens | place: USA:Birmingham | reverse complement strand
AGCGACACCTCATTGGTTTCCAGATCCACCAGTGCAAAAAAACCGTCCCCAGCAATCAAATAATCCTGGTCCTGCCCTGTACTGACCGCCGTTCCAGGTCTAAAGTCCGTATCTGTGGCCCATAGACAGGCTCCAACACCAGAAGCAAGTTCTGCATTGTCAATACCTTTTACATTCTCGTACATCAGGGCAGAAAATCTGCCTTTCTCTGCCTTAAAGCCATAGGTATTGACATTCGCAATATTATTTCCCTGCACAGCCATACGCTTCTGCTGCTGATGTGCTCCTACCGCACCAATAAAAAATGACTGGTTCACGTTCTCATCCCCATACCTTTACAGTCTTCCAACATCGCTCGTTGCCTTGGTCATCAGTTGATCATACATTTTAGAAAGCTGTGCCGCACTCTGCAGCGCTCTCTGAAATGTGATCATTTCTGTCATCTGCTTCACCATATCGGTATTGGAACGCTCCAAGTATCCATTCAGCACATTGGGGTTTTGAATGGCCTGAGCACCGTTTCCTGTCAACAATCCGCGTGCTGTATGCTCCACAGCATCCAAATCGTCAAAGGCGAACACCCCCAACTGCCCAATGATGCCTCCATCGGCGTAGTAGATGAGTCCTTGGTCTCCACCGTGTACTTTATCGGTCCCCAGATAAATCGGCTGCATCTCAGGGTCAAGTATCTGACCGTATCCCGGCAAGCAGAGATACCCCTCATCATCCAGAGAAAAGTTTCCCATCCGCGTATAGGAGATTTCACCATCTGCGTCCTGTACGGCGAAAAAACCATCTCCATTTACAGCAAAGTCCAATGGAATATCTGTTGGTTCCAAAACACCCTGCGTATAGTCGGTATAGATCTGACTGGCCGCCCTGATATAACTCTGCCGTCCAATTTCGCTCCCAGCAGGCTGCTTGTTCCCCACCCGGCTATACATCACTTCATCAAAGGTACTGGCCACATACCGGCCCTGCTTATAGCCTGCGGTGGAAATATTCACCATATTGTTGGCAATAACATCCAAATTCTGCTGATGTGTCAGCATGGAAGAAGTCAAGTTATAAAAGCCCTTAAACATCTTCAACCCCTCTGCTTTCCCGATAATATGTGTGCCTAGATCTCCTCGCCCTGGAGATAGTGTTTCATGTAATCCTGCAGCTTTCCAATTGCTTTGGCATGAATTTGAGAGATTCTTGGTCCACTGAGCTGCATCACCTGAGCAATCTCTTTCATGCTCAGATTTTTTTCATAGTAAAGCGAGAGCACGATCTGTTCATTCTCTTTCAGCTTCGTGATGGCCTCCGCCAATGTCCGGCGCAGTTCTTTCCGCTCCAATGCTTTTTCAGGCTGCACGGCGACATCTCCAGTCGGGACCTCGACTCTGTAATCATCCGCATCCTTCACCTCCAAAAGCATATCCAACGACACGATGTTGCTCAATACAATCCCAGCTACATCTTTCTGGTATCGTTCTTTCGTCGTTCCCAGGCTTGCAATCAACTCAGCCTCCGTTGGATACCGTCCCAAGGAAGCGGTCAACTCCTGCATTGCATGGTCAATTTCCCCAGCACGCTGACGAATATTGCGTGGCGTCCAATCCTGTTTTCGAGCAAGGTCATACACCATTCCACGAATCCGCTTCGCAACATAGGTTTCAAATTTAACGCCTCGCTCTGGTTCAAATTTATCAATCGCGTTCAGCAGCGTTAAAATACCCTCGTTCACAATATCGTCAATCTGGGCAAAGCCGCTGTACACACTCCGAACACGAAGGGCTGTATTTCGAATCAGATCCTCATACCGCATGACCAGCGGCCATTTAAGAGTAGCATCTCCAGTCTGCTTATAGAGCAACAGCAGGTCAGTGGTATCCATTGACGCAATCTCCTGCTCTGTGTAGGTTTGCGTTGCACAAACAGTTTCATCACTCATGTCCCCACCGCCTTTCTGACCGGTGCGTCCATGGTAATGTTACCAATCGCCTGAATTTGTACGGAACCTGTTATCTCATTGAAGGAGAGTACATAGACATCCGGATAGAACTGCGTGATCATTTTGCTGAAATACCCTCGAATGACCTGGCTGACTAAGATAATAGGCCGTTGTGACAACTCGTTGAATTTCCGGATATGCTCGCCCATCTGTCCAACGATCTGCTGCATCAGGTCCGATCCAAGTGCCAGATAGACACCCTGCTCGTTGCGGGTCAGCGAAGACACAATTTTCGTCTCCACTTCTGCATCCAGTGTGATAACACGCAGCTGCCCGTCCTCACAAAAGCGATGTGTGATTGTCCGCGCCAGCGCTCCGCGCACCTGCTCTGTGGCAGTCTCAATATCCCGGCCCTGACTTAGCCCGTCTACAAGCGTTTCAAGAATCGTACCCAGGTCTTTGATCGGCACTCCCTCTCTCAGCAAGTTCCTGAGCACCTTCTCCAGCACCGCATAGGAAACGACACCTGGCACCGCTTCCTCAACCAGTTCAGGGGAAAAGCGCTTCAGATTTTCAACCAGTTGGATTGTTTCTGCCCGATTCAGCAGTTCATACGCATGTTTTCTAACCGTCTCAGAAAGGTGCGTCAGCATAACGGACAGAGGATCGATCACCGTATATCCGTACACCTCCGCAAGTTCCCGGTCCTCCGGCAGGATCCACCTGGACGGAATCCCATAAGCCGGCTCAATGGTCTCAATTCCATCGATCTCGCCCAAAGGCTTTGCCGGCTCCAGTGCCAAATAGTAATCCACCAGGATTTCCCCTCTGGCCACCTCTTCGCCTCGAATCCGAATCACATATTGATTTGTACCCAGGGAAGATGCATCATGGAGCCGAATCGATGGGAACACAAACCCCATATCCTGTGCATACTGCCTGCGGAAAATCACAATTCGGTTGATCAGCTTTCCACCATGACTCTCATCCACCATGGGAATCAGGCTGTAACCAAATTCCATTTCAATAGGCTCTACATTCAAAAGGGTATAGACATTGTCGATATTCTTATAATAGTCTCCCTCACTTGGAGGAAGCTCCTCCTGCTTTTCAACCGCATCCGCTTCTATGGCCGCCTGCTGCTGATCCATATTTTTCTTGATGAAATAGCCTCCGCCAATCAGCGCCATGCCACCCACCACCAAAGACACATGGGGTGTGTTAGGAATCGCCGCAAGGAACATCAAAATGACGCCTGTGGTCATGAAAGCGCGGGGCTGCGCCTTGAACTGCCCCACAACATCCCTGTTGAGGCTTCCCTCTGAAACGGACCGCGTCACAATCATGCCGGTCGCCGTGGAAATCATCAAGGCCGGCATCTGCGAAACCAGTCCATCGCCAATGGTAACAATCGAGTAGTTCTGAAGTACAGAACTAAAGTCGCCGCCGCCCATCACAACACCAATGATCACGCCACCCACAAAATTGATCAGCGTGATAATCAGGGACATGACAGCGTCGCCTTTCACGATTTTCGTGGCGCCGTCCATAGCACCGTAGAAATCTGCCTCCTTTTGAATCTTACCACGACGTATCCGAGCTTCCTGCTCATTGATGAGGCCGGAGGACAAGTCAGCATCGATGGCCATCTGTTTACCCGGCATGGCATCCAGAGTAAAGCGAGCCGCCACTTCAGCTACACGCTCCGCGCCCTTTGTAATGACAATGAACTGAACCAAAACAATGATCAGGAAGATCACCACGCCGATCACGATGTTCCCACTGGTGATCAACTGGCCGAAATTTTGAATGACCTCGCCTGCATAGCCAGTGGAGAGGATCAACTTCGTGCTGGACACATTCAAGCCGAGCCGAAACAACGTCGTCACAAGCAGCAACGATGGAAATATGGAAAACTCGAGCGCTTCAGATATGTTCATCGTGATCATGAGGATCATGATGGAAAGTCCAATATTGATAATCAATAAAACGTCCAGCAAAAATGTTGGCAGAGGGATGAACAAAAACAAAATGATGATAATAACGCCTAACGCCACAGCATTGTCCAACGCAATTTTCAACATACGTTTCATATTCAGCTCACCCCCCTGTACCGCATATACTTATAAACTACTTTCAAACAATGCGCAGTCATAATCCTATATCAAACAAAACAACACAGCTCAGCTTTTCTTTGTCAGTCTGAAAATGAATACTAACACCTCCGCCACAGCGCTGTACAACTCTGGTGGGATCTGTCCATCCAATTCACACTGCGCATACAGTGCTCTGGCAAGGGACACATTTTCAACCACAGCAACCCCATGCTCCTCTGCAACGCGCACGATCCGCAAAGCCAGCTCGTCCTGTCCTTTGGCCACAGCCACAGGTGCATCATCAGAATCTGGACGGTAACGAAGTGCTACTGCAAAATGTGTCGGATTTCGAATGACAACATCGGCCTGTGGCACCTGCTGCATCATACGACGCTGCGCCATTCTGCGCTGTGTCTCTTTGATTTTTCCCTTGATCTGTGGATCACCTTCGGTCTGTTTATACTCCTCTTTGACCTCCTGCTTGCTCATCCGCAGCTGCCGCTCATAATCCCACCACTGGTACATAAAGTCCAGAGCCGCAACCGTGGTGAATGCAAGGATGATCCACAGGACCATCCATTTTCCATTCTCAAAAAGGTGCCCACACGATGCTCTCAAACTCGTATATAGATACTTGGAGCTTTCTAAGAACTGGTTTTTCAGGCTTAGAAAAATGATGATCAACAGCAGCGTGATTTTCAAAATTCCCTTCAGCGCATCAATGACACTTCGCAAGGAAAAAAGACGCTTAAATCCCTGCATAGGACTGATCCTGCTGAATTTGGGGCGCAGCAACTCCCCGCTTACCAGAAATCTCGTCTGTGCAAATGTGGCAGCAACCGCACAAAACGCGGTCACCAAAAACAATGACCGCCTGTATCCCGATCTCCTTCAGCATTTCCACACTGCCTGCCTTCTCCCCGCACTTAGCTACACAATATGAAAAAAAACTGCCTAATTGGGTCACTAAGGCATCCGCCATAAGGAGCAGAACAAATACAGAAGCCAGCAGTGTCGCAACAGATACTGCGTCTTGGCTGAGAAACACATTGCCTTTTTTTCGTTCATCCCGTCGTTTCTTCGGTGTTGCCTTTTCTGTTTTAGAGCTGTCTGCCAAGGTCTGCCCCCCCTAACATCACGCCACACATCACCCAGCCAACTCCAAAACAGCATCTAGACTATCCAGCATCACCATTTCTGCATCCAGAAGAAATTCGCTGAACGGCGCTACCAATATGAGCAGCAAAGCAAGTCCAATCAGCACTTTTAACTCTATATTGATGGAAAACACGTTGATTTGGGGGATCGCTTTCATCAAGATTCCCATACCGATCTGTCCAAGCAGCTCTGCCGCCAAAATCGGCATACATAGTTTGACAGCCAGAACTGTACACTCCACAAAAAGCGACAGCATAGCATTAGAAATCTCCGGTCCAAAAGAAATTGCACCAAATGGAACTACCTGTCCAGAGGATACTATAATGCGAAGAAGTGTATGATGCCCATTGGCTGCAAAAAAGAGGACCATCATCAACACATTCAGAAATTGGCCGGTAACAGATAAATGGGCCTGGGCACCAGCGTCGTAGATCTCATTCATGGTCATGCCCATCTGTGTATCAATGACCAGTCCCGCCAGTTGAGGAATGTAGAAGAAAAAGTCAATCACCATACCCAGAACAAAACCCAAAGCCAGCTCCAGAAGCAATCGGAGTGCCAGGAGAGTTGCTCCGCCGGGCAGTGCCGTACGCTGCTGTACCAGTGGAAACACAAAGGCTGACAGTGATAAAATCAGCCCCGCCCGGAACAGCCCTGGCAGATTTCTTCGTCCCAGAAGAGGGTTAAACAGGACAAATCCGCTCATTCTCGCAGTAATATAGAGGAACAGGGTCAGCCGCTCCCAATCCGGCCACATCTATACCCACTCCTCCCGTCACGAAGCAATGATCGCAAATATCTGCCGCGTATAGTCCTGAAGTGTTTCTAACATCCAGCCTCCCCCAACCAGAAGCACCAAAACCACGACGATCAGCTTTAATATAAACGAAATTGTCTGTTCATGGATCTGTGTAACTGCCTGGAGAACTGCCACTACCATACCAACCAGCATACTCAAAAGCAGCATTGGACTGCCGAGTTTAATTGCGATGCCGACTGCCTCTCGCATTATATCAGACACCTGGACAGTATCCATCACTCAGCCTCCTGCTAATTAAAACTTCGTACCAAGCTCGAAAATAATAGCTCCCACCCATTCACTGTCACAAACAAAAGAAGCTTAAATGGCATTGAGATCATGGACGGCGGCAGCATAATCATGCCCATCGACATCAGTGTGGATGACACAACAATGTCGATCAACATAAACGGGATGTAAAGAAGCAGACCAATCAAAAACGCTCTCTGAAGTTCACAGGTTATAAATGATGGGACAAGGATACGAAGCGGCAACTCCATCGCAGTAGCTTCATCAATTTTTTCAGGAACGTCTTCCTTCGCCAAATCACAGAACATTTCCAATGTTGGTATTTTTGTGTTCCGGATCATGAACTCTTTCAGAGGAACCTGCGCCCGGTCAAAAAACTCTTCCTGAGTAATTTCTTCCGACACATACGGCTCATAGGCTTCCGTCTGGATCTGTGTGACCGTGGGACTCATGGTAAACAGCGTCAAAAACAGTGCGATCCCGATCAGAACAAGATTGGGAGGCGTCTGCTGGGTACCAAGAGCTGAACGAAGGAACGAAAAAGAAATGACATACCTTGTAAAAGATGTCATCATAACAATCAAGGAGGGAAGCAGTGTAATCATAGTTGTGAGAAATATGATCTCCAATGTCTGAACACTGTCTCCGTTGACATTGATCAGTCCGTCCAACAATACCCGCTCACCTCCGTTCGTTGTTACCGGTCATTTTGTCGTGCAGGATGCGGAGAAAGTCACTTCCAGCCCCTCCCTGACGATCAGTCGGCTCTTTGTTCCAGGACTCCAGATCTGCCTCCGTAAATTCTGCCAATACAGAAATATCATTCTGCGCCACACCGAGGAAAAAACAGCGACTGCCCGTTCGTACAACAAGAAGCGACTGCCCTTTTCCAAGCGGCAGACGAGCCAATATTTCGATCTTCCTCCACATACCGGCTGTACCCAAATTGCCAAGCATACCTCCCCCGGCAAGATGTTTTGTAACCCAATATGCAAGACCGAGTATGACAATCACGCTGACAAGAAGCCAGAGCAGTGCAGCTATATCCTCTCTGTTCATGTGAAATCAGGATGTGCCAAGAATGGTGTTTACTGTTTTCAGAACACGATCCGGCTTAAACGGCTTAACAATAAAATCCTTGGCGCCTGATCTGACCGCATCCATGACCATGCTTTCCTGACCCATGGCGGAACACATCACAACGTTGGCGTCCCCATCTTTCCCTCGAATGGCTTTTAAAGCCTCCAGACCATCCATATTCGGCATCGTAATGTCCATGATGACAAGGTCAGGATGGATCTCACTATACTTCTCAACGGCATCCGCCCCATCCACTGCCTCGAACAGTTCTGTGTATCCATTCTTACTCAAGGTATCCTTGATCATCTTCCGCATAAATGCAGCGTCATCGACCAGCAATATTTTCTTACCCATTCTTATAACCATCCTTTTTAGCTGTTTTATATCGGCGTATCCGCCTTAGCTTGTTGTGTCAGTCACTTTTTTGACTTTTTATCCTCATCATACTTTTGAACGATTTCCGTAATACGAACGCCAAAGTTATCGTCGATCACCACAACATCACCTTTCGCGATACATTTTCCATTTACAAACAGATCCACCTGATCGCCCGCCAGCTTATCCAGCACCACAAGCGATCCCTTATTAAACTCCAGAATATCCTGAACCTTACGCTGCGTACGCCCGATCTCCACAGTCACCTGAACAGGAACCTCCATGATCAGATCCAGATTCTGTGCCTGCTCTTTGCCCAACGATTCCCGTGCATCCATTTCCGGCATGGGGACCGGCTTAGCTGCTATCACCTTCGAATCTGGCTGCTGAGCCGGCTGCTGGGGCGGATAGGGGTACGGATACGGATAGGGCGGATAATACGGTGGCGGATAACCCATCCTCCCTGCATCAGGCAGGAACCCTCCCTGCTCGGACGCGGGAGAAAACGGATAGCCCAACTGAGGTGCGGCTGCCTGCGGCATCGGTATGTTGGCCGATGTCTGTTGAGGAGATGCCGCTGTGCCGCCAGTCATCAGCTTCTCGATTTCTTCCTGGCTCAGCTGCCGGCTGCCGCCCGCCTCTGTCTGTTTCGACGACTCCAAACCGGTCGAAGGCTGTTCACCATTGCGATTGGTTGCCATCAGCCTCTCGCTTTCCTCCTGGCTCAGCTGTCTGCTGCTGTCAGTCTGCGGCTGGTTGATTTCTGGTGCTTCGGACTGCTGTGCTCCTCCTGCATTGGCCGCCAGAAGCTTCTCAATTTCCGCCTGACTCAGCTGTCTGCTGCCAGCATCTTCCGTTTTAGAACTGCTGGAGGGTGCGGAAACGGCATCACTATTTTCCTCACCATCTTCATCGCCCAGCCCCAGCGCCTGCAGCAGTTCCTTAGCAAGCGATACGCTCATGACATTCATGAACTCGCTCTCCAGCGTATTCTCGATTTTCAGAGAAAACCGCACAACTACAACCGTGTCAGCACCCTGCGGCAGATGCGCCTCTTTAAACTCGTCCAGATTTTCCAGTTCAAAAGGTGTCGGTGTGGAGATATTGACCGGGAATCCAAGAAAATCCGACAATGCCGTAGATGCCGCACCCATCATCTGATTCATGACCTCACAGACAGCGCTGACGGTCAATTCATTGAGTTCAAATTCCTCGTCCGGCGTTTCCGCGCCCATGAGAATATCGACAATCACTTTAATGTCGCTGCGCCGCAGCAACATAATATTAGAGCCCTCCAGCCCCTCCACATACTTGATCTCAACGCCCATGGCCGGCTCCAGATTGCCGATGGAAAAATTCGCGACATCCACCACCGTTACCTGCGGCGTTGTAATATCCACCCTGTGGTCCAGCATATTGGAAACCGCTGTAGCCGAGGAGCCAAGGCTGATATTCATCATCTCCCCGATGGCGTCAATCTCCATCGGGCTGAACAGTTTTTTCTCCATGCCCGCCTATTCACTCCTTTTCTTCGGCCTGATCGAGTACCTCATCAATCCTGACCGCTATATTTTTTTTGTGGGTTCCCATTCTGCCGGCAAACCAGTGATAGCCGCCGATGTCCAGGTAAATTGAGGATTCCTTGGAACGCCCCAGATCAATTACGTCCCCTACATTCAAGTGGTAAATGTCGTTTAATGAAAGCCGCGTTTCCCCTAAAATCGATACAATCTCAAGTCGTGAGTCACGCAGGCTGTCAAAAATTTCATTGGACTTGCTTTCCAACGCCGCTCTTCGCACAGGGCTTTCCCGGCTGATCTCAGCAAAAATATTGGTGAGAATCTCTCCCGGCAGACAGATGCTCATTCTACCGGAGATGTTGCTGAACTGCATCTTCATATCAACAATAATTACAATCTCATCTAACCCGATGATCTGACTCAAAGTCGGATTGATGTCAGTTCTGTTGTAAGAAAATTGAATGGAAATGTAGTTCTCCCAGCTTCCTCCCATTACGGAGATCATGTCCCGTACCAGTTCCTCATACAGCCGCAGTTCCAAATCCGTGTAGCTGTAATCGGTCTCAATGGTATCATCCATCGCTCCGTCACCGCCAAGCATTCGGTCCATCATACTCAGCGCTGTCGTTGTGGAAAGATACAGCATTGCTGGGGTGTCTTCGTTTTTCCCCTTGATTGCCACATCGATCAGAGCCAGCACGTCCCCCTCCGTCAAAGCGTTCGAGAACTCGTAATAGCGCTGCTCCTCAATGCTCTCCACGGTAATCTCACAGTTGGCGCGCAGCCGAGCGTTCAGCCGGGAATTGATGATCCGGGAGTAATTATCGAAAATACCGTTCAGCATTTTGATCCGGTCCCTGGTAAACTTCCTTGGACTGCTGAAATCGTACTTTCGGAATTTCTTCTCCTGCTGCTCCTCGGTCTGCGCATTCACATCTTTTTCTCCGCTGCGAACCGCGCTCAGTAAAGCATCTATTTGACTTTGTGATAATACTTCTGCCATATAAGTTCCTCACACGCTCAATCGATGCGCCGTACCATTAAGCTGGGAGCGCATCCCGCACTACACGTGAATACCTCATGTAGTCTCAAAATGGGCTATATCACTCTGAAGCTCCTGCTCCAGATTGCGCCCGCTCACGATCATTTCCACACGCCGGTTTCTCGCCCGGCCCTCCGAAGTCTCATTGGTGTCCACAGGTCGCCACTGTCCAAGTCCCTCGCTCACCAGCTTTGCAGGATCCATAGCGCTGTGTTCCTGAAGGTAAATCACTACGTTGGTCGCCCGCATACTTGCCAGTGTACGGTCCGCCCGAACACGATTAGGTTTATTTGGATACTCCTGCGCTGTGTGACCCAGAACCCGCAGCTCATCAATAGACTCTTTTACCTCATCAAACAGCAGGCACAGTTCATCCAGGACTGGCTCCGCTTCTTTTTTCAAAACTGGGCTGTCCCCATCAAAGAACACAACCTGACTGAAGGAAATGAAAATGCGCCCCCCGTCTTTGGTGACGGAAATATTGTTTTGCAGTTCCTGTCGTTCAATATATTCCGACAGTTCCTGATAAAGTATTTCCATCTCGGCGTCTATCTTCATCTGCCCACCAGCCTCATCGGCCTCTGCATCCGGACCATCTCCTCCAGGTGTAGCAGTAAATGTCTCTACCGCCTCCGGATTGAAACTCATGACCAGCGCCTTCCAGTTTTCCTCACTAATGGTGGACATGGAGTAAAGCAGCACAAAGAAGCATAGAAGAAGCGTCACCATGTCACCATAGGTGTCCATCCAGTTGGCTCCGCCTCCACCTCTTTTCCTTTTTTTCATGTCCGCTCACCTTCTCCTGATCACTCTTTTTTGCCTTTTCTTGCTCTCTTTCCGTCCTTGTTGGTCTGTCTTTCCTGTCCGTCCTCACCACCCAGCTCACGCTGCTTCTGTGCCATATAGGTCAGCAGCCGTTCCCGCAGGAACTTGGGATTTTCTCCCGCCTGGATCGACATCACGCCCTCCACGATGATCATCTTACACAGGACCTCTTCCTCGTCCCGGTTCCGCAGCTGGGTAGCGATGGGGCCAAAGACCATGTGGGCCAGAATACAGCCATACAGGGTGGTAACAAGCGCGGTACCCATATCTGATCCGATATTCGAGGAGCCACTGCTCAGATCCATTCCCTTGAGCATATTGATCAGACCCACCAAGGTCCCGATCATACCAAACGCCGGCGCCACAGAGGATGCTTTATCATACATAGCGGCCGCGTCCTCATGTCTGGCAGACATACACTCAATGTCATTTTCCAAAATGCTTCGGATCTTATCCTGGTC
>OMGQ01001713.1_pt1 | contig 11560 bp, 10 predicted proteins | sample 1646071 | NCBI WGS metagenome assembly OMGQ01 (sample SAMN05578585, study PRJEB25193) | human gut metagenome | biome: Human Microbiome; feature: human-associated habitat; material: feces | host: Homo sapiens | place: USA:Birmingham | reverse complement strand
TATGAGCGGCTTCGAGGGCACGGCGCCGGCGGACGTCTACAAGCGCTGGGCGGCGTTCGGCCTGCTCTCCACGCATTCGAGACTCCACGGCTCCAACTCCTACCGTGTGCCGTGGCTGTTCAGCAAGGAAGGCGAGCAGAACGGTGAGGAATCCGTCGCGGTCGTCAAGAAGTTCTCCGAGCTCAAGTGCACGCTGATGCCGTACATGTTCTCCGCGGCCGTCAACACGCACAAGACCGGCGTGCCGACGATGCGCGCCATGGTGCTCGAATTCCCGGGCGACATCGCCTGCGAGGATCTCGACCGCCAGTACATGCTCGGCGACAGCCTGCTGGTCGCGCCGGTGTTCACGAAGGACGGCGACGTGACGTACTACCTGCCGGACGGCAAGTGGACGCACCTGCTCTCGAACGAGACGAAGATCGGCGGCCGCTGGATGCGCGAAAACTACGACTTCTTCTCCCTGCCGCTGCTGGCCCGCGAGAATTCGATCATCGCGATCGGCGCGAACAACCAGGAGCCGGACTATGACTTCGGCAAGGATCTGACGCTGCATGTGTTTGAGCTTTCGGACAAGGCCTCTGCGAAGATCACGGACAGCAAGGGCGGCGATCTGCTCTCCGTCTGCGCGAAGAACGAAAACGGCAAGGTCACGATCAGCTTCGACGGCAAGGCCGAGAACCTCAAGGTTCTGCTGCGCAATGTGAAGTCCGTTTCGAACCTCACGGGCGCGGCGGCCGAGGCGCACGAGCTCGGCACGCTGCTGACCGTCAACGCGGCGCTCGGCGACGTCACCTACACGCTGTAAACGGTTCGAAGAATTACTAAACAAGTATAAAAGCCGGCGGGCAGCTTCCTTTTCAGAGGCTGCCCGCCGGCCTGCTTTTTCGGCAGAGGGGGTTTGATGACGTCCCCTATACAGTTTAATATATTTCAGCAAAAATTTCTTCTAAAGCCTTAAACTCTCAAATAATCTTAAGAAAAATAAAATGGCTGTGATACGGGTAGAATTTGTGTCACAGCCATTTTTTTGCACTTAAATTATCTTAATGTACTTTTTCGTATTCGACAGTATTTCCTTCACTTGAAGTCAGCTTCATTGTTCCACCGTGAATTTCACAATCGTAATTCCATGAGTAGGATGTCAACGCGGAATAGTTCACTGTGATTTTTAGACGATTATCAGACAGCGAATAATTTCCGTCCGCAGGACCATCCATGGAATAGTCCGTTAAAATACCATCTTCAAAGAATTCTATTTCAGACGGAAAAAATTCACCGTACAAAGCCATAGAACTCGGTCTAGATGTAGAGTTTTCCCATGTACCGATAATGTCTTTTTCCGGTGAACCGCACCCACCGAGACAAAGACAGTTGGAGAACGTTACGTAATTCTAAGGAGACAACCTACACGCTTATTACAAAGCATCATATATCAAATTCAACAATTCACAGATTGAGAAAAAACAGTCCTATAAGTACAGTGACAATTAATGATTTGTGCAGGATTTTACAATGTGAAATTCAGGATATAGCAATTTATACTGAATCCGATGAAGATATGAAATTATAAAAAGAGGACAGCCGCGGCTGTCCTCTTTTCGGTTTGTGGGCTGTTACGCCTTTTTGCTGTTGAGGTACTCCTGAATTGAAGCGAAAACCTCGTCGACGTTGAGGCCGTGGACGGCACATGCGTCCTCGAGGGATTCGTGGATGGAGGACGGGCAGCCGACGCAGTGCATGCCGGACTGCATCAGAACGTATGCGATACCGCGGTCGTAATCGAGCATTTCGCCCATTGTGGTCTTTTTCGTGATTTCCATGATCATTTTCCTTTCTATAACGAAATGGATTTACCTTCAGTTTGGCGCCTGCATAAAGAAATATTCCGCAGGTGCATTCTATACTTTTCCAGTATACAATACTATGCGGCAGAAAGCAAGACAAAAAGGGCGGTTTTTCCGCCCTTTTCATTATTTTTTATTGAAATCAGTTTCCGGTTGCGGTTTTGAATTCGGTCCAGATCTTTGTGTGTGCCTCCTCGGCCTCGGCGGAAACGTTCTCGATCATCTCGGTGCTGCCGCTGAAATCCTCGGGCAGCGTCAGGAACGACTTGTATTCCTCATTAATGTATTCCTCCGCGGCGCTGTTCGTGCAGTAGTAGCCGATGTACTCGAAGCACTGGGCAGCCACTTCGGGGTCGAGGATGTACTCCATGAACTTGTAGGCCGCGTCACTGTGCGGCGCCTTGCTCGGAATGAACATGCCCATCACGCCAAAGCCGATGCCCTCCTCCGGGTAAACGACCTTTAGCTCCGGGTTCGCGAGCATGGCCATTGTGACCTGCGAGGTGTACATGACCGCCGCGCCGATCTCGCCGGAAAGCAGGTCGTCCTGAATATTGTCGTCCTTGATCAAGCGGATGTTCGGCGCGAGCTCAAGCATCTTCTTGCCCGCCTCTTCAATGACAGCGGTGTCCTCGGTGTTGTAGCTCTCGCCCATCACTTTGAGCGCCATGCCGTTCATCACGCGGAAATTGCTCGTGATGCCGATATTCGAGGCGAGCGACGGGTCCCACAGATCCGCATAGCCCTGAATTTCAATGTCCACGGCGCTCGGGTCATAGACGATCGTCTGCACACCGGAGCCGTACGGCGCGGTATACTTGTTTTCGGGGTCGAAGAACTGGCCCTGATAGACCGGGTTGATGTTGCCGAACGACGGCAGCTTCGTCTTGTCGAGCTCTGTGACGAGGCCCTCGGCGATCGCCGTCTCGATGATGTAGTCGTCGGCCACGACGATGTCGTAATCGCCGCCCTCGGCCGCCTCGAGCTTTGCGAGCATCGTTTCATCGGTGTCAAAGTTCACGTAATTGACCTTGATGCCGGTCTCCGCCTCAAAGGCGTCGAGCACATCCTGCGGGAACATGGCCTCCCATGTGTAGAGCACAAGCTCGTCGGAGCCGCCGTCCGCCGCAGATGCGCCGCCTTCGGCGCTGCCGTCCGCACAGGCTGCAAAGGAGGCGACGAGCAGCGCAAGAGCCAGAATGGATGCGAGTAGCTTTTTCATTTCAATTCCCTTCCTTGTATTCGGATTGTAGTTTTTTCGGCTTTTTCTCCCGGCCGATCAGCAGGGAGAGGCCGCAGAGCAAAATGGTTATGCCGAACATCAGCGTACAGAGCGCGTTGATCTTCGGCGTTACGCCGGTTTTGAGCTGTGAGTAAATTTTGATCGGCAGCGTGTTGGAATCGACGCCGGTCACGAATACGCTGATGATCACGTCGTCGAAGCTCATGGCAAAGGCGAGCAGCATGCCTGAGGCGATGGCCGGCGCGATGAGCGGCAGCACGATGTCGAAAAAGGCGCGCATTTTGGAGGCGCCGAGGTCTAGCGCGGCCTCCTCAAGGCTTTTGTCCATGCCGACCAGCCGCGCCTTGACAAGCATGAAAACATACGGGATGCAGAAAGCCGTGTGCGCGATGATCAGCGTCGTCATGCCAAAAGGCAGGCCGATCAGCGAAAAGAATACCATGAATACCATGCCCAGAATGATCTCCGGGATCATGATCGGCAGCGTGGCGATGTATTCCATAACGCCCTTTCCCTTGAGTTCGACCTTTGCGGAGCCGACCGCGCCGAGCGTGCCGATGACAGCCGCCGCGAGGGAGGACGAGACGCCGAGGATAATGCTGTTTAAAAGCGCTTCAAAGAGCGAGCGGTCGCGGAACAGCTCCGCATACCATTTGAGCGAGAAGCCGTCCCACACGGAGCTGATCTTGCTTTCGTTGAAGGAGTAGATGATGACGAGCACGATCGGCACGTACATCAGAAGCAAAATCACACCGAGATAAATATTCGGAAGATGTGTTCTGTTTTTCAATGCGTTTCCCATGCCTTTCTGCGCTGCTTACACAATGCCCTCGAGATCTTTCACGCCGGAGATCTTCCTGTACAGGGCGATCATCACGCTTGTGAGAACCGTCAGAATCACAGCGAGCGCCGCGGCAAAAGGCCAGTTGTGCGCCTTCATGAGCTGGTCCTGAATCAGGCTGCCGACGAGCACGACCTTGTTGCCACCGAGGATGTCGGCGATGAAGAACAGGCCCATAGACGGGATGAACGTCAGGATGACGCCGGAAAGCAGGCCGGGCAGCGTCAGCTTCAGCGTGACCGTGAAAAACGCCTTGATGCGCGAGGCGCCGAGGTCGCGCGCCGCCTCGATGAGGCTCCAGTCGAGCTTTTCGGCGCTCGAATAGACCGAGAAAATCATAAACGGCAGCAGTGCGTAGATCATGCCGACCACAACGGCGGGGTATGTGTAGAGGAGCTTTAAGGGCGCGTCGGTGATGCCGAGGCTCATCAGCAGCTTATCGAAAACGCCGTTCGCGCGGAAAATGATGATCCAGCCGTACAGGCGGATCAGCGAGCTGGTCCAAAACGGGATCATCAGCAGCATCATCGTGCGTTTTTTCCACTTGGCGGTCAGCTTCGCCATGAAATAGCCGAACGGATAGCCGATTAGGATGATCAGCAGCGTGCTGATGACGGCGAGCTTAAAGGATTCGGCAAAGGTCTGCAAATAGACGGGCTCGAGGATATTTTGGTAGTTTTTCAGCGTGAATTCGCTCGTCACGCCCCAAGTTTCGGCGCGCTGCAAAAAGCTCAGCACGACCATGTAGACGAGCGGGCCGACGATGAAAATCAAGGTGAACAGGTAGAGCGGAAGCAGCATCAGCGCTTCCTTTTTCAGCTTTCTGCGCGGCTTTCCTCTCACGGCTCCACCTCCACGGCGGCGCCCTCCGCCCACGAAATGCCGACGGTTTCGCCCGGCGCAAGCGGGGAATCGATGCCGTGGCGGCTCGCGACGAGCTCGCCACATGATTCCGTATCCACGGTAATGCGCAGCATGCCGCCCGAAAAGGTCTTTTCGCGAATCACGCCGGTCAGGCGGCCGGATTCGCCGCGGTTGAGCTCGAGCGCCTCGCTGCGCACGGCGAGACATTTGCCGCCGAGCGTCAGGATATTCGCGGAGCCGACGAAGCGCGCGACATAGGCTGTTTTCGGGCGGTCGTAGATCTCGTTCGGCGTGCCGAGCTGTTCGAAGAGGCCGTTTCGCATCACGGCGATGCGGTCGGACATATTGAGGGCCTCCTCCTGATCGTGCGTGATGTAGATGAAAGTGATGCCGAGCTTTTTCTGCAGGCGTTTGAGCTCCGTCTGCATCATGCGCCGAAGCTGCAGGTCGAGCGCGCCGAGCGGCTCGTCGAGCAGGAGCACCTTCGGGGAATCGATCACGCTGCGGGCGATCGCCACGCGCTGGCGCTGGCCGCCGGAAAGCTCGCCCGGCATGCGGCCGCCGAAGCCCTCGAGCTGCACGAGCTCGAGCATTTCCCGCACGCGCGATTTGATTTCCGTCTTCTTCACGCCGCGGATCTTCAGGCTGTAGCCGATGTTCGCCTCAACCGTCATATGCGGGAAAAGGGCATAATTCTGGAAAACCGTGTGCACGCCGCGCTTGTCTGGCTCGGTGCCGGTCACATCCGCGCCCTCGAGCAGCACCGTGCCGCTGTCCGGCGTTTCAAGGCCCGATATGATGCGAAGCGTCGTCGTTTTGCCGCAGCCGGAGGAGCCGAGCAGCGTGATAAATTCGCCCGGCTTCACAGAGAGATCGATGCTGTTTAAGACCGGCACGCCGCCGAAGGCCTTCTTAATACCTTTTAGTTCCAGAATTTCGTTCATTTTCACGTCCCAGCTCCCATACATTTTTATTTTTATGTGTGAATTGTCTACCAATTCAGTATAATTTCTATGTTTAGTTCCGATTATAGGGCATACGCCGCATTCTGTCAATGTTTTTTGTGCGGCTTACGGATTATTTATTTTCGGGGCGCATAGAAATGAGCGCGAAAAAACCGCCGGAAAAACCGGCGGCTCTGCGCTTCGGTTCAGACGCGGATGAGCCCGCGGCCGATATAGCTCTGCACCGCGATGCCGCTCGTCTCGGGGGCCGTGCATTCGAAAAATTTGTACATGTGCTCGGCGCAGCCGGCCTTTTGCAGCGCTTCGGCCATCGCTTTTGTATCCGCGAGGCGGAAGCTGCTGAGATCGACCACGACGTCCGCGCGCATGGCTGCGATTTTTTCGGCGAAATACGGCGTTTTCTCGCGGTCCAAAACGGAATTTTCTTCCTGCTCCCACGCCGGGTCCTCCGTGTAGGGGCGGCTTTTTCCGTGTGTCGAGGGTGATAACCTGAATCTCTCGAAGGACTGGCATCGCCTCGCCGTCGATTTGAAGGTGCCGAGCGCAGAGCGACGCATGCATCTCGACGACGATACGGACAATCTCGTCCGGTATTTGGAGGAGGGCATCGCCGCCGGAGAGCTTTCGCCCGATATTCCGGTAGAACCGATCGCGCGGGACATCGTGTTTTCCATGTACGGCGCGTCGGTTTACCGGTGCAGCGCGTACACGGCGTTCGGCCTCGCCGCGTGGTCGGAGAACTTTATCCGCAATGCTTTGATGCTGCATATCGACCCATACCGCCTCAAAGGGTGATCACCAGCCGTCCACACCGGCGCGCTGCATGGCGCCCATCACCTTCTGCTTTAGGTCGGGAAATTGCTTTTCAAGGCCTGCGATCAGGTCGGCGGTATCCTGCCGGGCAGTCACGCCGTCGGCCGGGCAGCCGCTTTTGACGACGGGCAGCCCGAGCCTGTTCACAGCGCGGCGGATGTCTGCCTCTGCGCAGAACGCGAGCGGGCGGATCAGGTACAGATCCTTGCGCGAAAGGTAACTTTTCGGCGAAAAGCAGCCGATCTTGCCGCCGTACAGCAGGTTCATCAGAAAGGTCTGCACCGCGTCGTCGAAGTGGTGGCCGAGCGCAATCTTTCCGCAGCCGGCGTCCTTCGCCATATCGTGCAGGATGCCGCGGCGCATCCGGGCGCAGAGGCTGCACGGGTTTTCCTCGCGGCGGTCCTCAAAGATGACCTTGCCGAGGTTTGTGCGGCGGATGCGGTACTCGACGCCCCATTCCATGCACAGCGCCTCCACGGCGCTGTAGTCTGTTTCCGCGCCGCTGAAGCACGGGTCGGCCGTCAGCGCCGTGATCTCGTAGCGCTTCGGGTAGTAGCGGCGCATCATGGCGAGCGCGTACAGCAGGTAGAGCGAATCTTTTCCGCCGGAAACGCCGACCGCGATGCGGTCCCCCTCCTCGATCATCGCGTATTTATCCGCCGCCGCGCGGACATGTCCCATCAAAGCGTGCATAGCCTGCCCCCTGTTCTGCGTTTATCCCGCACCGCTGCGGGCGTCTTGTGTTTTCGGAAAATAAAAAAACGACCATCCTATTGGATGACCGCTTTAAGTGTTGGCATCAACCTATTGTCCCGGGCCGTTTCCAGCCAAGTATCGTCGGCACAAACGAGCTTAACTTCTGTGTTCGGAATGGGAACAGGTGGACCCTCGCTGTAATCAACACCAACTATTTGTTGCCGCCTCATCTGACGGCTTAGTTATGATACCACACCGTTCAAAAAAATGCAAGCCTTTTTTTAAGAAAATTTCAAATTCTCTTAAAATTCGCAGATGTTGTAGCAGTGCCTGCAAATACGCATAAATATTGTGCCGGAAGCCAAACGCTTCCGGCACAATCTGCGTGTTTATTCGAAATCAGAGCGCCGCGAGCGCCTTGTAGCTGTCCTTCAAAGCGGGGTACAGCTTCGTGTACATGCGGTAGAAGGCCTCGTACTTCGGCACGTTCTCCGCGATCGGGTCCTGCGGCGCGTTCAGGCGGATCACGCGGCGGCAGCCCTCCTGCACCGAGGGGTAAAGCCCCGCGCCTACGCCGGCGAGGATCGCAACGCCGAGCGCCGGGCCCTCCTTCGAGACGACCGTGCGCACCGCGCAGTTGTACGTATCGGCAAGCATCTGCCGCCACAGCTTCGAGGTACCGCCGCCGCCGCAGGCGAGCATGCCGTCGATGGAAACGCCCATGCCCTTCAGGACTTCCACACTGTCGCGCTGGGAGAACGTGACACCCTCCATCACGGCGCGCAGCATGTCGTATTTCGTGTGCATTGCGGAAAGGCCGATGAACGCGCCGCGGCAGTCCGGGTCAAGGTGCGGCGTGCGCTCGCCCATCAGATACGGCAGGTAAATCAGGCGGTTGCAGCCGATCGGCGCGCGCGCGGCCTGCTGGTCCATCAGGTAGTACGGGTCTACGCCCATGCCGGCGGCGACCTCCTTTTCGGCGGCGCAGAAGTTGTCGCGGAACCACTTGAGCGAGAGACCCGCGCCCTGCGTGACGCCCATCACGTGCCATGCGCCCGGCACCGCGCAGCAGAACGTGTGCACGCGGCCCTTTGGGTCGATCGAGATCTTGTCCGTGTGTGCAAAAACGACGCCCGAGGTGCCGATCGTCGTGAACGCTTTGCCGTCCTCGACGACGCCGGTGCCCACGGCCGCAGCTGCATTGTCGCCCGCGCCGCCGACCACGATCGTGCCGGGCATAAGGCCCGTGCGCTTCGCGGCTTCCTCGGAGATCACGCCCGTGACCTCGGGGGATTCATAGACCTTCGGCAGCAGCGCCTTGTCGATCTCGAGCTTTTCGAGCACCTCGTCGCTCCAGCAGCGGTTCGGCACGTCGAGAAGCTGCATGCCCGAGGCGTCCGAAACCTCGGTCGCGAAATCGCCGGTCAGCATGTAGCGCACGTAATCCTTCGGCAGGAGGATGTGCGCGCACTTCTCGTAGATTTCCGGCTGGTTGTTGCGTACCCAGAGGATTTTCGAGGCCGTGAAGCCCGTGAGCGCCGGGTTTGCGGTGATCTCGATCAGCCGCTTTGCGCCGACGCGCGCGGTGATCTCCTCGCACTCCTTCGCCGTGCGCTGGTCACACCAGATGATCGAGCGGCGCAGCACGGCGCCGTCCCGGTCGAGCATGACGAGGCCGTGCATCTGGCCGGAGATGCCGAGGCCCTTGATGTCCGCGTTGTTCACGCCGCTTTCCGTGACGACGGCGCGGATCGTGTCCGCCGCGGCGTTCCACCAGTCGAGGGGGTCCTGCTCCGCCCAGCCGTTTTTCTCCTGATATAACGGGTATTCAATGGTTTTCGAAGCGATAACGCTGCCCTCTGTGTCGAATAAAACGGTTTTAGTGCCGCTTGTGCCGAGATCTACGCCGATCAAATATTCCACAAAAAATCCATCCTTTCATGCCGTGCGGAAAAGCACTTGTCCGCACAGGTTTCTACATCTTCCATTTTGATTCATTTTTATATTTGTGTCAAGTCTTTTTTGGCAATTTAATTGAAAGTCATTCTATACTGTGCTAAAATGGAGTGGAATCCCCACGGGCGGTTCAGTGTTTATTTCGGAGTTGTAGGAAAGGATGAGAGAGTATGTATGATGTAGCGGTGATCGGCGCCGGTGTTACGGGCTGCGCAATCGCGCGGGAGCTCTCGCGCTACAAGGCGAGGCTCTGCGTGCTGGAGCGGGGCGAGGACGTCTGCACCGGCACGTCGAAGGCGAACAGCGCGATCGTGCACGGCGGCTTCGACGCGGCAAACGGCACGCTGAAAGCAGAGATGAACGTGCGCGGCAGCGCGATGATGACGCAGGTCGCAGAGGAGCTCGACGTGCCGTTCAAGCGAAACGGCGCGCTGGTGCTCTGCTTCGACGAGGGCGAGCGCCCGGGCTTGCAGGCGCTTTACGAGCGCGGCGTGCAAAACGGCGTCGAGGGGCTTCAAATCCTCACCGGGGAAGAAGCGCGGGCGATGGAGCCGAATCTGTCGGACGCGGTCTGCGCGGCGCTTTACTGCCCGTCCTCGGGCATTATCTGCCCGTTTGAGCTGACGCTCGGCTTTGCCGAAAACGCGGCGGTGAACGGCGCGGAATTCCGCTTTGAAAGCGGCGTGACGGCGATCCGCCGCGCGGGGGACCACTATTGCATTGAAACGGAAAAGGGCCTGGTCGAGGCGCGCGCCGTCGTCAACGCGGCGGGCGTCTGCGCGGACGCGGTGCACGACATGGCGCTGCCGCACGCGTTTTCGATCGCCCCGCGCGCCGGCGAATACTGCCTGTGCGACAAGACGGCGGGGGGCCTTGTCTCCAGAACGATCTTCCAGATGCCGTCGAAACTCGGCAAGGGCATCCTCGTCACGCCGACCGTGCACGGCAACCTGCTGCTCGGCCCGACGGCCTCGGACCTCGAGGACAGGGAGTTCACCGCGACGACGCGCGCCGGACTGGACTTCGTTTTGGAAACGGCCGCGCGCAGTGTGAAGAATATTCCGGCGCGGCAGATCATCACGTCGTTTTCCGGCCTGCGCGCCCACGGCGACCGCGGCGACTTCATTCTGGAAGAGAGCGCCGAAGGCTTTTTCGACGCGGCCGGCATCGAATCGCCCGGCCTCACGAGCGCGCCGGCGATCGGCGTCTATATGGCGGAGCTGGTCGCGGGGCGGCTTGCGCTCGAAAAGAAGGGGGATTTTGACCCGATCCGCCGCGGCGTCGTCCGGCTGAACGAATTGACGGCGGCGGAGCGCGCGGAGAAGATCCGCGAAAACCCGCTGTACGGCAGCATCGTCTGCCGCTGTGAAACGGTTTCGGAGGGTGAGATCGTCGACGCGGTCCGCCGCCCGCTCGGCGCGACGACGCTCGACGGTGTCAAGCGGCGCACGCGCGCCGGCATGGGCCGGTGTCAGGCGGGCTTCTGCTCGCCGCGCGTCATGGATATTCTGGCGCGCGAGCTCGGCGTGCCGGTGACGGCGGTCCGCAAGAACGGCAAAGGCTCGGAAATCGTCTGCGGCAAAACGGAGAAAGGCGGTGCTGTGCAGTGAAACGCGACATTGTTATTATCGGCGGCGGCCCGGCAGGGCTTGCCGCGGCGGAAGCCGCCGTGCAGGCCGGCGCGCGCGACGTGCTGATTCTCGAGCGCGATAACCAGTGCATCCACAACGGCTTTGGCCTGCATACCTTTAAAGAGGAGCTGACCGGCCCCGAGTACGCGGCGCGGTTTGAGGCGCGCGTCCGCGCGCTTTCCATTGAATACAAGCTCGGTACGATGGTGCTCTCGGTTTCGCCGGATAAGACGGTCACGGCGGTCAGCCGGGAGGACGGTCTTGTCAAAATCGAGGCAAAGGCGGTCATCCTCGCGATGGGCTGCCGCGAGCGCTCGCGCGGCGCGCTGAACATCCCGGGCTTCCGCCCGGCAGGCGTTTTTTCGGCGGGCACCGCGCAGCGGCTCGTCAATATGGAGGGCTATATGCCGGGCCGGGAGGTCGTCATCCTCGGCTCGGGCGATATTGGCCTGATTATGGCGCGGCGCATGACACTCGAGGGCGCGAAGGTGCGCGTCGTCGCGGAGCTGCAGCCGTATTCCGGAGGCCTCAAGCGCAACATCGTCCAGTGCCTCGACGACTACGGCATCCCGCTGAAGCTCAGCCACACGGTCACGGAGATCCACGGCAAGGAACGCGTCACGGGCGTGACGATCAGCGCCGTCGATGAAAACCTGAAGCCGATCCCCGGCACCGAGGAGTTCTACTCCTGCGATACGCTGCTG
>OMGQ01001709.1_pt1 | contig 11574 bp, 8 predicted proteins | sample 1646071 | NCBI WGS metagenome assembly OMGQ01 (sample SAMN05578585, study PRJEB25193) | human gut metagenome | biome: Human Microbiome; feature: human-associated habitat; material: feces | host: Homo sapiens | place: USA:Birmingham | reverse complement strand
ATCCCCGTATGCGAGCTTCCATTCCCGTCAGGCGCTGAAGCTGGAGATCGTGAACCAGCTCATTCTGCTGGCGATGATCGTTTTGATCTGGACCTTTATCGTCCCGATCGTCGGCGCGATCGCCATGCTCGCGATTATGGTTATCCGCGTGATCCTGTTTTTCCAGGTATGCGCCGGCAAGGCGAAGGACGCCCCGCTGATTGGCTCGCTCCCGTTCCTGAAATAAAATACAGTCCATGTTCAAAGGCTCTCCGCTTGCATTGGCGGAGAGCCTTTTTGCGTCCGCCCGCGCGGGCGGAATGCAGAGGGGAGGAAATCATCGGAAGGCCGCGCTGAAATTCCGGTAATCGTTCGGCGACATGTTTACCGTGGCCTTGAAAACGCGCGTGAAGTAGCGCACGTTGGTGTAGCCGGTGCGCTCGGCGACCTCCATCACCTTGAGGTTCGTCTCCTTCAAAAGGTTTTTGGCCTCCTGCATGCGCTTGTCGGTCAGAAGCTGGGTGAAGCTCTTTCCGGTGTGCTCGCGCACGAGACGGCTGATGTAGGAGGGATTGCGGCCGACGGCGCGCGAGGCCTCGGCAAGCCCAACTGGACGGCTGTAGTTCGCGTTGATATAGCAGCGGACCGCACTGACGAGCGCGTTGGTGCGGTTTTGCTGCGCGTTTGCGATGAGCACGCAGGCCGATTCAATCCAAGCGCGCAGGGCGGAGAGACTCTCTGGCGCCTGCTCCTCAAGCGCCGCGAGGATCGTGCCGGTGCGCTGCGGCAGGCCGGCGGCGTCGGCCCGGTGCTCCCGCACGGTGAAGCAGACGCTCGAGACGATGAGCAGGCAGGTGGAATACAGGTCGTCCGGGTGGTCGGCCTGCACGGTCTGCAAAAGCCGGTCGAAGCGCTCGAGCGCGAGGGCGCTGTTCCCGGCGCCGATTTCGCCGGCGAGCGTCTCCACGCCGGCCTCAATCTCCCAGCGGGCCGTGTCTTCGTCCAGAATATCCTCGTACAGAAGGAATTCCGGCTCGTCGTTTTTGCGGATATATTCGAGGCATTCGGAGGTCTGGTGGCGCAGGGTCTGCATGTTTGTGAGCGTGTCGGAAACGCGGCTGATGCCGGCGGAGAGCACGCCGAGAAAGCTGCGGTGCACGTAGGCGTGCAGGTCGCGCAGAAAGCCGAGCAAAGCCTCGTTGTCGTCGTAGGGGTCCGCCTCCCGAACTTCCCACAGCATAAAGACGAGGTTGCCGAACACGTAGGTCACGGTTTTCGGCAGCGCCTGCTGGATGTAGTTCTCCACGAGGTGCGTGCAGTAGTATTCGCTTTCCAGCCGGGCGCTGTCCATGGCGGTGCTGCAATGGATGGCGGCGAGGCGGTAGCGCGTGAACTCCAGCCCGTAGATGTCGCGGCTGCGGTCGGCGTCCGGCGCGCTGCTGCTGAACAGCAGCTTTTCGACGTACTGCCGCCGGATGCTCAGGAGATTGTTCGCGAAATGCTCCTTGAACACGTGGAAGAGCCGGTCGTGCTTTTCGTCGGTCTCGATCTTCTTCTGCGCGCGGAGCACGACGGAGATCAGGTTTTCCGATTCGATCGGCTTGAGCAGGTATTCAAAGACGTTGTTGCGGATCGCCGCGCGTGCGTACTCGAAATCGGAGTAGCCGGTGACGAGAATCACGAGGATCTTCGGGTAATTTGCGTGGATGTGCGCGGCGAGCTCCAGCCCCGATTTGCTCGGCATGCGGATGTCCGTGATGACGATTTCGGGCTGCTCGCATTCGATGATGCCGATCGCGTCGAAGGCGTTTTCGGCGGTGAGATAGGTGTGAATCAAAAGGCCGGAGGTCTTTAAAACCGAGAGGATGCGCTCGCGCAGGAGCGCCTCGTCATCCACGATCAGCAGCTTCATGCCCCGTGCTCCTTTCTTCGGCGTCCGGTGCGGGCAGCTCCGGCGCGGTTCTTTTCGGCAGGCGGACCGTGACGCACGAGCCGCCGCCCGGAAGATTTTCGATCTCGAGCCCGTACGGTGCACCGTACATGAGCTGGATGCGTTTTTGAATGTTGAGCAGGCCGAGGCTCTCCTGCATGAGCGTGCCGGTGAGCGAGGAATCCCCGGCGCACTGGTGAATGCGCTCGATCACTGCCGCGGGAAATCCGCGCCCGTTGTCCTTGACGGAAAAGACGAGCGCGTCCGGCTCCTCGCGCCCGGAAAGGCCGATCATCCCCCTGCCGAGGATCTCGGAGATGCCGTGGATCACGGAGTTTTCGAGGATCGGCTGCAAAATCAGCTTCGGGATGTAGTAGTCCATCATGCTGTCCGGAATTTCGTTTAGGAAAATCAGCTTGTCCGTATAGCGCAGCCGTTCAATGAACATGTACTGCTCGACGTAGCGGATGTTCTCCCGCACGGTGAGGATCTCCCGCCCCTTGATGCTCATGCGCATGATGTCGGCGAGCGCCGTCACGGTGCGCTTGATGTCGCCGGGGCGGTTCAGCTCGACGAGGCTGTTGATGCAGTCAAGCGTGTTGTAGAGAAAGTGCGGGTTGATCTGCGCCTGAAAGGCCTTGAGTTCGGCAGCAGAAGCTCCTTGTTGTACACCGTTTCGATCAGGCGGTTGATGCGCAGGATCATGTCGTTGTAAACCTGCGCGAGCTCCAGAAATTCATCCCGGCTGTCAACGGTGATCAGTGCCTGCCGGTCGGGTGCGGTCGTGCGGCGCAGCGTCTCAATGAAGTGCTGGAACTGCCGGGAGATGATGCGTGAAATGATGATGATCGCGAAGAAAACGAGCAGGAGCGAGACGAGGATCAGCGAGAGCTGGGCGAAGAAGATGCCGTTCATATTGCGGTAAAGCTCGGTTTCGTTGATGATCGTGTAGAGCGTCCAGTCGTTGTGCTCCGACTGCGTGCGGTTGATCTTGTACTGCGCGCCGTTTAAGGGCAGGCTGCCGGTGCTTTCGCTGAGGGCGTCCAGCTTTTCCTTTGGCACGGGCGAGGAATTGTACACGGCGCTGCCCGCGCCGTTCGTAATCGCGAGCAGCACGTCCGCCGTGCCGAGGTCGCTCGTCTGCACGCTCGTCATGCTGCCGAGAAAGCCGAGGTTGAAATCGATCATCATCATGCCGATCTCGGTGTCGTAGATCGGGTCCTTGATCAGCCGGGAGATCGTGACGACGCCCTGATCGAGCTTATCGTAGCTGTAGAGGATGCCGCCGTCGAGCGCGCGGGTCTCCTCGGCGAGCGGGCGCATGCGGTCTGTGAAATCCGAATAGATCAGGCGGCTGTCCATCCGCCACACGTACTGGTCGCCGTAGCTGTTCGTGAGCGTGATGCTCTCCACGTATACGTCGTAGCTGATGATCATGCTGTGCATGGACTGCTGGATCGATTCGTTCAGCGTCTCCTGCTGCGCGGCGGAAAGCGTGCGGCGGTTCGTGCGAAGCTGCTTTTGAAAGTTTGTGTCGAACATGAACACCTCGGATTCGGTGCGCAGCTGCGCAAGGTAGCTGTCGACAAGCTGGATCTTCTGGTTTGCCACGATGCTGGCCTGATGGTCTACGATGTTTTTCGTCTCCTGAAACGAGATCAGGTAGACTGCGCCTATGGAGATCAGGTAGGTGGTGAGAATCACCGGGATCAGCGTGAAGGTGAGCTTTTCCTTGATGCGCAGGGCGTTCAGAAAGCGGCTGATTTTTCCGTCAGGCTTCATAAAATAGATTTCCTCCTTCCTGAGGATGGGAGAAATTCCCGTCGGTTTTGCACGTATTTCCCAACTTTACACTCAAAAGATTAGCCGAATTTTGCCGGAATGTCAATGCGGCGGCGCCCCGGTTCGGGCGGGAAGTCAAAAATAGGGCACCCAGAAGCAAAAATTGTGAAATTGTGGAAATACACAAAGCAAAATATAATTAAGACAATAAATCTAGGAAATGTGCATGGGGCGCTTTTCCGGAGAAAAGAAAGGAAGCGTAAGGATATGAAGGCCAGAAAAATTCTGTCGCTGGTTATGGCGGCCGCGCTGTCCCTCGGGGCGCTCGCGGGCTGCGGCTCTGGAGACACGGGCACATCGCCGGAGGGCGGCGGCAGCTCCGCCGCGCAGACGGGCGACGGTGCGAAATCCGACGCAAAGCTCGAGATCTGGGTGTACGGCTGGGAGAAGGCGAGCGCCGACAAGATTCAGGAGGACACCGCCGCCTATAAGGAGGCGACCGGCGTGGAGGTCACCGTGGTGCCGATCGCCAGCGATTCCTACAGCACGAAGATCCAAGCGACGCTCGCGGGCGGCAACAACCCGGACCTCGCCTTTGTCGATGCGGGCGTGCAGAGCACGCAGCTCGCGGCGAAGGGCAAGCTGCTCGGCCTCAATGATTACGGCGTCGGGGAGTACGAAGACAAGTTCTACGAATCCGTGTGGGACACGATGGTCTATAAGGATGAGGTTTACGGCCTGCGCATTACCTCGAACAATCTCGCGCTGTTCTACAACAAGGAGCTTTTCGAGAAGGCCGGCCTTGAGGAGCCGAACGGCGACTGGACGTGGGACGACCTGCGCAGCGCGGCCAAGGCGCTGACGGACGCGGACAACAACATCTACGGCCTCGACCTGCCGGTTTACGACAAAAACGGCGGCTACACGTGGAACTGGCTCCCGTTCCTGTGGCAGAATGGCGGTGAATTCTTGAACGAGGAGCGTACCGAGGCGGTCTTTAATTCCCCCGAGGGCCTCGAGGCGCTCGAATTCTGGAAGGCGATGGTGCAGGAGGACAAGAGCGTCCCGCTGCAGGCCGCGCCAACCGGCGTCAACCGCTTCACCTCTGGCATCACGGCGATGACGATCGACGGCCCGTGGAACCTGAGCACCTTCCTCAGTGACCCGAACTTCAAGGATAAATTCGGCGTGGCGCCGCTGCCGCAGAAGGAGCAGCAGGCGACGGTCGTCGGCGGCGAGGGCGTCGTGGTATTCAGCAACACGAAGTACCCGCAGGAGGCGTACGACTACCTCGTGCACCTGACCTGCTCGGAATTCGTGCAGACCTTCTGGGAGAACTGGATCACGATTCCGCCGCAGCCGGAATTCAAGGATTTCTACGCGGACGACGAGACCTACGGCGAATACATTCAGGTGTTCTCCGACCAGATGGAATACTCGAAGACCCGTCCGTTCACCCCGTCCTGGCCGCAGATCGAGAACACGCTCGGCATCGACTTACAGGCGTACATGTTCGACAAGGAGGACGACGCGCAGGCGGCGCTCGATAAGGCCGCCGCAGACGTCAACAAGATCCTTGCCGAAGAAGCGGAATAAGGCATTGCGTTTTGGGCAGCGGCAATCCATTCGGGCGCCGCTGCCCGTATTTCGTACAGACAAAGGGAGGTTATTTCCGTGGCAAAGACCAAATCGGGCAAGATACAGCGCCGGAAGAATTTCTGGGGGTATCTTTTCATTGCGCCGAATTTCATCGGCTTCATCGCTTTCATGCTGGTGCCGATCCTGATGTCCCTGTATTTCAGCTTTACGGATTACGACGTCATCACCTCGGCGAATTTTGTCGGCCTTGACAATTACATCAGCTTGTTTCAGGACGACCAGTTCATCACGGCGCTGCTCAACACGCTCTGGTACTGCGTGCTGACCGTGCCGGCGGGCGTCGTGCTCGCGCTTCTGCTCGCGGTGCTCTTCAACCGGCAGGTGCCGGGCATCGGCGTGTTCCGCACGCTGACCTTCATCCCGGTCATCACCTCAATGGTGGCGGTCTCGCTCGTGTGGAGCATGCTGTACGAGGACAACGGCGGCCTTTTGAACACGCTGCTCGGCTACTTGAACCTGCCGCCGGTGCACTGGCTCACCGATACGAACATGGCGATGATCTCCGTCGCGGTCATGAGCGTGTGGAAGGGCCTCGGCTACAACATGACGATCTTCCTCGCGGGCCTGCAGGGCGTTCCGCACGACCTCTACGAGGCCGCGACGATCGACGGCGCAAATTCCGTGCAGAAGTTCTTTAAGATCACGGTGCCGATGATCGGGCCGACGACGTATTTCGTCACGCTGATGTCGCTGATCAGCTCTTTGCAGGTGTTCGATCAGGTTTATATTATGACGAACGGCGGCCCCGTCAACGCAACCAAGACCGTCGCCATGTACCTGTACCAGTACGGCTTCCAGTTCTACAAGATGGGCTACGCCTGCGCGGCGGCCTATGTGTTGTTCCTTTTGGTGTTCATCGTTTCACTGATCCAGAACCGCAGCTCGAAGAGCTGGGCAGAATCCACGATCTAGGAGGCGCGCTATGACAAATACAGCGGTTGTGAAAAAGAAAAGCACGGGCTTTTGGGTGCGGCGGGTTCTGCTGTACGCCGTGCTGGTCATCATCGGCGTCGTCATGGTGATCCCGTTTCTGTGGATGCTCTCCACCTCGCTCAAAGAGCAGTACGACGCGGTCAAGATCCCGCCGGTCTGGATTCCGCCGGTGCCGCAGTGGGACAACTACGTGAAGCTGTTCACCGAGCAGCCGATGCTGCAATTCATACTCAACACGCTCAAAATCGTGTTTTTCGTCGTCATCGGCCAGCTCTTTTTCAGCAGCCTTGCGGCGTACTCGTTCGCGCGCATCCCGTTTAAGGGGCGCAGCGTCGTATTCTTCTTCTACATCGGCACGCTGATGGTGCCCGGGCAGGTCACGATGATCCCGACCTACCTGATGTTTGCGAAGGCCGGGCTGACGGACAACCACCTCGCGCTGATTCTGCCCGCGTTTTTCTCGGCGTTCGGCGTTTTCCTGCTGCGGCAGTTCTTCATGTCGCTGCCAAAGGAGCTGGAGGAGGCCGCGGAGATCGACGGCTGCAACCCGTTCACGACCTATTGGCGGATCATGCTGCCGCTCGTTGTGCCGGCCATGCTGACGCTCGGCGTTTTCACGCTGATGAACACGTGGAACGACTACATGGGGCCGCTGATCTACCTCTCCACGCCGGAGAAGTTCACGATGACGCTCGGCATCGCCTATTTCAAGGGCGTGTATACGACGCAGTGGAACCTTGTCATGGCGGGCTCGATCGTTTCGGTTATCCCGATTCTGGTCGCATATCTCTGCGCGCAGAAATATTTCATCGAGGGGATTGCTTTCAGCGGGGTAAAAGGGTAAAATGCAGGTAAGGGCCCGCGTGTGCGGGCATGACGGAGGAGATACGTATGGCAATGACGCTCGCACAGGGCGCCGAGCGGCTCACCGCTCTTTCGGCGGCGCTGCTCTCGGCGTGCAGGAAGGAAGCGTTTGACGGAACGGTGCTCTTCACGCCGGACGGCGTCGGCAATTACGACGCGCTCTGGGTGCGCGATTTCGGCTACATCGCGGAATCGTGCGGCGACCTAGTTTCGCGGGAGGAGATTCGGCGGTGCATCGAGTTTATCCTGCGCGGCCAGCGCGCCGACGGCTGGATGCCGGACCGCGTGGAGGCCGGCGGCGAAGCCGTGTATGCGGCTGGGGCGAAGGGCGCGCCGGTCGGGCTCGCAAATCTCGACAACACGCCCTTCCTCATCTTTGCAGTTTATGTTTATTTCGGATTGGTCGGCGAAGCGGCGGCCGCGCCGCTGTTTCGCGCGTGGTGGGAAAAGCTCGACCGCGGCATGGCGTGCATCCCGCTTTCTGCGGACGGCCTCGTGTACAACGAAGCCGCGGCCCCGCACTCGCCCTACGGTTTTACAGACACCGTCTGCAAGACGGGGCGGCTGTTCATGGAATCCGTTTTGTTCTGGCGCGCGTGCCGGCAGATGGAGGCGATGCACCGCGCGCTCGCGGGAGATGCGCGGATCGCCGGCCGGTACGGTGCGCTGGCGGCGCATGTCGAACGGGCCGTGCTGGCGCTGTTCGACGCGGAGAGCGGCGCGTTTTTGGCGGCGGACGGCGACTGCCGGCAGATCGATATATGGGGCATGTTGTACGCGCTGTACGTGGATTTCCCGTTTCCGGCGGAAATCCGCGCGCGCGTGGAAGCGTGGCTCTCGGAGAACCGCGGCCGGTACATCTATAAGGGGCAGATCTGCCAGCTTCCCGACGGCGCGCCGTGGGAGAAGCTCTTGATCGAGGTGCCCGCCGGCGAGTACCAGAACGGCGCGTACTGGGCGACGGCGAGCGGCTGGGCGCTCGATTTCTTCCGGCGCGCAGACCCCGCCTTTGCCGGGGAAATGCTCGAGGCACTCGTGCGGGATTTCGAAACGGACGGCGTCTGCGAGTGCATCAACGCGGGCTATAGGAAGCTGCCGCAGTTTGTCGTCAGCGCGGCGAATGTGCGTGGCGCGCTGCTGCGGAACGAAAGAAGTTGATTCGCGCGCCCGGCAGTCTGCCGCACCGGTGCGGCACGTCGCCGGGCGCCGCGTTTTTAGATGCCATAGGGCAGAGGAGTGAAAGAAAATGCTGAGACAGGACGGCAATAAAATTGTGTGGGCTTACGACGGCGAGATTTTGCAGGTCGAGCCGTGGGGCGTCGGCAGCGTGCGCGTGCGCGCCGTGAAGATGCAGAAAATCGGCTGTGCGCCGGACTGGGCGCTGCTGCCGCCCGCACCGTGCGCGGTGCAGATCGCGGAGACGGAGTTCGAGGGGCTGCGGGCGCTTTGCATGGAAAACGAGAAGCTGCGCGTGCAGGAGTTTGTGCGCGACCGCACGGTGCGCGGCACGAATTTCAGCGCGATGATGATTCCGGCGCGCGACTTTAAGCCGGTGCCCGGCGGCGGGTACGCGCTCACCGTCCGCTTTGAGTCCGACCCCGAGGAAAAGCTCTTCGGCATGGGCCAGTACCAGCAGGAGATCTTCAATTTAAAGGGCACTGTGCTCGAGCTCGCGCACCGCAACGCGCAGGTCAGCGTGCCGTTTTACCTTTCGGACCGCGGCTACGGCTTTTTGTGGAACAATCCGGCGGTCGGCACGGCATCGTTTGGCACGAACCGCACGGAGTGGCGCGCCGGGGCGACGCCGCGGATGGATTACTGGGTGACGGCCGGCGACGCGCCCGCGGAGATCCTGCACCGCTACGCGCTTGCGACCGGCCTGCCGAGCGCGATGCCGGATTTTGCGACGGGCTTCTGGCAGTGCAAGTGCCGCTATCAGACGCAGGCGGAGCTGCTCTCGGTCGCGCGGGAGTACAAGCGCCGCGGCCTGCCGATCTCGGTCATCATCATCGATTTCTTTCACTGGCCGAATCAGGGCGTTTGGGATTTCGATAAGAAATACTGGCCCGACCCCGCGGCCATGGTGCGGGAGCTCGAGGAAATGGGCATCCGGCTGTTCGTCTCCGTATGGCCGACGGTGGATCCGCGCAGCCCGTACTACGCGGAGATGCTCGAGAAGGGCTACATCGTGCACACGGACCGCGGCGCGCGGACGATGCTCGAGTGCAGCGGCTACGAGACGTTCTTCGACGCGACGAACCCCGAGGCGCGCGCGTTTGTGTGGGATAAGATCAAAAGGAGCTACTACGACTGCGGCATCAAAAATTACTGGCTGGATGCTGCCGAGCCGGAGAGCATCCCCTACCAGTACGACAACTTCCGCTACGCGGCGGGGCCCGGCGCGCAGGCGGCGAATATCTACCCGTTCGATTACGGGCGGATGGTGTATGACGGTCTGCGCGCTGCGGGCGAAACGGAGATCCTCACGCTGGAGCGCTGCGCGTGGGCGGGCAGCCAGCGGCTTGGCACACTCGTCTGGTCGGGCGATATCGTCTCCGATTTCGAGACGATGCGGCGGCAGATCGTCGCCGGGCAGCATATGGCGATGGCGGGCATCCCATGGTGGACGACCGACATCGGCGGCTTTGTCGGCGGCGATCCGGAGGACCCCGCGTTCCGCGAGCTGCTGGTGCGCTGGTTCCAGTACGGCGCGTTCTGCCCGGTGTTCCGCCTGCACGGCGTGCGCTCGCCGGAGGGTGAACCGCTTTCCAAAGAGCTTGGCGGCGGTATGGCGCCGAGCGGCGCGGCGAACGAAGTGTGGAGCTTCGGCGACGAGGCGTATCCGATTTTAAAGGATTACATGCAGATGCGCGAGCGGCTGCGCCCGTACATCCGCGGCCTCGCGGACCGCTGCCATGCGGACGGCACGCCGATCATGCGCCCGCTGTTCTTCGATTTCCCGGAGGACCCGGCGGCGTGGGAGCACCGCGACGCCTACATGTTCGGGCCGGATGTGCTCGTCTCGCCGGTCACGCGCGCGGGCTGCACCGGAAAGACGGTGTACCTGCCCGCAGGCGCCGAATGGATCGAGGCGGAGAGCGGAAAGCGCTGGAAGGGCGGGCAGACGGTGTTCTGCGAAACACCGCTCGCGGTGCTGCCTTTGTTCGTCCGCGCGGATGCGGAATTGGATTGGAAATTGCTGCGCAGAACGCAGTGATCGATAAGGAGGAATTGTATTATGAGTCAAATTCGAGTGGGAAGCGTTGGCATCGGCGGTATTTCGAGAGGCGTGCATCTGCCGGGCATCGACCGTAGCCCGGACCTCAAGCTCACGGCGGTGTGCGACATCGACCCCGAGGCGCTGCGCTATGCGCAGGAGACGTACGGCATCGACGAGGCACACTGCTTCACGGATTACCGCGACCTGATCAATTGCCCGGACGTCGATGCGGTGGATATTTCCACGCCGAACTATGTGCATTACGAGGTGGCGCTCGCCGCGGCGGAGGCGGGAAAGCCGTACGCCGTTGAGAAGCCGATCGTCATGACAAGCGAGGAGGCGGATCATCTTGCGGCAGTCACGGCGGAAAAGGGCGTGAAAAGCATGGTGTGCTTTTCCTACCGCTTCAAGGCCGCGGCGCGCTATGCGAAGGATCTGATCGAGCGCGGCATGATCGGCGATATCTACCACGTCGATATGCAGTATTATCAGGCGTGGGGCCTGCCGCACTGCAACACGCCGCTCGTCTGGCGCTTTGAAAAGCGGTATACCGGCTCCGGCGCGCTCGGCGACCTCGGCAGCCACGCGCTCGACCTCGTCCGCTTCGTGACCGGCAAGGAGTACAAGCGGCTTGTTAGCCACACGGGCACGTTCATCGGCGCGCGCGAAAGGCTGGATGGCAGCGGCGCGGGCCAGGTGGATGTGGACGACTTCGCAAACTACTTCGCCGAGATGGACGGCGGAACGGCGGCGACGTTCCGCATCACGCGCTACGGCTACGGGCGCGGCAATTACCAGACGATGGAGATCTACGGCAGCCGCGGCGCGATTCAGTACGAGCTGGACCACTGCGCGCCCGACACCGACGAGATCTCGATCTGCATCGGCGAGGCGAACGCGGAAGCGCATGTGTTCACGAAACTGCCGATTCCGGCGAAATTCAAGGTGGATCAGATGCAGTCGTTTGCCGACATCATCAACGGAAATCCGGACGGCAAGGCCGCGACGATCGAGGACGGGCGCGTCAACCAGCACGCAATGGACGCGGTGCTGCGCTCGGCCGAGAGCGGCACGTGGGAACCGGTCGTCTGATTCGAGGGAGGAACGGGCGGTATAGAGCCCGCCCGGCAGCAAAGAAAGGATGGTCACAGTATGGCAATCAAGGTAACGGTATGGAACGAATACCTGCACGAGAAGCAGTTTGAGG
>OMGQ01001707.1_pt1 | contig 11634 bp, 12 predicted proteins | sample 1646071 | NCBI WGS metagenome assembly OMGQ01 (sample SAMN05578585, study PRJEB25193) | human gut metagenome | biome: Human Microbiome; feature: human-associated habitat; material: feces | host: Homo sapiens | place: USA:Birmingham | reverse complement strand
AAGGTGTTGTTTTGTGGAAAGCAGCTTAAAAGAACTGGCAGGATACCGTATGGAATGGGCAAAAGAAAAGGAATAGAGGAAACAAAGATTAAGAGGTGGATGTAACAGTCTGCCTCTTATTTTTGTATATTTTTAGGAGGCAAAGAAAATGGCGGGAATAAAAGAAGAATTAGCCAAAAAGGCTGAAAATACAAAGGGCGAAACAAAATTGACGAAATCCATGAGTATTGCAGAACTGATTAAAGCAATGGAGCCGGAAATCAGAAAGGCATTGCCAGAAGTCATTACACCAGAACGGTTCACAAGGATGGCATTGTCTGCTTTGAATACCACACCAAAGTTAAGAGAATGCACTCAGATGAGTTTCCTTGCGGCGTTGATGAATGCAGCGCAGCTTGGATTGGAACCAAATACACCATTAGGACAGGCGTATCTCATTCCATATAATAACAAAGGTGTCATGGAATGTCAGTTTCAGATTGGGTATAAGGGATTGATTGATTTAAGTTACCGAAATCCGCAGATGCAGATTATATCTGCACAGGCGGTTTATGAAAATGATGATTTTTCTTATGAATTGGGATTAAATCCAAAGTTGGAACACAGACCGACTTTAGGAGAACGGGGAGAAGCCCGTTTGTTTTATGGGTTCTTTAAGCTCGTGAATGGAGGATTTGGCTTTGAGGTAATGAGTAAAACTGCAATGGATGAATATGCGAAGGAATATTCAAAAGCATTTGATTCGTCCTTTAGTCCTTGGAAGAGTAACTATATTGGTATGGCGAAGAAAACGGTGATTAAGCAGGCGTTGAAATATGCACCGTTAAAAACGGATTTCCGAAAAGCATTGTCGAATGATGAGACTATCAAAAAGGAACTATCAGATGATATGAGCGAAATTCATGGTGAAGAAATTTGGGATGCAGAATATAGCGAAGAAATAGCGTAAAAAGAGATAAAATACAAATAAAAGGAGAAGTGGGATTTGGAAACATTAAAATCACAAAACAAATGCTGGATTTATGGAGCACTTGTGAGGATGAAGTATATTTTCAGGCATTGATAAATATGAAAACCGATGGCTATCAGATTAGAGGCTTTAGCAGTGTGATAAAAGAAGCTTATCCAGGCATGGTAGACGAAGAGACAGAAGAATCAGATTTTATGTATGTATTCACAAATCAGGAAAAATATTTTGGTGCGGCTGGAATCTTTTTCTGTGCTGAAATGTTCCGAGAAATTGTGGGGAGAAAGAATTTCTATATTTTACCATCGAGTGTCCACGAGCTGATTTTGGTGAAAGATACTGATGGATATGACATGGAAACCCTAAGTGCTATGGTAAGAAATGTCAATGAGGGACAGGTGGCAGCCGATGAAATACTTTCCAATCATGCGTATTATTATGATTGGAGACAAAACAGAATCACATATTAAAAAGGTCACTACTCTCCTACTCTTCTATTGCTGCAGAATCTGATTAAAGGCAGTATTGAAATATAAAAAGGGAAATGATAAGATAAGGATAAATAAAATGCTGATATGGAGGAATAATTTGTGGAAAATGAATGTAAGAAAAAACAATTATTAGACAAAATAAAAGAGTTCCGCCTGTTAGATGATGATTTTATGAGTAAAGTATTTGAAGATGACTATGAATGTATAGAACTTCTTTTACATATTATAATGGAAAAACCAGACCTAAAAGTAAAAGAAGCACATACACAATATTCGATAAAAAATTTACTTGGTCGTTCTGTCAGGTTGGACATACTTGCAATAGATAAATTGGGAAAGAAATATAATATAGAAGTTCAGAGGGCGGATAAAGGAGCCGGAGCAAAAAGGGCGAGATACAACAGTAGTCTTATAGATGCTAATTCGTTAGTTCCAGGTTCTAGTTTTGATGATTTGCCGGAATCTTATGTTATCTTTATTACAGAAAATGATGTTCTAGGCGGAAACCAGCCATTATATCACATTGAGCGTGTAATAAAAGAAACGAATAAAACTTTTCCTGACGAATCTCATATTATATACGTTAATGGCTCATATAGGGATGAAACACCGTTAGGAAAGTTGATGTACGATTTTTCATGCAGAAATCCCAAAGATATGAATTATAAATTGCTGGCAGATAGAACACGCTATTTTAAGGAAAACGAGAAAGGAGTAGCAACTATGTGTAAAATTGTTGAAGATTTAATCAGTGAAGAGAAAAAAGAAATTGCTTTAAAAATGTTAAAAGATGGAAAACTGGCAAAAGAAGAAATTGCCAATTATTTTGGTTTGACCTTAGATGAGGTTGAAACCTTAGCGAAAGAAATCACACAGATCATATAGATAAGATGTGTGTCTATGCACAGGGAAAATTAAATAAGAAAAATAAGACGAGGCACGTGAATGCGTGCCTCATTAAGTTATGTATGTATGAAATATTGCGGAAAAAATGTACACGATTTTAATATATATATAATAAAAAATTTTCCGAATTATATTTTGACAATATTTTCCATAAGGAGTTAGCGATTACATGAACACGAAAGAACTAGATGCCATAAAAAAGAATGCTATTACAAGAATTATCGAAAAGTATGATTTTAAATTAGAAGCAAAACATGGTGATAAGCGAGACAAATTTCGAGCAGAATATAGTCCTGAGAGTGCTACTGAGCATGATTATTCCGAAGAAGCGTTAGAGAAAAAAAGACAAAAATATGCTGACCGTAAGGTAAAAGAGGCTAAACGAGAAGAAGTAAGAAAATTGCTCAATCAGACAATACAGAGTAATTTCGGTTTAACAGATAATGAATTGCTCTTGCAGAGATTTTTATGCAAGGAAGATGGGCTTGCAGAAACACAAAAAAAAGAAATCGAAGACTTTTTGGTAATGATTGCGTCATTACGATATGAGGAGAACCGCATTATTTACTATGATAAAATAGAAACTGACCGTACCAGTTGGAATAAAAATTTTTTTCGGGATTTGAAAAAGTCTAGTTTGAATATGGATTTCACGAATCTTTGCAACTATGTGTCGGAAAACAATCCAAATGAAAGCTCCATAGATGGAGAAAAGCTAGAAACGGCTCAAGAAATGCAATTTAAGCTGAAGAAACGACATTGTGATAACGATAATATTTCTTTTGAAATTGCAGATAGTATCCGCAAATGGATAGATAAAATTTCGGAAGAATATTTATCTACTAATTTGAGAGAAAAAAATGTTTTGGAATTATATTCTATAATAGGCGTAATTGAAGGATGTATTTTTAATTTTTTTGAAACTTGTTATTTGAAAAAGAATGAGAGTTATACGGAAATTTATAATTTTTTGAAGAAGGCATATGACAAGTTTTTTGAATTAAATTTATCAGAATCATCGAAATGGAAAGAATATAAGACAGGATATAATATTTTCGAAGAATATGAATGGAGACTGATGTGTCAGACAACGAGAAAAGAAAATAGCGTTAGGGCTTCGATTTATGAACTGTTAAAAAATCCCGCAGAAATAACCTCTGTTGAAATTGTAGATAATGGATATTTAGAAAAGCGGGTAAAAATCCAGCAGTTATTAAAATGGTATATGGAACATAACCTTTCATATTATAAATACATTACAGAAGACAATTTAAAGATGGTGTATTACGGAATATATAAAGATAAATCAATAAAATACAAAGGGATATCCGCAGAGGTTATTGCTAATAAAATATTACGGAATGAGTATTACAAAGGGTATCAGTTAGATGAGGAGGTACTATTTTTACAATATAAGATAAAAAAAGCGTTTTTAGAAAGCCAGGGAATAGATAGCAAAGAATATTTTTGTATAAAATATGATTGTTGTAAAATTTCGCAGATTATATGGAATCTGTTTCAAGTAAATGAATGTAACCCTACTGTTCTGCTCGATTTGTATAGAATGATAATGATAGATTGGTGTAAAAAATCAAGAACCTGAGTGCTAAAGCATTCAGGTTTTTGTACATTATACACAATAGAATGAACTTTTTACACGAATATATCATACATATATTCCTAACTGCCTGATATTTTAAATGCTCTTTAAGGAGTATGATAGAGGTAGATAAAGGAGGACAAAAAGATGTACATAACAGAAATAATAAAACAGGAATATCAGAAATGGAATATTGGGGATTGTATTTTCTTAGAAGCCCCGACAGGTGCAGGTAAGACCACATTTATTTTAAAGGAATTGTTACCATTTGTCAAATCTTTGAATATGGAAATACTCTATCTTAGTAATCGTTTTTTGCTGAAAGAGCAAATAAAACAAGAAATTGCAGAAAAGCAAGATTTACCAACAGAACTTACGTGGCTTGAAAACGTAGAGGAATTTGACAGCATTACTGTCATGAGTTATCAAAAACTACAACTATTATGCCAACAAGAAGGATATGTATGGGAAATGAATCGAAGATACCAATATGTTGTCTGTGATGAAATACACTACTTACTAGAAGATTCCGCTTTCAATCCACAAATCATATGGCTTGTGAAATTTTTAAAAGATATTTCCAGTTGCTTGATTTGTATCTCAGCGACATTAGGAGAACTAAAAGAATGGATTATCTGGGAAAAGTATGGTATCAATGTCCGGTATTTAGGCTGGTTTATAATAAACGATTATTTTTCGTATTTGATGGTGCCAAAGCAATATACAACGACAATTATTGGCGACTATACAACACTCCATTCCTACACGATTCCGGCACGTTCAGTAGTCGAAAAAGTAATCTATTACTCAGAACAGGAACAAATATTAGAGATAATTGAAAAGTGTAATCGGGATGAAAAGTGGTTGGTTTTCCAAAGCAATAAGACGAAAGCAAAGGAACTTGCAAAAAAGTTAGGGGATTCCGCAGCATTGATTACCGCAGAAGATAGAGAAAATGATACTATCGCAGAAATTATTCACAAAGGAAAGTTCTCGTGCAAAGTGCTTGTTGCAACAAAACTGCTCGATAACGGCGTCAGTTTAAAGGATTCTCATCTGAAAAATATCATCATTGACACTATATCAAGGACGGAGTTTATGCAAATGCTTGGTCGGAAACGCAGTCTTGATTTGAATGATACGGTGAGACTTTATATTCCAAAAAAATCCAAAAAAACGTTTCAGGGTTATTTATCACCGGAAATGCAGGAAACGTATGATTTGGTGGAAAAAGATTTTGCATCCAATGAAATGATTGCAAAGATGTTGTGTGATGAAAAGTTCTATTCCAAAGTGCAGAGGTTTTTTACGCTAGAAAAGGGACAATTAGTAAGAAATCCTTTGGCAATAGAATATTATGACCGGCAAAGAAAACTTGTTGACAAAATGATTACAGAATTTTCATCAGACGAATTTGCCTTTATAAAAGAGCAGCTCTCATGGATTGACATGGAAGATACTTTTGACGAACAGAATCTCTATACTTTTCAGCAGCAGGAAGAAGCAATATCTCACATTAGGGATAAACTGGCGGAACTTGTAGGGTGTGAATTGTGTCAATCTGAACAGGAAGAATTGCGAACCTTTATAACCGAAAAAGCAAACGATTCCCGCATCCGAACACAAAAAAGAAAAAGATTGCTTGGTAAGAAAGCAATCAACGAATTATTGCAGGAATATAATCTGCACTTTCAAATAGAAGGTATTTATGGAAAACGGAAAGGAGAAGAAACATTTTGGGTTGTGAAAAGAAGAGAAAAGTAGTCTGTTGGGTGGTATATACGAGATTTTCAGCAGGAGTGTGGCTTCACAATCCTCAAAAGGATACCCGAAATTATATTCGTAAAGCAAAAACGATTGAATTTTACGATTACAAGACTGCTGTGCAACAGATATTGAATGAAGCTGAAATAGAAATTGAGACAAAGTCTTTACTTCCAAACCGTTTATATCAAATAAGAGAAAAACGCATATATGTGGTTTTTTTCAATCGTAGACGAGTTGGATTTGCAGAAATAGAAAAAGTTTCTGAGTTTATGGAAAAAAATAGAATCCAAGACCGATTTTTTCGTAAACGGTGGAAATTAGAGTATGACGAGGCGGTTGCACTTGTCACTTCATTGGGGGCAAATACAGGCAGAAGCAAAATGCTGGTGAAGAAAAATCCAGTGTGCGGAAGATTATATTGGAGGTACGGAGCATGAGACAAACAAAAAAAGTGAAAGAACAATATCAGGAAAATGCTATTTGCGTTTCAAGAACAGAGTTGCCACAACTTCTAGGATGCGGACAAGCAACGGCAGACAAGATTTCAGTTGAGGCAGGGGCAAGGATTAAAATAGGAAAAAGAGTTCTGATTAAAATCGACAAAATTAATGATTACCTTGAAATGCTTGCAAATTAATATATATATAGGAAGAGGGTGCGTGTTATACCCTCTTCCTAGTTAAGGAGATGAAAAAAATGGCAGTTGATAATAAAGGAAGGAAATTACCAAAGGGGATACGCCAAAGAGGAAAAACATATGAAGGGCGTTTGAATTATGAATACAAAAGCTATACAGTACATGGACGAACAATAGGAGAAACGCAGAAGGCGTTGACAGATTTAAAATATCGGTTGGAACATGGAATGTATGTGAATAATTCAAGACAAACTTTCGAGGAGTGGTTTTATGTTTGGCTAAAGGAATATAAAAAGAATCAGGTAAAAGTAGGTACATATTTAAGCTATCAAAAATATTACGAGGGAATGATTAAAGAACCGTTAGGCAAAAAGCAAATAAATGGCATCCGAGGTGATGATATTCAAAAATTATACAATAACTGGGCAAAAGATGGATATGCTCTCTCTACGATTAAAATTGCGTCTGCTGTTTTGAATGGCTGCTTTAAACAAGCACATAAAAACGGAATAATTGAACGGAATCCGGTTAAATTAGCACAACTTCCAAGAGAAAAGGCAAAAACAAAAAAGAAAGCCATGACTAAGGAACAGCAACAATTATTTATGGAATATGCAAAAGATAGTTACTTATACAATTTCTTTGCAATTATGTTAAGAACAGGTATGCGAAGTGGAGAAATGCGAGGGCTTATATATGCTTTGGATGTAGATAAGAAAGCAGGCGTTATCCACGTGCAAAGGACATTGAAGTATGAAAATCTTCAAGATTATGAGATTTCTAAAGATGTGGAAATCCCAAAGGAATATGAGGATAAGATTGGAACAGCATTCTTTACAGATGTACCAAAGACGGCAACATCCTTACGAGATATTCCTTTAACAAAGGAAATTGAAAAGTATTTGGATGCACAGAGGAACTATTGGAGATTCCCAGTTGAAAAAATAAATAGATTTTTATTTTGCACAGAGGAAGGTGAACCTTTGAGCAGAGAACGGGTACAGGGAGAAATCAATCGTATTATTGGAAGAATACGAGCAGATGGATATGACTTTCCCAGAATTACATCTCATATCTTCCGCCATACCTTTGCTACAAGAGCCATAGAGGCAGGAATGCAGCCACAGGTTTTAAAAACAATATTGGGGCATAGTTCCTTGGCTATGACAATGGATTTATACTCTCATGTATTACCAGATACAAAATCAGAAGAAATGAATAAAATATCAAAAGCATTTTAAGGCAGGATAGTCCATATATCCTGTCTATTATTTTGTCCAAAAAAATGTCCAACTTTGGATGTCACAAGAAAGAAGATGATAAAAAGAAAATCCTTTGAAACATAACGTTTCAAAGGAAGATATAACATGATAAAAATGTAAAAAAGCATGGTTTTTAAAGTTTTGTTTTACGAGTGGAAGGTCGCGAACACTCGGTTTAAATTGCCCTTAAGACCTTGTTTTTATGGGCTTTGCAACGGGTAATAGTGTAGCATAGAGAGAGGGGAAAATCAAGGCGTACCCACAATTTACCCACAATGAAAATAATACTAGGTAATTGGAAGAAGTTTTATGATTATGCAAATATAGCAGTTCATGCTACTGCATTAGAAACATTTGGAAGACGTGGAGTTTATAAGGGGGATGTTGGAATTGGGCCAACAATTTTGGGGTTAGGTGAAGCGTCATCTCATGTAGCACAATAGTTAAATATAATAATGTTGACATATTTAGAATGTATAAAAGGAATGTATGCAACTATCGAAGGAATGGTGATTACTAAATGGACTGATGAGATCAAAAGAATATATAAGGAGATTGAAGAAAACCTTGATAAAAAGATTTAAATATTAAATCAGACGCTTAACAATTTTATTGATTATTTGAATTATGTGATGAATATAAGACTTCAATGTAGCAGCAGGTAATTGAAAGCAAATTAAGAATATGCTATAATTTCGGCATGGGAAACCAGAGCCGGGCGGCTTACCCTCTTTTACGGAGGGATTCACCCTCCAGTCGAAAGAAAGGAGGGCGATGCTGATGTATGTTACATATTCTGATCTGATTCAGTTATTAATATTCATTGTTGCCCTTGTAGGTCTTTGTTACGAGATTTTCAAGGATAAACGAAAATAGCCGCCATTACTCGCAATAATGACGGCAGTTTAAAATAACAGCTTTTATTTTACCGGGTAAGCCGCTTGCGGTTTCCCTTTTTGTATCTTCAATATAGCACATCTTAATAGATTCTGCAAGTGGCAGCAGTTAAAAAAAGAATCTACCTAAAAAGAAGCATAGTTGACAGAGAATTTATAGCCTTTATAAAGCCAATTCAAGGGATGCTTTATAAAGTGTATCCTCTTATAGCTATCAGTATAAGATAGAATGACTGTCATATACTTCCGGCCCTGTTTTATGAGGAAAATATTTAAAGAAAAGCCCGTAAAATCAATACTTTTGGGTTTGACATTATAGGAAGGGTGGGTAGAAAAAATTACACTTTTTGAAAAAATCGAGAACGATTATTGATAGTAATTTTCGATTGTTAGAAATTTAATTGACGCATAATTTAAGAGAAAGCTATAATAATCGCAAAGACAAACTTATAGAAATATGAGGATACAAAGGTAGAGGTCGAAGACCAATATGTATAGGCAGTTCGACTGTGATGAAATATAAGGTTTCGGTATAATTTTTGCACAATATCGAAGGAGTAATATGTTAGAAATTAAAGAAAAATATGTTCAATCCGAAAAATACAGAGATAGACATATATGTGGGAATTAGTCCCAATATAATGTAAATATTTCGGTATAGAGTGGTTTGCTCATGCAAACTGATTTATATATAATAAGGTGACTCTAGTTGTATGCGCAAATCAATCAGAGTCTCAAAAGCACAAGCACTTATGAAAAGTTCCTAAGGTTAAGATTATCACTTTTCAGACAAGTGCAAAGAAAAATATTTAGAAAGCAGAAAATTAGAAAATGAAAACAATTAGTAAAATTAGTTGTGCGTTGCTAGGTGCTATGCTTTTGTCTAGTATATTTAGTGGTTTGGTTGTTGGCATTACAGAAGCTGTAAAATTACCTTTAAGTACACAATCAATTCAGATGATAGGTGGATGCATGTCCAGTGTTTGGTATGTATATTTCTTTCAACTTTTTACTAAGAGTATGAAGAAAAGAAATATAAATGAAGTATCCTTGGGACGAAAAAATTCGATTTGTGATGGGGGTAGGTATTTACTAATATTATTAGGAATGACAACATTATTATCTAACGTTACAGATAAGATAGTTAATTGTCTTAAAATATATTTGATAAACGGGGAAATGAATGAAGGTGTTGTCGAATCTTATGTGGAGAATGTGCCAATAGTTTTACTTTTTGTTTGTGCGGTAATTGTTTCACCTATTTTTGAAGAACTTTTGTTTAGAAAAATATTGTTAGAAAAGCTACTACCATATGGAAAAGTTATAGCGATTGCGATTAGTAGTCTGTTTTTTGGATTATATCATGCAAATTTGGAGCAGTTGTTATACACGATGTTTTTGGGGGTATTGTGTGCAAATATCGTGATTATTACAGGAAAAATAAAGTATGCAATTTATTTGCATATGGCATTTAATTTATTTGGTGTAATAATATCAGATTTTATACCGATTGGGGCAATTACAACAGTACTACAAATCGTATTTGTAATGAGTGCTGTGTTAATATTTGTTTTTAAAGGGAAAACAATGTTTATTTTAAAGGATGAAGATTGTGTTGAGAGCTTTTGCGCAAAAAAAGAATTTCTAAGCATTGGTTTTACATTATATATAGCGTTTTTTGTTATTGGTAGCATAGGGGCAATGGGTGAATAAGTTATATTAAAATAAATTATAAAGATTGTGAAAGGATAAGTTTGAAACAAAGAGGTAGTGGTTAGAGAAAAATAAAATTGCATAGCAAACAAACCATCCTTAGGGTGGTTTCAAAAAAGTAAATATAGACACGACACTTAATTCATGGCAGGTGTGAGATCATCTTTGATAATATAACCACGTTGTTTTAATAAATTAAGAGCCTGTGAGGTGGTCAGTACTTTTGATTCGTTCACAGGACGTGATTCACGAAAGCCTTCCGCTGTATAAGGTTTTAAATCTGAGAGTATGTGCCAGATAGCGGTCAGGAGCATACGGCAGATTGCAATGATGGCTTTCTTGTGACCACGACGTGCTTTTATACGTTTATAGCGGTCAGTTATTTCCGGATGTTTCTTAGAACGTAATAAACCATTTGCAACTTGTACCAGAACTGGTTTAAAATAAGAACCAGCACGGGAAATTCGAGTTGATTTGATTTTTTTGTTGCTTTGGTCATTGAGCGGACAACATCCTGCCCATGAAACGAGGTGCTTTGCTGAGGGGAAAACAGACATATCACCACCGATTTCAGAAAGGACTTGGATGGCAGTCATAGGATTTTTATCAAATCCAGGAACTGTGCGGATCAGATCAAGAGCAGCCTGATATTTATCAGAGAGACGAAGGATTTCCTGTTCTATTTCTTCAAGATGCTTTTCTAATTCATCGATGTGGTTGAGACACTGACGAAGTTTTACGGCCTGTTCAGGAGAAATAGCTCCATCAACAGCAACCTGAATTTCTTCGATTGGCGTCTTACAACGTCTGTCCACAAAAGGAGTCACATCAAATAAATCCCCTGGATGTTCAAGAATATATTCAGTAATTGAACGGGAAGACTTTCCAAACACATCACTGAATACATCGTCAAGCTTAAGATTAGATACAGTAAGACAGTTTTGAGCACGATTCTTTTCACCTGTAATCATACAGATGAGTTTGAAACGGTATCTTACCAAATCTCTTAAGTGGCGGATGTCAGCAGGTGGGATAAAGGAAGGTTTTACCATATCACACATGAATAAATCGCATATCTATTTAGCATCCTTACGATCAGTTTTATTTCCTTTTTGTGGTTTGGTATATTTAGGGTGAGAAAGAATAACAGAGACATATGCTTTCTCAAGAACATTAAAAACAGGGATCCAATACTTGCCGGTAGATTCCATACAAACTTCAGTACAGTGATATTTAGCAAGCCAGTCAGACAATTCCTTCAGTCCTTTAGAAAAAGACGAGAAACGAGTTTGCTTATAATCAGTTCTGCCGTTTGTATCGGTAATACCGATACAAGCATATGGTCTTATGTCAAGAAAAAGTACAAATTAAATATAACCAATTTTCTCTATGCTT
>OMGQ01001702.1_pt1 | contig 11658 bp, 8 predicted proteins | sample 1646071 | NCBI WGS metagenome assembly OMGQ01 (sample SAMN05578585, study PRJEB25193) | human gut metagenome | biome: Human Microbiome; feature: human-associated habitat; material: feces | host: Homo sapiens | place: USA:Birmingham | reverse complement strand
GACCAGGATCAGCTTGCTCTGTAAGCGATAGGCCCGGAACCGGAGGCGGTGCTCCCGGAGGTCGTGCCAGGTAAGAAAGCCCAGGCCGCCTATCAGGATGAGAAGTGCGATAGGTCCCCAGACCAGCGGGTCGCCCACATAGCCGGTTAGGGAGGCGTAGGGAGCGCTGGTCCCCATCAGGTCAAAGCCGGCGTTGCAGAAGGCAGAGATCGCATGGAAGATCCCGTACCACAGCCCCTGGAAAAGGCCGAACTGGGGACAGAAGCGGAGGGACAGAAGGAGTGCGCCGGTCCCCTCAATGAGCAGCATGGCTTTCAGGATAAAGCTGGTCATACGAACGATCCCGCCCACCTGGGGGGCTGAGATGGACTCCTGCATTACCCAGCGCTGCCGCAGGCCGATCTTCCGGCCGGAGAACATTACTACGGATACAGCAACTGTGACCACGCCCATGCCGCCGACTTGAATCAGGGCCAAAAGGATCAACTGGCCAAAGGGAGACCAGTAGGTGGCGGTGTCATGGACGACCAAACCTGTGACACAGGTGGCTGAGGTGGCGGTGAACAATGCGTCGGAGAAGGGGGTGACCACCCCCGCCCGGCTTGAGATCGGGAGCATGAGCAGCAGTGCGCCGGCGAGGATGATCCCCAAAAAGCCCAGGATAATAATTTGGGCGGGCGTGGCCTGCTTAGTCTGGTGTGGATGGATATGGAACTGTGGAAGCGGTTCGTGTTTCATTCTGAGTTGTCCTCTGTATTTAAGCGGGAGTATGCGGTTTCGTTCGCTGTGGGGTAACTCCCTTTATTTTACCACGTTTACGATGAGATTTTTGTTCAGACAACGTAAAAAAATTCCGGGAAAATTCAGCGTGCATAAAGCGTTTTGCTCTGCTGTTAATATGTGCCTTGAAGGAGTGATGCTATACTAACCCACTTAAAGGCGGAATACAAGATACAAAATGTATCAAGAAACCGGCGGCGGACCGGTTGGATTTGAGGAGAACGCCTTGGAATCGTGACCTCCTTGATCAGAACCATCAACGGCGCCCTGTTCACAGGAGCGTTTCCATTGGACAAATGCCGGAATATTTTTGCGAAAGGCAGCATAGCCGCCATCTCAAATGCCTGTCTGTCTGGTTTGGGGTGAAATATCTGCTTGAAATGGCAGCATAAACGATGGTTTTATTTGGGACGAACATACCTGTTTCAAATCAAGACGGTCAGGGTGCGTTGTGACTTGACCGTCTTTTTGCTTATTTCAGGTGGAACAACTCCCGCAGATGGACGCCCTGGGCATTCAGTGCGGCCAGATAAAGCACCCCGCCAAAGAACAGGGCGGCGGTCAGGCTGTGGGGGAGAGAAAGACCGCTGTCCCGCAGTACCTGGTAGAGCAGGTTGGTCACCAGGGCCATGAGCAGGGCAGCCAGTCCTGGCGCGGTGGCCCACTGGAACAGCTTCAGCTTCAGGCCCGTCGCCCGCACCACCTGCCAGGCGCACAGCGCCAGTCCGAGGGCAGCGGTCACCAGCGTTCCCAGGACATATCCGCTGATGCCCACTCCGGGGCGGGCTACGAGAACGGCGGTGAAGGCCAGCTGCACTCCATCGCACAGAATGGAGATCCAGGCAGCGCCTCCCTGGCGTCCAATGCCATTTAGAGCGGCCCCGAAGGTAGACTGATAGCAGCTCAGCGCCATGGCTGCGGCCAGAGGGATCAGGTGCTCCCCCACCTTTTCCTGACCAAATAGGAGGGTTCCCAAGTCTGGCCCCAGCACTGTCATCATTCCCATGGCCGGCAGGGTCAGAACCGACACCGCCGACAGAGCACGGTCGATCTGCCGACGGACCTGATCCTGCCGCCCCAGGGCGGCGGATCGGGCCAACCGGGGCACCAGGACCAGGCTCATGGCCCCCAAAAACACCGTGGGCAGGGACAGCATGGGCAGGGTCATGCCGCATACAACGCCCAGCTCCGAAACCGCCGCCCCCCGTTCCATGCCGCTCTCTACCAGCTTCCGGGGGATGAGGGCGGTATTCACCGCTGCCATCAGGTTGCCCAGAAGGGCGTTTGCACCCACCGGCAGGGCGATGGACAGCACCCGCCGCCGCCGGATGCGCCCAAGTTCCCCAGAGCCCTGCCGCCGCAGCCCACCCAGGCGGCTGTGGTACAGGATGGTCAGAGTCAGGGCGGAAAACACCTCGCAGACCACCATGCCCGCCACGATCAGACCGGCCGCCCGCTCCGGATACTGGGGCAGGAAACAGATCAGAAGGCCCAGCACCGCCGCCGCCCGCACCACCTGCTCCAGCAGCTCGGTCACAGCGGGGGGGCGCACCAGTCCGGCCCCATAGAATACGTGCTTGTGCAGGTTCTCCACCCCGGTCAGGGCGACACAGGGGACCAGCAGGATCAGTCCCAACTGTGTCCGGGCGTCCCCCAGCAGATAGACGGAGATGGCGTCGGAGCCCAGTACCGCCGCTCCGCCCACCGGCAGAAGGACCAGGGCCAGAAGCCGCAGGCAGGTCCCAAGGACCTGGGCCGCGCCCCGCCCGTTACCCAGAGCCAAGTACTGGGAGGTGAGGTTGGACGCCGCCGCAGTCAGCCCCACCGCCGTCAGGGACAGGAGCACCGAGTACACCGGCATCAGCAGCTGATACAGTCCCATGACCTCCGCGCCCACCATGCGGGACAGGGCCACCCGGTATCCGAAGCCCAGCACCTGGGATATGGTCCCCAGTACCGTCAGGAACAGAACGCTTCCTACCGCCGACATCTCCCTATGCTGCGACACAGCCATCCCCCCTCCCTTTAACCTATTTCTCCAGGCAGCTGCTTATGACTTTGGGAGCTGTTTTCCTTGCCGCTATCGATGTTCTGTTGTATAATGGGGGCAGCAAGGGGGGCGGACCGCCCCCGCCGTGGATCAAATACAAGGAGGAGTTTTCACTATGTCTTTTGTAGCCTTTGAACAGCGCGGCCCCATCGGGGTGCTGACCATGAACCGTCCCGAGGCCCTCAACGCCCTGAATGAGCAGGTCCTGCGGGATCTGGATGCCGCCCTGGACGCGGTGGAGGCCAACGACGAGGTGCTGGTGGTCATCCTGACCGGCGCGGGCCGCTCCTTTGTGGCCGGGGCCGACATCGGCCAGATGAAGGATCTCACTCCTGTTCAGGCCAAGAAATTCGGCAGCTATGGCAACCAGGTCTTTTTGAAGCTGGAGAACTTCCCCAAGCCCGTCATCGCCGCAGTCAACGGCTTTGCACTGGGTGGCGGCTGTGAGCTGTCCATGGCCTGTGACATCCGTCTGGCCAGCGAGAAGGCCAAGTTCGGACAGCCCGAGGTGGGACTTGGCATCACCCCCGGCTTCGGCGGCACCCAGCGCCTGGCCCGCATCGTGGGTGTCTCCAATGCGATGGAACTGATCCTTACCGCCAAGACCATCAACGCCGCTCAGGCCCAGGAGCTGGGGCTGGTCAGCCACGTCTATCCCCCTGAGGAGCTGATGGACAAGGCTATGGAGTTGGCCCAGGCCATCGCCGCCAATGCTCAGGTGGCTGTTCGTCAGTCCAAGGCCGCCATCCGCCGTGGGCTCCAGACGGATATGTACACTGGCGCCGCCTATGAGGCGGAGGCCTTTGGACTCTGCTTCGCCACTGAGGACCAGAAGGATGCTATGACCGCCTTTGTCAACAAGGAGAAGGTCACCTCATTCAAAAACCGCTGACCTGATCTTCAGCAAAAGGCTCCTGCGCCACCAGAGGACGGCGCAGGAGCTTTTTGCTTCGACCAGCAGGGGGTGTGCACTCTGCAAAAAATTTTCATGGAAGGCAGAAAAAGAATTGTGATTTCCCCTAAAAACTATTGACAGAATCGGAGAATGATGCTATATTGTAGTCAGAAAGGGTGATACCAATGTGGTAAACAACCTGGCTCTCCAGAGAATCCTCAGACCGGCAGAGTAAATCAGAAAGGAAAATATCCGGCATAGAAATCAGCTGAAAGGAAAACAGAAGCAGACGAACAGAACCTCAGACTCTGGATCACTTGAAATACTGGGTAAGCAAGGAAATGTATGGATTCAAGCAGACCTGAGCGATTTCATTTGAAAGAGACCTTTAGGAAACTCTGTGGAACCTGTTCCTGGTAAGAATCGTCGGCGGAGATCTGGAGCACACCGAAAGCACAGAAGGCCACAAGAATCAGGCGAGATCATGTAACAGAACAGTACCTCATGTATGAGGGATGCAGCCAGAGAGCGCATCAAAAGACGTTGGACAGACAAAGCAGTTCCTTGTGTGCGGAATGTGTGAGTGCGGTGAATCAATAGAAAGAGAGGTAACCACATGATGTTAGATAATAAGAACCACCAGAAATGACCCTTGGCTGCAGCGGATTACAAAATGGGCAGTCAAGGGTCATTTCTTTCTTTGGAGAAAGCTGTATGGCGGGCGGAAGGGCCCGCTTTTTTGCTGCTTGCAGCCGGAATCAAAGCAGCAAGGAAATCAGGGGGATCGAGACCAGGCAGAGCAGACTGGAGAGAAAGACACTCTTGGAGGAAAACTCGGTGTTGCCGCCGTAGCTTTCCGCCAGGACGGAGGTGACGGCGGCGCAGGGCATGGCCATAATGATGACGATCACCCCCACCACCAGTGGGTTGGAGATGGGCAGAAGGACCAACAGGGCCCAGGTCAAAACGGGGAGGATCAGGAGACGCAGGAGGGAGGAGGAGAGAACATCCCGGTCCCGGAGAATATCAGACAGCCGTTGGCCCACCAGATTCATACCGATGACCACCATGGACAGTGGAGTAGTGATGTCTGAGAGGTAACCAAGGGGAGATGCCAGTACCTCGGGCAGAGGGATTCGGAGGGCATAGAGCAGGATGCCCAGCAGGGTGGCAAGGTTGGGGGCAGTAAACAGAATGGCACGCCAGGAGAAGGATTGGGTGCCTTTGGAGGCGATCCGGTCCAGACAGACCAGCCTGGGTCCGGCGGTATAGATCAGCAGACTGAAGGGAATAGCCAAAAAGACTGCCAGGGCCAGCCCCTCCTCCCCGAACAGGGCCAGAGTGATGGGAAAGCCCATAAATCCGTTGTTGCAGAATGTACAGCAAAGGATCCAGACGCCTCTGCGTCCCTCTGGGACCCGAAAGAGACGCAGCGCGGGGATGCAGAACAGGCCGTAGCCCAGGATCAGAACCGTTCCCAGTACAGCGGTGAGGATTCCGTCCCGGATAAAGGCGGGGTCGTATGGGCGGACCAGCGAAGTGAGGATGGTTGCCGGAAGGGTGACATGGATTAAAAGTCCGCTGAACACGCTGGAAGCAGAGGCAGGCAGGGCGCCGCATCGGACCACGCCGTAGCCTGCCCCGATGAGAAGAAACAGTTCCAGCAGATTGAGAAAAACTGTTTGAAGATCGAGGGACAAAAAAATCAACTCCACGAACTGATCTAAGTTTCAGTGTTACACAGAGCAGCACGAAACGATAGGTACAATTAAGGTGTGTGAGCGGGGGCGGAAGAACAAGAGAGGCATTTGATAGAATAAAAAACTCGCCGCAAGCGACAGGCCGCTTGCGACGAACTGGAGCTGGTGGTGGGAATCGAACCCACAACCCCATCATTACGAGTGATGTGCTCTGCCATTGAGCCACACCAGCGCATCTCTGCTTGCAGGATGCTCTGCTATTTTAGCGGATTTTGATGGAGAAGTCAAGAGATTTCCGCAATTTCTCCCGGTCTGCCCCCGGTCGCCGAAGCCGACCCGGGGGCGTGGCCGGGGAGCGCTCACTCCTGGATGTCCAGGGCCTCCGAAAGAACGGAGTAGAGCAGGTCGTTGGTATACTGGATGGTCTCCACATAAGTGAACACCGCCAGGGCCTGGGCCGAAACCTGCCCGTTTTCGTCGGTGAAGCGGGCCAGCTTCTCCTGGATCTGCCCCTGGTCGGAGGGCAGACAGCGGGCCTTACACCGCTCAAACAGTGCGTCAAATTCCTGCTTGGTCAAGGTTCTCACCTCCCTTCACTGGGCTTGTCCTCAGTTTTCCTGTCCTTCACACAACTCCCCGCGGAGGAAGTTCCCGGCCCGGCCGGTGATGCGCACCTGCCGGAGCTGGTTATGCAGATCCCCGCCGGAGGGGGCTGCCACTTCGCTGTACTGGGTGGTGTGCCCACGCCACAGGCCGTCCCGTTCCTCCTCAAAGAGCACCGGGACCGTCCGCCCCACCCAGCGGTCCAGATAGGCCGCCTCCATCTCCAGGGCAGCCTGTTGGGCCCTGTGGGCCCGTTCCTCCTTGACGCTGTTGAGGATCTGATCAGGCATACCGTCTGCCGGGGTCCCCGGGCGCCTGGAATAGGGGAAGATGTGCATGGCGGAGAAGGCACAGCGGCGGATGAAGGCCAGAGTCTGCCGGAACTCCTCCTCGGTTTCCCCGGGGAAGCCCACGATCAGGTCTGTGGTGATCCCGGGGGCCTCATAGGCCTCGTTTAGTAATTTAACGCTCTCATAATACCGTGCGGAATCGTATTTCCGGTTCATCCGGGCCAGCACTGTGTCGCACCCAGACTGCATGGACAGGTGGAAGTGGGGGCACAGGTTGGGCAGAGCGGCCGCCCGGCGGCAGAACTCCGGGGTGATGGTCCGGGGCTCCAGGCTGCCCAGCCGCACCCGGATGTGGGCAGGGACCGCACGGCAGATGGCCTCCACTGCGTCGATGAGGGTCAGACCATCTCCCAGGTCCTGCCCCCAGGAGGAGATCTCGATCCCAGTGAGGACGATCTCCTGATAACCTGCCTCTGCCAGGGTCCAGGCCTCGTGGGCGCACTGGCTCAAAGGCAGGGAGCGCACCCGGCCCCGGGCATAGGGGATGATGCAGTAGGAGCAGAAGTTGACGCATCCGTCCTCGATTTTCAGCATGGCCCGGGTGCGGCCCTCCAGACCGCCGGCAGGAAGCGCCTCGAAGCTCCGGCGGTGGAAGGCGTTGTCCAGGGCGGTAATGGGCTGGCGCTCCTGCCAGGTCTGCTCCAGCAGTTCCACGAAGCCAGTCCGGTCCCCTGTCCCAGCGATCAGATCCACACCCAGGCGGCCCACATCCTCCGGGTGGGTCTGGGGGTAACAGCCGCACACGGCGATGATCCCGTCCGGGGCCGTCTTGCGGGCCCGCCGGATGACTTGGCGGGACTTTTTATCGCTTACCGCCGTGACGGTGCAGGTGTTGATGACATAGGCGTCCGCCTCTCCCTCGAAGGGAGCCAGAGTATGGCCCCGCCGGACAGCCAGCTGCTCCAGGGCCTGGGTCTCATACTGATTCACCTTGCAGCCCAATGTATAAAATGCGATCTTCATAATACAGTCAACCTCAAAACTCCATCGGTCCTTGTGGGGAGGGGGACTCTCCCGGTTCCGTCAGGTCCTCCGGCCGCAGTTCCATCAGCTGCTCCCGGGTGGGAGCCTCCAGCCGAGCCACCCGGTCGGATTGCCGGGCCACCGTCTGCTCGAACAGGTTGCGCACGTCCCGGGCGTTGCCGAAATTCTCGTCCCGGGCCTCGTAGAGGGCCATCAGCTCCCGCCGGGCCAGTGACTCCCCTTCCGGTGTGAGGACATAGCCGTTTTTGGAGCACATGGACTGGAAAATGGTGAACAGCTGGCCCCCATCATAGTCCTCAAAATAGAAATATTTGTTGAAGCGGGACTCCAGCCCGGGATTGGAGTGGATGAATTTCTCCATCAGCTGGGAATAGCCCGCTGCGATGACCACCAGGTCCTTCCGGTGATCCTCCATGTTTTTCAGCAGGACCTCGACTGCCTCCCGGCCAAAGTCGTTTCCGTTGTTCTGGTTCACCAGGGCATAGGCTTCGTCGATGAACAGCACGCCGCCGATGGCTTTCTGAATGACCTCCTGGGTCTTGAGCGCGGTCTGCCCAACGAAGCCGGCCACCAGACCGGAGCGGTCTACCTCTACCAGCTGCCCCTTGGGCAGTACGCCGATGGCGTGGTACAGCCTGGCCAGAAGTCGGGCCACCGTGGTCTTACCCGTCCCCGGATTGCCCAGGAACACCAGGTGCAGGGACATGGGGGGGACAGGCAGGTCCGCCTCCTCTCGAAGCCGGCGCACCTTCACCAGATTGATCAGGCTTTTTACGTCCTGCTTGACCTGCTCCAGGCCGCACAGCCCGTCCAGCTCGGCCAGCAGTTCCTCCAGAGATGGCTCCGGCTCGGGGGGAGTCTCCTCCCTTTCTTCTGCCGGGGGCTCCTCCACCGGAGAGTGGGTGGGAGCGTGGACCCGGGTCACGAACTCATCGGCCTTCAGGGCAGGGCGGTCGCCGCTGAGGCCGTCCTGCTCACACAGGGCCAGCAGTGTGTCAGAGCAGGCGTTGACAAAGCATGCCTCCGCCTCGCTGACCACTCCGTCCACTGCGGCGAAGAGCAGGAGAAGCAGGGTCAGCTGATCGGTGAAGCGCCGGGCCAGCATGGTCCCCTTCCGCCGGTCGTAGTCCCGCAGGGCGGCAAAAAAAGCGGGAGGCTGGAACCGGTCATAGTCGGCCACGCAGGTGGCTACCTCCCAGTACAGGGCGGAGGGGGCGGGACCAGTTCCGGAGTAGATGGCATTGTAAAATTCCACGTGCCGGGGGGTGATACTGATGGCGTTGTCCGCCTGCCAGACCCCCAGGGCACAGCGGCGGAAGTAGCCGTCTGCCTCCCGGCTGAACGCCATGCGCAGGGTGGGATCCGGGATCCACCGGCGAAAGGCGCTCACCGACTCCTGATATTGGCGGTAGGCCACGGCGGCAGTCACGCTCTCCTTCATGGATATGTCCTCCCTTTCCCCGGCCATTTGGATGTCAGGGAGCGCGGCCGGTCCAGACGCTCCCATTATAAAAGAAACTCAGGCCACGGTCAAGGCGGCATTCTGATGGATGGACTCCCTTTGGTGCGCTGGCAGGGCGGGCGTAAGAAATATGAGGAAAATTTGTGAACTTTCTGTTATTTCGCCTTTTTCCGTTGACGGAGCAGGGGATTCCCTGTAAAATAAATACTGAGACTACATAGGCTTTTTGGCTATTTTCCTGTTTTAGGAGGGATTCCAAATTATGGCGAACAAAAAAGCACCGCCCCGTCGGAATACCGACGTGATCCGCTGTGAGAACTGTGGGGAGGAATACTCCACTACCTATAAACGCTGCCCATTCTGTGACGAGCGTCCCGGCGGCCGGAGCCACACCCCAGCGGGAGGCAGACGGGGCTCCGGCGGCGGTCGGAGCCGCAGGCCCAATCCCATGCAGATCGCCGGACTGGTGATCTCCCTGGCGCTGATTATCACTGCGGTGGTCATTGTGTTTACCAGCTTGGCCCCCATGATGTTTCATAAAAAACCCTCCGGGGATGACTCGGGATCCGGGCAGTCCTCCTCCAGTCAGAACGTCCAGGGAACGGCGGTCACCCTGAACAGCCTGACCATGAGCCGGACTGAGGTGGCCCTTCAGGCAGGAGAGCCCTATCAGCTCATTGCGACCACCGATCCGGCGGACGCCCAGGTCACGGTGGAGTGGAGCAGCAGCGATGCGGATGTGGCTGCTGTGGACCAGTTTGGCAACGTCACCAACGTGTATCAGGGGAGCGACACCGTCTCGGTCACCATCACCGCCGCGGCGGGCGGGCAGACCGCCCAGTGTACAGTCCAGTGTACTGGCGACGGCTCCGGAGCCAACATCGCCCCCAGCGGAAGCGTGCAGGAGGGAGACGGACAGAACGGGCAGAGCTCCGGCACACCCGGGATCCTGGCCCCCAACACAGAGGCTGTGATCACAGGCGCCTCCGGGGGACTGAACATTCGCTCCGGCCCAGGTACCGACTATGATGCGAAGGCCAGCACCACCAACGGAGCCACTGTTACCGTCCTGGAGGATGCGGGCAACAGTTGGTGCAAGATCAAGTATGCCACCGGCGGCGGAGTCTATGATGAGGGCTACGTTATGTTCCAGTATCTTACTGCCAGCAAGTGACTTTGGACCTGATTGAATGACAAGGAGCCCGGACCGGCTTTGGACGGTCCGGGCTCCCTGCACTCAGAAGCGCTGTCGCGGAAGGGGGAACTGCGCTTCCGCATTGTGGGGAAGGGGGGCTGAAAGGCCTTGAAATTCCAAGACCTTCTACAAAAGATTCTGTTTTTTCATTAGCTGTGGAAAATGTTTCTGCCCCTGCCGGAGCTCTCCATTGGTTTTGGTGAATGCAACAAAATAAATTCATAAAAACTGTGTATTTTGCCAGTGCGCAACCCCTTGCTTCTCGCCGTGAAAAACGATATAATTTGAGAAGTACATAACCAGTTCGTTTGGAAAATATATGCCGCAACAAGAGGGGGCGTCCCCTGTGTTGCGATTTTTCTGCCTATCGTTTGTTAATTTTCTAACGAAACTGTCTATGTTCCATCAAATCGTCGAGATTTGATGCTCCCAAATTGGTTTTTTAGGAGGAAATACAATGAAGGTTGCAATTTTCGGCGCCGGCACTATGGGCCGCGGCATCGCACAGGTCTTTGCCGCCAACGGCCACACTGCCCTGATGTACGCCAGCAGCGTTGCCTCCGCCCAGCGGCATAAGGAGCAGCTGGACGCGTCTTTGCAGAAGCGGGTGGCCAAGGGCAAGATGTCCCAGGGCACCAAGGACGCCCTGATGGCCAATGTTTTGGTGGAAGAGGAGTCAGCCGCCGCGGATGCCGATCTGGTGGTCGAGTGTATCGCAGAGGAGATGGGCCCCAAGAAGGAGCTGTTCCACCGGCTGGATGAGCTGTGCAAGCCGGAGACGGTTTTTGCTTCCAACACTTCCTCCCTGTCCATCACTGAGATGGGCCATGGGCTGAAGCATTCCCTCATTGGAATGCACTTCTTCAACCCCGTGCCCAGCATGAAGCTCATTGAGGTCATCCGGGGCGTGAACACCCCTCAGGAGACCTTTGACTTTGTGTACAAGCTGTCTCAGGACATTGGCAAGGATCCCGTCGAGGTGGCTGAGGCCCCTGGCTTTGTGGTCAATAAGCTGCTGATCCCCATGATCAATGATGCCATTGGCCTGGTGGAGTCCGGCACCGCCTCTGTGGAGGACATCGATAAGTCCATGCGCCTGGGAGCCAACCACCCCATGGGCCCCCTGGCTCTGGGCGACTTCATCGGTCTGGACATCTGTCTGGCCATTATGAACACCCTGTACGATGAGACAGGCGACTCTAAGTATCGTCCTGCCCTGCTGCTGAAGAAGATGGTCCGCGGTGGTCTGCTGGGCGTCAAATCCGGCAAGGGGTTTTACGATTATTCCAAGAAGTAAAAATTTTAGGAGGACTGGAAAATGGATTTTCATCTGACTAGAGAGCAAGAGATGGTCCGCAAAATGTACCGTGAGTTTGCGGAAAATGAGGTCAAGCCTCTGGCCGAGGAACTCGATGAGGAAGAGCGCTTCCCCATGGAGACCGTCGAAAAGATGGGCAAGCTGGGCATGATGGGCATTTACTTCCCCAAGAAGTACGGCGGCGCCGGCGGCGATGTGCTGTCCTACGCCATGTGCGTTGAGGAACTGTCCAAGGTGTGCGGCACCACCGGCGTTATCGTCTCCGCTCACACCTCTCTGTGCTGCGCCCCCATCTATGAGCACGGCACCGAGGAGCAGAAA
>OMGQ01001699.1_pt1 | contig 11687 bp, 9 predicted proteins | sample 1646071 | NCBI WGS metagenome assembly OMGQ01 (sample SAMN05578585, study PRJEB25193) | human gut metagenome | biome: Human Microbiome; feature: human-associated habitat; material: feces | host: Homo sapiens | place: USA:Birmingham | reverse complement strand
GGGGCAGAATGCTCCATATCTGTGCATCGCGAAGCGTGTTACCGGACACGGAGTGTACAGTAACATTTTGCTTGCATTTTTACGTTGTAAATGATATGGTTTGCGGGCAGACGGAAAAGGAAAATAAACAGCTTTATACATTTAGATATTTAAACAGATAAAAGAAGGAGGCAGTATGGATAAATATCAAATACTGAAAAAATACTTTGGCTATGATACCTTCCGGGATGGGCAGGAACTGCTGATAGACAGCATTCTGTCGGGGAGGGATGTGCTTGGGATCATGCCCACAGGGGCAGGAAAATCCCTTTGTTATCAGGTGCCTGCCATGCTTATGGATGGGATCACCCTGGTGATCTCGCCTCTTATTTCTCTGATGAAAGACCAGGTGGGATCTTTGAATCAGGCGGGGATCCATGCGGCGTTTCTGAACAGTTCCCTGACAGTGGGACAATATTATAAAGCCCTGGATTATGCGAGACAGGGGAAATACCCCATTATCTATGTGGCGCCGGAGCGGCTGGTGACAGAGGAGTTTTTGGATTTTGCGCTTCATGCAGATATTGCCATGGTGGCGGTAGATGAGGCACATTGTGTTTCCCAGTGGGGACAGGATTTCAGGCCCAGTTATCTGAAGATTGTGGAGTTTATTAAAAAACTGCCGAAACGGCCCGTGGTGAGCGCATTTACGGCTACAGCCACCAAAGAGGTGCGGGATGATATTATGGATATTCTGCTCCTGGAGGATCCGGAGGTATTGACAACAGGATTTGACAGGCCGAACCTGTATTTTGGAGTGCAGGCTCCAAAGAATAAATATGAAGTGCTGAAAAATTATCTGGAAATGCATCCCGGTGAATGCGGCATTGTATACTGTCTGACAAGGAAAGGTGTGGAGGAAGTATGCGGAAAGCTGCGGGAGGATGGATTTTCCGTGACCCGTTATCATGCAGGGCTTGGTGACGGGGAGAGGAAGCGGAATCAGGATGATTTTATATATGACAGGTATCAGATCATTGTGGCTACAAATGCGTTTGGCATGGGAATTGACAAGTCAAACGTAAGATTTGTGGTACATTATAATATGCCGAAAAACATGGAGAGCTATTATCAGGAGGCAGGACGTGCAGGGCGTGACGGGGAGCCGGCGGAGTGTATTTTGCTCTATGGGGGGCAGGATGTGGTGACAAACCAGCTGTTCATTGACAACAGCCAGGACAACCGGGAACTTGACCAGGTGACACGGGAGATGGTGGCAGAGCGGGACAGGGAGAGACTTCGTAAGATGACGTATTATTGTTTTACGAATGAATGCCTGCGGGATTACATACTGCGGTATTTCGGAGAATATGGGGAGAATTACTGCGGGAATTGTTCTAACTGTCTGAGCCAGTTTGAGACTGTGGATGTGACAGAGACTGCAAAGGCCCTGATCGGGTGTGTGAAAAGCAGCAGACAGAGATATGGAACTACGGTCATTATAGACACGGTACACGGGGCAAATACGGCCAAGATCAGAAATTACAGGATGGATGAGAACCCCAATTATGGGGAGCTGGCAAAAATCCCCACCTATAGGCTGAGGCAGGTTATCAATTATCTGCTTTTAAATGAGTATCTTACCGTTACCAATGATGAGTACGCTGTTGTAAAACTGACCGCCAAATCAGAGGATGTGCTGGCTGACGGGGCACAGATTACTATGAAAATGGCAAAAGAGCAGGAACATACATCTGGTGAGAAGAAAGAGAAGAAGAGCAGGAAGGGGCCTGCCGCTGGGGTTACAGGAGCGGAATTTACGGAGGAAGACGAAAAGCTCTTTGAGGTGCTGCGGGGACTTCGGACAGAAATTGCAAGGGAGGAGAAGGTTCCGCCTTATATTGTTTTCTCCGACAAGACCTTGACCCATATGTGTATATTAAAGCCGAGAACCAGAAACGCAATGTTGTCGGTTACAGGGGTGGGAGAATTTAAATATGAAAAGTACGGGGAGCGTTTTGTGGCCTGTATCAGGGATAATGTGCCGGATGACGGGGATAGTGATGATATGAGTGGGGAAGGATCTGCCGATGCAGGAGGGAACTCAACAGGAGAAGAGGCTGCAGAAGATGAAGGGATCCGTGTGAGTGCGGAGAAAAAGAAGACAAAGGCAAAGGGGAAACAGGAGTTTTCTTTGACAGAGGATATGGAACAGAGGTTTTTGTTTGCCGATAAAATGACGCTCAGTGAACTGGTCTCCCAGTTAAATGAACTGCGTGATGAAAGCTCTGTGAAGCGTCTGACCAATAAGGCGGTGCAGCAAAAGCTGCTGGATGAAGGCTATCTGGAGACATATGGAATGCGGGGGATTCCCATGCAGCGCGCAGCAGAAAAGGGAAAGAAGATCGGGATTACAGCAGAGATGCGGGTAAGCGAAAAAGGGAATGCGTATGAGGTTCTGTACTATTCAGAGGAGGCACAGAGGGCACTGCTGGAGATGATAAAGGAGGGGTAAAAGTAAGAGAAAAATTGGTTGTGAAAAAAGGTTTTGGATATTTAATTAAATCCAATTAACCTTTATGATAAACAAAAGAGACGATAAGATAAATATTAAAGTGAATATTACAAATTTGCAAAAATTAAGAAAGAATTAATATGGTTGTTAATGGTTTTGTTGACAAAAGTAGTCAAAAATTATATAATGAACTAATGCAAGAGTTCGGGTAAATGCGGCATACAAGCAGTAGCTTGCAATAAGATTATACAATAAGTAAATGCAGGTTTGCTATTTTATCCGCATGTATCATCCACATTCAGGTGCAGGTATGTGGATGGAAAATAAAGTTAATGGAGGGATTCACATATGGTGAAAAGATTAAGGGAAAACCGGAAAAATAAAAAAGGTTTTACTCTGGTGGAATTGATTGTTGTTATTGTTATTATTTTGGTGTTGGCGGCGGTTATGGTGCCGAGTGTGTTGAGATATGTAGATAAGGCCAATAAGGCTAATACTAAATCAGACGCGGCAACAATATTAGTAGATATTCAGGCACAAGTGGCTGATACTTACGCGGATGATGGTGTGGCTCCAACTACTGTTACATCGAATGGTATTACAGTAGACAAAAATGCTACTCTTTTCAGGATGGAAAACACTTTATACAATGGAGTAAGGAAAAGGGTTGGTCAGAAGTAGATGCCGAGTTAACGTAAACAGCGTAATTATAGCTTTCTCAAAGTTATTACCTTGATTAAAGGAGGTTTCATAATTAAAAATGCATATAGATTATGAAACTCTCACCCGCAAAACAAAATTCCGCAGACTACTAAAAATCTCCCTGCTAACGCTCCTAATCAGCATAGCTGTTCTTGCACCAGCGCTATGGTATTGGGATCAATCCATACAAATGCGGTCTGCACTGCGAAGTGCCAAAAATGTGCTTCTGAACACAGAACTGCTCTCTATACAGTACAATGGTTTAGATGAACCGCTTCTGGACAGTTCACGTGAAAGTGGAATGGCGGAGGAGGCGGAAGAGGAAGTGAAGAGTTATTCTGGTGTGGAAGGTGAAATTCATCTTGTATCCTGGGATAAAGCCAAATGCCGTGTGCTGAGCATGACATATCAGGAGGGAAAATACTTAGTAATCTACGAAGCAGATGATAAGGATTCCGGAACATGGACAATTTACCGGAAGACCCGGCATTATAAAAACTAATAACAGGAGGGGATTTCGTTTGGTATGAGCCAGGTGAAATCCCTTTTTGTCATTTCCGGGGGAAAACGTGAAAAATGATTCGGGATTGTCTTTTTAAGAGGATGAAAATTCGTGTATTACCAGGAGAAGTTCGTCCTTCTAAAAAAATAATTTGGAACAAAGAGGCTGATATGGACGTATATAATAGTTATCAGGCATTCATTGCTGTATTGATATTTTTTTTGGGAACTTGTATTTTTTCTTTCCTGAACGTGATTATCTACCGTGTTCCCAGAAAAATGGATTTTGTGAGGGGACATTCTCTCTGCCCATCCTGCAGTCATCAGTTGGGGGCTTTGGATCTGATCCCGCTGTTCAGTTACGTTTTCCTGGGTGGAAAGTGCCGTTACTGTAAAAAGAAAATCGGTGTCAGGGATACACTCATAGAACTATTTGGCGGCGGAGCCGCGTTGTTCTGTGCTTGGTATTATAAGGAAAAGCCAGCTGTGGCATTGACCGTGTTCCTGTTTTTCTGTATTCTGACAGTAGTGGCATTTATGGATATAGATACCATGGAAATTGAGGACGGGAGCTGGATCTCCATATACATACTGGCTGTGGCCGCATGTTTTACAATGCCGGAAATATCCCTTGTCTCCAGGCTCATCGGGGTTGTCTGCGTGAGTATCCCCATGCTTCTTCTGACACTGGCAGTACCGGGGGCATTCGGCGGCGGGGATATTAAGCTGATGGGTGCATGCGGAGCATTTTTGGGATGGAAGATCACACTGGTTTCCACGTTCCTTGCTATTTTACTGGGAGGAATATGGGGGATTGGACTGCTGCTTGGGAAGAAGAAAAGCAGGAAGGACCATTTCGCGTTTGGACCGTTTCTCTGTATGGGGATGGTGATCGGCTTATTATAGGGAGAACAGATCATTTCATGGTATTTGGGATTTTTGAAGATATAACGGTTTAAGGTATGGGGGTACTGTACTTTTTCGACTACATATTGGGAGGCCTTTTTATGGCACAGTTTAAATATAAGGCAAGGACACTGGATGGTAAAGTAATAAAGGGCATCATGAACGTAGCTGATGACACGGAGCTGCAGCAGAAACTGCATGAACAGGATGCTTTTTTACTGAATGCCAAAGAAATGAAGAACACAAAAGGCGTGAAACAGTTCAAGCCTAAAGTCCTGGCGGATTTTTCAAGACAGCTGGGAACGCTGATCGCTTCCGGCGTTACGCTTGTCAGAGCTTTGAATATTATAGCCAGCGGTGAGGCGGTCAGCCAGAAACAGCGGGGAATCTATGAGGATCTACTCAGGCAGATCCGGCAGGGGATTGCGCTCTCGGATGCTATGGAGGCACAGAATGGCGCGTTTCCGCCTTTGATGATTTATATGTACCGCTCAGCAGAGACCAGCGGTAATCTGGATAAAGTATCTATGCAGATGGCAGAACATTATGAGAAGAGCCACAAACTGAACTCAAAAATATCCAGTTCTATGACATATCCTAAGATACTGGGGATCATGGTGGTAGCAGTTGTTCTGATACTTACTAAATTTGTGCTTCCCCAGTTTGATGAGCTGTTCGCCCAGATGGAAGAACTGCCCCTGTCTACCAGGATCCTCATGGGGTTCAGCGAGCTTCTGCAGAACCACTGGATCATAGTACTGGTAGTGGCAATACTGGTCATTGTGGGAGTCAGAGCACTGCTGTTTATTCCGAAAGTACGCCTGCAGTGGCATAGGTTTAAACTGAAAGTGCCGCTGTTTGGAAAGCTGCAGAAAACAATCTGCACTTCAAGGTTTGCGAGGACATTGAGTTCTCTGTATTCTGCCGGTATCCCCATTGTATCAGCATTGCAGATCGCAAGAAAGACAATAGGAAATGATTATATTGATGCTCAGTTTGACCAGGTGATACCCTTTGTAAGAGCAGGCAACAATCTGAGTGACGGCCTGGATCTGGTAGATGGATTTGTAAGGAAACTGTCCGACTCCATACGGGTGGGGGAGGAGACAGGTAGTTTGGATACCATGCTGTCCTCGACCGCGGATTTTATGGAATATGATGCAGATATGGCAATTGCAAAAATGGTTTCTTACGTTGAGCCGATCATGCTTTTGGTTATGGGCGTGATCGTGGCATTTGTCATGGTATCTGTATTCAGTGCTCTTTATGGTTCTTATGATTCCATTGCAGGAATGTCTTAGAAAGGGGTAACAACATGCTGACCGTATATTTATCGAATAAATACATAAGGATAGTGACAGGGGATCATGCCTCCGGAAAAGTGAGTATCCGGGGGATGTATTATACAATTGACACCACAGGATGTCTGGTGAACGGGTCCATTGTGGATGAAGAAAGCCTGCTCGAGCTGCTGCGGGAACAGTGGGAGGTGCAGAACCTTCCAAAAAAAGATGTGTATCTGGTGCTGGACAGCAATCAGTTTACTGCAAAAGTGGTGCAGGTACCGGTGCTGAACGAAAAGAAAATGATGGAATACCTGAGCCGTGAATTTACGGATGTGGGGAGAATCTCCAGTCCGGTTTACGGCTATTTCCCGTTGAATGGGGGAGATAAAAAGGCAAAGATACGGCAGGTATTCGCCATGGCAGCACCCAGGGATTATGCCATACAGTTTGTTGAGCTGTTTGCGAAGCTGGGTGTGAAGCTGTCCGGGATTGAATGTGCCAATGGTTCCATGATACGGCTTTTGGATAAGATGGAGCAGCTCAGAGGAAAAACTTGTATTGTCCAATTTGTGGATGAGATGAACTTAACCAATGCCCTCTTAGTTGAAGGCAGATATGAGACATTTAACAAAAAGAGACTTTTTTCAGAGCCGGGGACACCCGGATATGCGGTGGAGACGGCCAGGGCTGTCAGCAATCTGATCCAGTTTGCAAAGGCACAGAATATACCGCAGAAGATTACAGATGTGTATGTTGCGGGATTGTCGGATGAGGACTGCCTTGTTTATGAGGACAGTATAGCCCAGATCAATCCGGATCTGGGTGTGGAAAAATTGGAAAGCAGCAAACATTTTACATATGCCAAGACCAATGACCCATATATCAGCTTTGCCAATTTTGCGCTGGCCATTGGCGGAATGCTGAAGACAGACCCGAAAACAAATGTGGCGGCTCAGATTAAATACACTCCGGAGCAGATAGAGAAAAGAAAAGCCAGAAGAAAGATCACGGTTCCGGTGGGGGCGGTTATAGGCGTATTGGTCCTGGTATCCCTTGTGCTGCTGGTGAGAAAGATCATGCTGACCAGTGAATTAAAAACATTGCAGGATTACAATCAAAGCGATTCTGTCCTTGAAGCGTGTCAGGAATACGATGCGGCCCAGGAAAGAATGTCAGCCATTTCAGCCATCCACACAGGTATGGAATCCCTGGGCACAGAGCTGGGGGAATATCCTCTTGTGGACAGCACAGTGGAAAATATCATCGCCTCCTGTGCAGAGGGCCTGGTTTCTGCGCAGATCAGTTCCTATGATTCCACAACGGGAATACTGAGCTTTAATACCAGTGCAGGGGATGTGGAGCAGATCAACCAGTTTATCGCGCTGCTTATGGAAGAGGAGATCTTTGCGTCTGTGGATTACACCGGATACTCACAGAATCAGGATGGAGACTGGAGTGTGAAAGTGAACTGCACGATGGCTCCGGTGCAGCAGGAGGTAGCAGAGGAATGACACTTAAAGTAACGGAGAGAGACAAAAAAATATTGCTGGTATTGGCCGTATTTCTGATTGTGTTTGGCCTGATCGCAGGGGTCCTGATGCCCCTGATGGAAAATACGCAGAAGCTGGGTGAAGAGATCGCAGAGGCAGAGGTGGAAAAGCAGGAGAAAGAAATGAAAGTGACAGCACTGCCTGGTATGAAAAACAGGATGGAAAAAGCGGAAACAGAGCTGGCTGCCATGCAGGAAAAGTACTACCCTGTGATGAAAAGTGTGGAAATTGACCGTATGATTACAAATACGGCGGTAGACTGCGGCATTCAAGTCTCGGATATGGATATTAAAATGCCTGACTTTACAGTATATACCAAGATCCTGAATTACGGAGACATTGTATTTGGTGCGGAGCAGGAAAACAGTGAGGAAACACCTTTTGACGGCATGTATACAGCCAGTCTTACCATGAATATGACAGGTTCCAGGGAAAATCTGCAGTCCATGCTGGATGTCACTGTCAGCCAGCAGCCCAGACAGAGGGTGACTGATTTTTCATGGCAGAAAAACCAGAAGGAAGGCAGCAGTGAATATACATTAAGTATGTCGGTTGAAATATATATGTACCAGGATGTAGAAATGTATGTGCAGGAGCGGCTTTTAGGCGAAGCTCTTGAAAATATGGAGGCAGAAACCGGGACAGAAGGAAACAGTGAGGCTGAGGAGCAGTAGGAGTTATCATGGACAATAATATCAGAAATGTTCGTATCGGAGACGTTTTAAAAGAATACGGATATGTCACGGAGGAACAGATAAGTGCAGCCCTAGCTTATCAGAAAGAGCATAAAGGGGTACGTCTGGGAGCTGCCCTGACGGATATGGGATTTATTTCGGAGGAGCAGCTTTTGGAGGCGCTTTCCACTCTTCTGCAGGTGCGGATCATAGACATTTCCACAATAGAGGTGGATGTGGAGGCTGTACAGAAGATCCCCAGGCAGCTGGCAGAAAAATATGAGATGCTGGCTGTAAAGCAGGCGGAGGGTGTACTGACCATTGTGTTGTATGACCCGCTTAATTTCTATGCGATTGAAGATATCCGTCAGCTCACCGGTATGCAGCTTGAAATCTGTCTCAGCGGCCGCAGCAGCCTGAAAAATGCCATTGGTTATTACTACAGTGAGGTTGAGGCCAGAAAAGCCGCAAGCGTGGCAAATGAACAGTTTGAGGATCTGGCGCTCACGGATGAGTTTGATATTGAGGAGGAGGGGGATGATGACACTCCTATTATCAATCTGCTCAGCCGTTTGATAGACAGGGCGTATAATACAAATGCGTCAGATATCCATATCGAACCGTTTGAGGATAAGACCACGGTCCGTATGCGTATTGACGGTGTGATCGTAGAATTTGTGACACTGCAGAAAAATCTGCATGCGTCTTTGATCGCAAGGATCAAGATTTTAGGCAACATGGATATTGCAGAGCGGAGAGTTCCCCAGGACGGACATTTCAGAATGAGAGTGGCAGGAGAATATGTGAATATCCGAGTGTCTGTGATCCCCACGGTATTTGGAGAAAAGGCCGTGCTCAGACTGCTTGCCAATAACTCCAATATAGATTATCCAGAAACCTTTGGTATGCACGAGGATGATTACAAGAAATTGAAGAGTATGCTGGGGTCTCCCAATGGGATCATTTATTTTACAGGACCTACAGGTTCCGGAAAAACCACTACTCTGTATATGATACTTACAGAGCTGTCCAAACGTGCAGTGAATATTTCCACCATAGAGGACCCGGTGGAGAAGAACCTGCCTAAGATCAACCAGATGCAGGTAAACAATCAGGCAGGGCTGACCTTTGAGATCGGTCTGCGGGCTTTGCTCCGTCAGGACCCTGATATTATCATGGTAGGTGAGACCAGGGATGTGGAGACTGCGTCCATCTCCGTACGTTCGGCAATTACAGGCCATCTGGTATTTTCAACGCTCCATACCAATGACGCCTCGTCTTCTATCATCAGATTGGAGGATATGGGACTGCAGTCATACATGGTTGCTAACTCTCTGGTGGGGATCATTGCCCAGAGACTTATGAGGAAGATATGTCCCGACTGCGGAGAGGAGACGATTCCCACTGCGGAGGAGCGGCTGATCGTAGGACCGGAGATTAAAAAGATCATGCACCCTAAGGGATGTCCGCAGTGCAACTATACGGGATATAGAGGAAGGATCGCAATCCATGAAGTGCTGATGATCGACAGGACTGTCCGGAAGATGATCATGGAGGGAGCTTCTGCGGAGGCCATACAGGATTATGCTGTTGAGAAGCAAAATATGAAGACACTGAAGGATGCCGGGCTGAGTATGGTCCGGGAGGGTATTACAAGTGTGGAAGAACTGAAAAAGGTAGCCTATTACAAATAGAGGACGGAAACAGGCGGTTGTCCGGTCAATGTATATGCTGACCGTGAAATACAGAACAGGATTTTGGCAGAAATGAAAATGGAGGGCAAAGAAATGTATGATCTGAATCAACTGATAATGATGGGAAGGGAAGAGAATGCTTCTGACCTTCATATTTCTGCGGGAATGCCGCTTATGATGCGTGTTCACGGAAAGCTGGAACAGACGCTGGCACAGCCGGATGACCATGAGACAGAGCTTATGCTGTATGGCCTTTTGGATGAGAGACAAAAGGAGCGTCTGGCAGAAGGGTATGATATTGATTTTGCGCTGGAGACGCCGGACCACAACAGGCAGAGGGTGAATGTATTCCGGCAGCAGGGGAAGATTGCGGCCACAATACGACTGCTGAACAACCATATTCCCACGCTGGAAGAGCTGCATATGCCGCAGCTTTTATATAAACTGGCAGAGGAGCCAAGGGGACTGATTTTGGTCACAGGCCCTACGGGAAGCGGTAAGTCAACCACATTGGCGGCAATGATCGAACATATTAATCAGACAAGGGCAGAGCATATCATTACCATAGAAGACCCGGTTGAGTACACGTATGAGAGTAAAATGGCTCTGATACACCAGAGGGAAACAGGAAGAGATGTGATTGATTTTGCATCTGCGCTGCGAAGTGCACTGCGTGAAGACCCTGATATTATCCTGGTGGGAGAGATGCGTGATTATGAGACTATCATGGCTGCGCTGACTGCAGCTGAGACAGGACATCTGGTGCTGTCAACGCTCCACACCACAGGTGCGGCACAGACTATCGAGCGTGTGATCGATGCGTGTCCCACAGGAAGCCAGAACCAGGCAAGGACACAGCTTGCGGGAGTCTTAAAGGGGGTAATCACCCAGTGTCTGATGCCTGTACCGGGTGGTAGAGGAAGGATTGCCGGAACGGAGATCCTTCTGGGCACAGATGCCATAACAAATCTGATCCGTGAGAATAAGAGCCATCAGATGAGCAGTATGATGCAGTCAGGCGGTGCTTCGGGTATGCATACACTGAATATGGATATGATGAGACTTGTGCGGGAAGGGTATATAACAAAGGAGACGGCGGTCCAGTATACTAATGATAAAAGGGATTTGGAGCAGTATTTCTAGGACCATGTCCGGCCGGCAGCCGGTGCGGGCAGTCCGGTAGTTGACTGGCAGAAGCAGAGTGTATATTTGTATTAACAACCTTTTCTGCAGGGATACCAGATGTGGGCTTGAATAAGGAATGAGTGGATCATATGGAAAAAGGGGTATTGTACAGGAAGATTGACAAAAATAGAAAAGACAGGAACAGAAACCAGGGTGGATATACGCTGGTTGAACTTATTGTGGTCATTTGTATTGTGCTGATACTGGCTGGAGGGGCAGTGTTTGGCGTGATGACGTGGATCCGGTGGTCGCAGTTTAAGGAGCAGAATGAGTATGCGAAGACTTTGTTTAGTGCGGCGCAGAATCATTTGACGGAATATAGTGAGAATGGGCAGCTTGGCGTGCTGCAGCAAGTGCTGTATGAAAATGAAGAGTATAGAAATCAGGTAAAGGTGAATGAATTAGTGAATGACCAGGGCGGGAAATACAGCCTTGATTCCTTATGGCCGGCCAGCCAGGGAAAAATTGACAAAGAGAAGTACAGAGGTGAGATCTGTTATCTTAAAGGCGATGCTCAGACATTCAGGAAATATCAGGAATATAAGACTGGAAATGGAGATAAACCAGATGCGGAGATTATTGCACTATACGATCTGCTTTTACCATATGTATATGATTCTTCTATACTGGATGCGGCCGTTTGTGTGGAGTTCACTCCGGAAGACGGGCAGGTCTTTTCTGTTTTGTATAGTAAT
>OMGQ01001697.1_pt1 | contig 11695 bp, 17 predicted proteins | sample 1646071 | NCBI WGS metagenome assembly OMGQ01 (sample SAMN05578585, study PRJEB25193) | human gut metagenome | biome: Human Microbiome; feature: human-associated habitat; material: feces | host: Homo sapiens | place: USA:Birmingham | reverse complement strand
ATCTGCGATCTCCTTCTGCTTCGCTGCTCTCTTCTCCTTGTCCCTGGTAAAAACTGCATAGCAGGGACTCTGCATCCTCTCGTATTCCTCTTCAAGCTCCCGCAGCTGGCTCTTTAAAATCATGCACGCACCGGCATGTTCTTTCTGGTAAACCACTTCGGACTGGATACCTTTTTCCAACCAGGCCTTTATTTCATCTACCTGTTCCAGCATTGGGCCGGACTCACGATACATTTTAAGCATCTTCCGGATTTGCCCAATTCTTGCCCCCATGAAAAACACATCGGCTTGAATATTCATCCGGACGTTTGATGTGTTATACTTAATCTCCATTTTTGACCCTCCTGATTCTTGCTTTCAGACTCTCCATCACCCAGCTTTGCACATCATCCTTCCGCTGCAGGGCCTGCATGACGTCTTCGTCGCGGGTCCCGCTGCACACCAGGTGGTGGATAATGACCTTTTCCTCTTGGCCCTGGCGGTGCAGGCGCTTGTTCGCCTGGGTGTACAGCTCATAGTTCCAGGTCAAGCCGAACCAGATGACGTGATTCCCGCCCTGCTGCAGGTTTAGTCCGTAAGCGCTGCTGGCCGGATGGGTCAACAGGATATCTATTTTACGATTATTCCATTCATCCTCGTCCTGAGTTGTTTTCAGTTCTCTGACCCTCAAGCCGCTGCCAGACAGGGCATCCAGAATCCGTGTCCGGTCATGCTGGTAATTATAAAAGACCAGGGCTGGCTTTCCCTGCAGGCTCTCTATCAGCTCTAAGAAGGCCTCTATCTTGCATTTGTGGACCTCATGTACCTGACGGTCCTCATCGTACAATGCCCCGTTGGCTAACTGTAGAAGTTTATTACTTAAGGCTGCCGCACTGGTGACGCTGATGTCCGCTTCGTCCTCTGGCAGCTGCAGCACCATCTCCCGTTCCAGTTCGTTATAAGCCTTCTGCGACTTTGCATCCAGTACCACCGGTATTTCATGGTAAGTTAGGTCAGGCAGCTGCAGGTAATCTTCCGCTTTCATGCTGATGCAAATATCCGATATCTTTTCCAGGATGCTCTCCTCCGTCCCCGGTTTGGCCTCATAGCTGTACACCATGCCGTCGGCCCCTCGCTTGTCCGGCTGGAAGTACCGCTCCCTGAACTGTGCATATCGCCTTCCCAGTCTGTCCCCGCCATCCAGAAGAAATACCTGGGCCCACAGGTCCGCCAGTCCATTCGGGGATGGCGTACCGGTCAGCTCCACCAGCCGGTCGATGCGGCCACCTACACTGGCCAGTGCTTTAAACCGTTTCGCGCTGTGACTTTTAAAGCTGCTGCTTTCGTCCACCACCACCATGTCAAACGGCCAGGCGTTCCGGTAATAGTCCACCAGCCAGACAACGTTCTCCCGGTTGATGATATACAAATCTGCCGGCGTATTAAGTGCCCTGATGCGCTTTGCCTGGCTTCCCAGCACTGGGGATACTCGAAGGAGCCGGGTGTGTTCCCACTTGTCTTTCTCTTTCGTCCAGGTCCCTTCCGCCACCTTCTTCGGGGCTATAATCAGGATTTTGCAGACCTGAAACCGATTGTACTTCAGCTCCCGGATGGCCGTCAGCGTCGTGACTGTCTTGCCTAATCCCATATCTAAAAATAGGCCTAACTTTTTTATTGCTAAAATCTGGTCTATACAGTGCTGTTGATAGGCATGTGGCTTAAATATCAATCTGTTCACCCTTTCTTCCTTCTTCGGCCACAAAACTATACCATTCCGGGTCACGATAGGCTCTTGAAAGTATGTAGCATAAGGCGTCATCAATGTGCTTCTTTTCCGTGATTCTTCCAGCGGCGCATCCGAGTCTCCGAAGTTCCATAATTCGCTTTATTGTCCTCTCTCGTGTATCACCCAGAGGGCCAATAAATATAAACCCTACACACCCACCTGGTAAAATCACTAAATATTCCCGGCTCAACGTCTTGAAATCAAGGATTCCTCCCATCTCCTTGACTTTGGTCCGAAATTCTTGTTCCAGTTCCTTTGTCTCCACGCTCTCACCTCCTCACAACTCATATTTACGATCCAATGCCCTGCTGGTCTCCTCATGTCCAGTCAGCTGAAAGAACTGGCTCAGTCCGTCAATCCCTTTTACCACAAACACCGCCTGCCCCAGTTCCCGAAGCCGCTTTATCTGCACCTGCTGCAAAGCGCTCAACCGCCCTGTCTCACTTTTCAGCTCCACAAAGATTGGGGGCCGGTTCGGAAAAACCACAATCCGGTCTGGCACACCATCGTTGCCGGGGCTGACCCACTTATAGGCCCGGCCGCCCAGCTTCTTAACTTCGCCCACCAGTATTTTTTCAATGTCTTTTTCCAGCATTTCTCCACCTCCTACGAATCGCCCTTACGCGTGTATGTGATATATGTAATAGGTGCGTCAGGTGTTATATGCGTGTACCTATTCTATCTATTTTTATACTTATATAGATAATTGGTAGTCATAGTAGTTGTATGGTACTAAACCCTTGTATTTATTAGTTTTGTTACGTCTACCACCTTTGACTACTATCCGTCTACCTGACTATTTACCGTGTACCTACCAACTACCATCTGACTATTTTCGTTCTACCAAACTAAGTAGGCAGGCGCTCAAACCCTTTCTGGTTCCCGTAAGCGCCAAATCGCCTTGGTGTCTTTATCCTTTTCCACCCTTTTAAACTTAAAAGGATATTGTTGATTTCCGTGCTGTCGCTGCGCTTCATGTACCGTTTCTCGCTGCCGAAACATTCCTCCCATATTTCTACCGCACACACTTTATCCCTTGGCATAAGCCCGACACTTTCATCGTACTGCAGGTTCCCATTCAAAAACTGACGGCGCTGCCCCAGGCCCATCTGTCCCCAGTTTGGCAAAATTGGTTTCTCTAAAAAATCCTGTATAATCCCTTCCTTCCCCGACAATTCCCTGTGACTCTCCTGCTGTTCGAATGCCAGCTCCTCCACTTCTTTAGAAAGGTATAACGGCTCACCCAAAACCCAGTATGCGTATGCCTCCGCCCACACCTGATCCACTTCTCCCGGCAGGTCATCCCAGATTGATTTCTTCGCTGGATGTACACCGACGTCAATCGGCCAGAACCGGCGGTTCCCTGTAGAATCCTTTAGAAATTCGCTATCGTTACTCGTTCCAAAGAACACGCACCGTCTCGGATGCTTTTCTGTCTGTCTCCCGTAAGCCGCCCGATAGATGTCATAGCATTTACTTAAAAACTGCTTAATTGCAGATGTTTCCTGCTTCGTAAAAGCCGTAAGTTCCCCCACTTCATTAATCCAGGTTCCCTGTATTAACTCTGCTGCTTCCTTTCCTTCGAACGATGTCAAACTGTCAGAAAACCAGGCCTTTCCAAGAACGGATAGAAACGTACTTTTCCCGATTCCTTGCGGTCCCGTGATAATCGGCATGTTGTCGTATTTCACCCCGCCGACTACAGCCCTGGCCACAGCTGCGCAGAGGGACTTTCTCATTACCGCCCTTGTATATGGTGTATCGTCTGCGCCTAAATAAACTGAGAGTAACGTATCAAGCCGCTTTATCCCATCCCATTTGAGACCTCGAAGGTAATCTCTCACATCGTTGATTTTATTCTGTTCGCCAACAATAGCCAGTGCGTCATACATGTTGTTTCTGGCCGTAATTCCATAATAGGTTTCCATATACCAGTAAAACCCGGAATTGTCCGTATCTGTCCACAAGCGCTTTTCTGTACATCGGTTCCATGGAACCGCGCCTAGGACAAGCCCTCTCCCTGCAAATTCATCAGTCACAATCCTGCCCTTAAGTAACGGGTCGTTTTGGAGGACCAGAATTACATTATTCACCGTTTTCTTGTAATTTCCATTTCCATCTACAGCCAGCTGGCTAATCCACGCCAAATCCTCCTGCGGCTTTTCGGTTGGTGCTGCAAATGCTTCCTGAGCTTGCTCAAACCGCTCTTTCGCAATTAGGTCTGCCACCGGCTTATCATCCATAGCCAGGTGGCTCATGGCCACAAAAGACGGCAGCTTATTGGCCGGGGTTCCTTCTTTTGCTCCATTATCCTGGTCCCCGAACATATGGAGTCGCACCAGGTCGAACGCGTTGACCAGCTGGTTGCAGCACGGGTCATGGGAGTGGTGGGAATACAGGAACAAGTCCCCGTCGTACACAATAGCGCCTCCGGTTGTCTCTCCTCCAGTATAGCTGTACCGGCCCGGAATGGCGGTCTCCTCATACATCCCCGGGATGAACCGCTCCATGGCCTGAGTAATGCTATACGTCCGGCAGAATGCGCCGATAATGCCTTTTTTGGTGGTCGGGTCTGCCTGTTTTGCCAAGCGTCGACGCTCAAGCGCTTCGGAGCCAGGCACCTGCGGCCACTGGCTGATATCGTGCCAGTCCCCATACATCCCAAGCAAGCCGTCCAGGCTGCAGAAGGGTTGGTCACACACATCACAGATATACTCGCTGTCCTGGCAGCACGATGGCCAGTACATCAGACGGTTGACCTCAAATGTCGTCGGGTCGCAGAACTCAATCCCAATCAGGGATGCCAGTTTCCTGGCTGCCGGCTCGTACTCATCCGCCGTGGCCGGCCGGTTAAACGGGATGATGACCCGCAGTCTCGGAGCATAGCCAACGTGCTTGCGGGTACTGTAGACGGCAGCTGCGCAGCCGAGGCCGTGGACCCGCCTTAAGATGTCATCCGTCTGCCCTGCGGGGATATTATCTAAATCCAACGTCAGCAGGTCCCGGCCTTCAGCGCACTCCGGTTTCCGGCGGCCTCCTGAAAAGGTGCCTCCGACAAACCCGCCGACGTCTTTCAGTTCGTCCTGCTGTGACTTAGGGAAGGCCAGATACTGCTCCACAGTTTCTGTGCTTCGGACAGGAGTTTTCAATTTTTCGGTAAATTCGGACCACAGAATTTCACTCTTTGGCCAATATGAAGCCCTTCGGCTGCCGGCCGTGCTAATCTGTAGTTTCCGGTTATTCTGCATCTGCTCCCCTCCTAATCCTTCATATAATAATTACTTTCAAACCCGGCGCCCTTTAAGACAAGCCCTGGCGCCCAGGGAACCGGCTCTGCCATCAGGCCGCATACCTCGTCCACCGTCGTTTCCATGGGCGCATCGATAATAACCTCGTCATGCACATGGAACACCACCTGCAATCCCTTAGCCGCAACCCGTTCCAGCGTCACGGCCAGGCAGTCCCTGGCGATGGCCTGCACAAGGTTCTCCGTCATCTTGCCGCCGTAGGTGGAGGTAACCTCCCATTTCCTTGTCTGCTGGCCGACCGTGTAATAATGGATGGCCATCTTGCCGAACTGGTTTTCCTTTAAAAACGGTTTCGGATAAAACAGCTTCCGGCCGCTTGGCAGCTGCACCGTTAAAAAGGACTGACCATAAATCAGGTCGCCTTCCAAAGCAAATATAAGTCCGCGTATCGCCTGCGGCTGCGCCGTCTGCATCACTGTAAGCGCAGCCTGTTCCACTGCATACCACAAATCTTTAATTCTTGGGTTTGCCTGCCGCCACCGCTGCACGATATCCGGCAGTTCCTCCTCGGTCAGTCCCATCTGTAGAGCGCCCATTGCAATCAAAGCGGAGGTGCCGCCCTGATAGCCCAGGGCCAGCGTGGCCACCTTGCCTTTTTGACGCAGGGAGTATTCTGGGTTCCCTTTCGCGATACGTTCCACCGGCACGCCGAACATCTGGGACGCCGTGGCCTCGTAAATCTTCCCGTGGGTGGCAAATACCTCATTGACCCACTGCTCCCCGGCCAGCCAGGCAATCACCCGGGCTTCGATGGCAGAAAAATCTGCCACCACGAACTTGTTGCCCGATGACGGGATGAACGCTGTCCGGATAAGCTGTGAAAGAGTATCCGGTACATTCCCATATAGCAGCTTGACCCCATCATAATTCTTCGCCTTCACCAGGTTCCTGGCATAATCCAGGGTCTTAAGGTAATTGCGGGGAAGGTTCTGTAGCTGTACCAGGCGACCGGCCCACCGCCCCGTCCGGTTCGCCCCATAATACTGGGTCAGGCCCCGTACCCGGTCGCCCTCTCCACGGGCCGTGTCCATGGCGACATACTTTTTAATGGAGGTCTTCCCCAGCTGCTGCCGGATCTCCAGCATCCGCTGCACCTTATCCGGATTATCGCGGTTCAAAAGTTCCGTGACGGTTGCCTTCTGAAGATTGTCCGCCTCCGCCCCATTGTCCCGTATCCATTGGAGCAACTGCTGCTGGCTGTTTGGATTCTGCAGTCCAGTCAGGCTGATGGCCTCGTCTGTCAATTTTTGTGTGCTGATGGCGTCAAGATGCAGCGCCCCTTCTATCAGTGCGGTATCAACCCGGACGCCATACGCGTTCATGAGGACATCCATCCGCCAGAGCTGCTCTTCTGCCTCCGGCATCGGGAACAGGTCCAGACGTTTCAGTATCGCATGTTCCGTAACCACATCCTGTTTGCAGTAATCCTTAAACAACTCCCATTTCACCTTGTCATGCCACGGCTGATTCCAGATCCGGCCGCCATTTGCCTTCGTTGGTTTGCAGGGTGTGCAGAAATACCGGATGAGCGCCTTGCCGACGGTCATCTTCTGTTTATCCTGCGGCAGTCCGATGGCCTTCCCGGTGGCGTCCAGACCGGCTGTGTACCCGCAGTACAGGCCGTGGGCCATCGTACAGCGCCACTGCTCAATCGGCGTTTCATACCCGACACGATTTAAACAGTACCACTCGAAGGCTGCATTGTAGGCGTGCTTGATTACTTTCGGATCGGACAGGGCTCTTAGTATAATAATCGGGAGGTTTTCATTTTTCGTAAAATCCAAAATGCCGACGGGATTATCGTTCAGCTGGTACGCAAACAGGAGGATTCCAAAATCAGGGGACTGGGCGTATTTATATAAACCGGCCTTACTGAGATCCACGCTGCTTCGGGTCTCAATATCAATGCTCAAATGGTGTTTCATCTCTTCCCTCCTGTTAATCAGAGGGGCTAAAAAGCCCCTCTAAACCTCTTAATACGGCGTCCCTGTAATTGGATTAACTCCTCCGGTTGGGGCCCCCCAGGGAGTCTGTGGCTGCGCTGCATATCCCGTGGCTGCCGCCGGTGCCGCTGGTGGCTGTGGCATATAACTTGCAGAACTTGGTGTTGTCTGAACTGCAGCACCGTACTGGGGGACAGCCGGCTGCGGAGCCCCGAAAGCCTGTGCTGCAGTCGGGGCACTGCCTCCAAGGGCCTCCCCATCCCGCGTCTTCTGTACCGGTCCTAATCCGCATCCAATTCCCTTCTTTCCGCCGAAGGAATAGGGGAAGAAGGAGACGTTCACCCGGCCATACATCCCGCTGTACACGGCAGACTGGTTGAGGATAGGGTTCCCCATCTTGTCCACAATCTCTGGTGGATAGTCCGCCTTTGCGCTGGCCGTGAATACCCAGTGTCCCTTGCACTCCGGGCCGAAAGCCATTCCGTCACTCGGCCGTACCCCGTCCCCATCGTAAACCGGAGTCGGGACAATCGGCGGGCACTGCCCGTTCCACTTATCGCTGACGCCCCGCTGCTTTGCCGCCTCGATCGCAGCGTTGATGCGGGACATAGTGTCCACGTCCGTCTTCGGTACAAGGATGGTGCAGCTATATTTTTCTTCCTGCCCCTGCATCGCCGCATAGGGTTTAAACAGGTGCACATAGGACAGCCTTACTTCTCCAGTTGTTACGTTCGTTAATTCATTCATCATCAATTTTCCTCCTTGAACGCCTCTGCGGCGCTTACTTTGTTTGTGATTGCTTCTCTTTTATCTGACTCTTTTACTAATGCCGGTTTTCCCGGTTTTTTGACTACCATGGAACCCACATAGGATTCGAAGTCCTTCTTCCCGACCACTTTTTCCACTTGCGCCAGGGTAAGGGGTTTCCGTTCCCAAAGGATTGCTTCATTGATTCCATTCTCCTTCAGGGTGTCAAACGCCTGGTCCATGTCAGTCCAATCGCGGGAGCCACGGCCCTCTACCGCTTTCCAGCCGGGTACATCCCTTCCGGCCAGGCACTCCGCCAGGGCGCAGTCCTGCAAGTCACTCAGCCATTTTGCTACGTCCGCTCCCTGCAGCAGGTACTGTCCCATATCCTCGTTGGAGATAAGCGGCGGCTTCTTCCCAAAGTCGGGAGCAAAAGCCAGTTTCACATTCTCTTCTGACCGGGCCCGGCATCTTCTCTTTGCCCGGCAGAACCGGCAGGCTTTTTCAGTCGGCCGGAACTCTCCCTCGCCTTTGATTGCCAACTCGGCTTTCTCTTTCGCATAGTTTCCGAATGCAAGCAGTTCCTTTACCGGACAGCTCCATTCTGACACCTCATCGGAAAGCCTCGGCTGTACAATCGACATCCGGATTGTCTCAATTGGGTACAGGATTTTATAAGTCTCATAGGCCCCCAGTGCATAGAGGGATAGCTGTGGATTTCCCTCCGCCGGCACCGGTACACCCTTCCCATACTTGAAATCAATAATATGTAAGACGCCTCCACCTATCAGGATGCAGTCTGCTGTCCCAAAGCCCTCGGGAACGTAAGCGCCGAAGGACACCCGTTTCTCAATTGCTACATAGGGCTGGTTTTCGAATTTCATAGCGACTGACTTTATGTAGTCAAGATAGGTATCGGTATAGCCCATCATTTCATCTTGCCAAAGCTCCTCTTTTTTCAGCTTATTGATTGCACGTGTCAGCTTCGTCTTGCCAAAATCTACCGTGTAAAAGTAGTTGCGCAGCTTTAGTTCTGCCAGCTCATGCGCCAGGGTTCCCTCCCTGGCTGCCGCCGAAGTCGTGTCCGGAAACTGAGCTTCCAACACCGCGCTGGGTGTGCAGACCATCCAACGGTGCGCACTGGAAGCGCTTAATAACGCATGTGCCCGTTCTGCATGTTCGCCCATCAAATCTGTGCCCCCAATCCGCGAAGCGCTGTTGCAAAAGCCCCATACTGCGTCGGCGGAAGCGCCGGCAGTGCTTCCACGCCGAAAGATGCTAAAAGCTGTAATAAATCCGGCTGCTTCCCGGAGTCCATTAAAGACATTGCCGCGCGGGCCAGTTCATCCAGCGTATAGGTAACAGCAGATGTCGGGACCGATTGCTGCACCGGAGCCTGCACTTGCGGCTGGGGCGGTGCTGTTGGGGCAGGAACCGGATGTGGAACAGTTGGAACCGGAGCCATGAGTGGCTGCACTGGTGGTTTTGCGGCAGGGGTTGCCGGCTGCACCGGTATCGATTCCGCTGGATGCACCTGTGGTTCTGTTTTGGTTGCGACAGTCATAACCCCGCACATCTGCTTTGCAAAAGCCATCATGTCGTCAAAATCCTTAAATTGTACTGTAATCATAATTCTATTCCTCCTAATCTCTCTTTCAATGTGGCCAGTTCTTCTTTAGTCAGGGTAATACCTTTCCCCATCTGGCTACCGTCCTCGTTCCAGTTTCGCAGGTCATACTTCGCTGGCTTGTCATTCCAGCTCACTAAGTTCAGTTCTTTGTGCCAAGTTCCCGTAGCTGGCAGGACAATTAATGTTTCCACAATGTTATAACTAACTTCTTTTGGCATCTTGCAATCCTCCGCAAAATCCCTTACAATAAGGGTGTGAAAATATTTTTATGTATCTGAGCCTGTCCGGTTGCCGCCGGCAGGTTCTTTTTCTTTCTCGGCATCAATTTCCCCGTATAGCGGTTTACTCCGATGGCGGCCCCAGCTCTATTTGTTCCGTTTCTTCGTCTGCTCATTTTGGCCTCCCTACTGGTTTTTAAAAGTAACCGTCATCCCTGGGTATTGCTCCGTCAGCATCTTTTTAGCATCACTGACCATCACATTCGCTGCCAATGCCCACTGCACAACATCGCAATGCTTTTTACCATCCAAGTAACACCATATGGTTGTTTTCTTTCTCTTCATCATTTCTTCCTCCTCCCTCACATCCATCCAGCCGCCCGTAAAAACACCCCGGCCGCAATAATCCATCCGTATGTCATCCACACCATCATGCTGGTCATCCGCTCTACCTGCTTGTTTGCTTCTGCCTCTCGTGCCTGCTTGACAGCCGCGGGTCCATCGTTATAATGTTTGTGCATTGTGTTCACCTCCCTCTTCTCCTGGGCATCGACCGAACCTGTGCCTCAATCTGCTTTTCCCACCAGATTTTGAATCCGGCTGTATCAAATATAATTGGACTTTTTGTTAATGCCGGATTCATCTTTGTGGCGAAAGTCTGGTTTTTATCCCCGTAAGCCCGCTTCAGATAGGTTTCCGGGAACCCCATTTTCTGAAGTTCTGACATCTTCATGATTGGTTTTGGAAACTCCAGCATGCAATCGCGCTCCTTTCTTGATTTTATCGTCCTTATGCCCGATACTGTTTACAATATTGCGTTTTTCTATTTCCTCTCCTATAATTTAAGTACAGGCGTTGCAGCGCCAAGTATACACGAAAGGAGAGATACACTATGTTTACTAACGAACAAATCGCTCACGATATTGCTATTGCTCGTATGGCTGGAAAGCAGTTGTCGGCACCAATATTAGTTGAAGAATATCGTAATTGCTATGAAAATGTTTTAGAATATCTTAATTCAGAAGCTAAAGCACCTTCTGCCGCCGAAACAAAAGCAATACCTCGCCACTTTTAGGAAATTACATCCTGAAGTAGATATTGATTAATTCGTTCAAGAAGAATCTGGGCTGATTCTATTGTTAAGCCTTCCAAAGCGCTTACAATAGTCTCAGCTCTTTCTAGTTCATCTTTTTCAAAAATGGGGAATGTTATTTTCCGGACTTTTCCGTTTATACTTCTACATTCTTCTACAATTCGTGTAGCATCCTTAACAGATATCACCTCTCTCGCCCTCCTTTCTCATTGACACATTGTTTTGTTCCCTTCTGCGTGATACAATCTCCTTATCAGCCCCGCCAGGCTGAAATATAACAAAGGAGGATTTACTGTGGCCATTGAATTGAGTGACAAGGAAATAATTTATCTTTATGGGAATCTTAAAAAACACTTAACTGATTTAGAATCAATAAAGCCAAAATCCCTTGTAAAAACTGACATTCAACTTCACGAATCTATCATTTCACAGTTAGAGGCAGCCATGCCACAATTAAAAAGTCTGCCACTATAATTTTTTTTCGCCTTGCTTCTGCAAGGCTTTTTCCATCCTGTTAATAAAATTGTCCGCTGGTTCGTAACGTCGTACACACACCATATATAAACTTCCTTTAATACGGATAACCCGATAACATTCTTCTTTATTGCCAAGAAATAAAATCACAAGTAATCGCCTAAACATCTCTCCCTCCCTTCTCATTGACACATGCATATTATGGTGATATATTGGTTTTGTCGAACATGTGTTTTTATTTAAGAAGCTCTTCGATTGAGACACCCATTTGCTTAGCTACCTTCTGCAGAGAATCAATTCTAGGATTAGAAGATTTCCAACCTGTTATAGTTCCATTTCCTAATCCACATTCTTTTTCAAAAAGGTAAAGGGGGATATTTTTTTCTTTGCAAAAAAGTGATATTTTGTCATAAAGCAAAATTTAGCCTCCTTTCTAAAATTAGTTGGATTTTTAGAGAAAAGCATTGACAAACTTTAGAGAATAATCTAAAATATGAATTGTCAGATACATATTTTT
>OMGQ01001695.1_pt1 | contig 11696 bp, 12 predicted proteins | sample 1646071 | NCBI WGS metagenome assembly OMGQ01 (sample SAMN05578585, study PRJEB25193) | human gut metagenome | biome: Human Microbiome; feature: human-associated habitat; material: feces | host: Homo sapiens | place: USA:Birmingham | reverse complement strand
AGGGCCGGTCGGTCGGCCAGCACGGCGCGGGCGATGGTGATGAGCTGACGCTGCCCTTGGCTGATGTTCGACGCCTCCTCGTTGATGCGGAAGTCGTAGCCGCCAGGCAGCGTGGCGATGAACTCGTCGCAGCGGGCCACCCGCGCCGCACGCTCCACCTCCGCATCGGTGGCGTCCAGGCGCCCGTAGCGGATGTTCTCGCGAATGGTGCCCTCGAACAGCCACGAGTCCTGCAGCACCATGGCGAAGTCCTCGCGCAGCTCGCGACGGTTCCAATCGCGCACGTCGATGCCCTCCACACAGATGGAGCCCGCCTGCACGTCGTAGAACCGCAGCAGCAGCTTCATGAGCGTGGTCTTGCCGGCGCCCGTGGGGCCGACGATGGCCACCGTGGCGCCCGGCTCCACATCGCAGCTGAAGTTCTTGATGACGGGCTGGTCGGCATCGTAGCCGAAGCGCACGGAGCTGAAGCTCACCCGTCCCGTGCGCGCGGCCGGCAGCTCCGGCGCGGCGGGCTCGGTTTCCTCCGGCGCGGCCAGGAACTCGAAGACGCGCTCGGCCGCGGCGGCCATGGCCTGCAGGGTGTTCGACACGTTGGCCAGCTGGGTAATGGGCTGGGTGAAGTTCTGCACGTACTGCATGAACGCCGATATAGTGCCGATAGTGGCGACGCCCGCCACAGCCAGCAGCGACCCCACCATGACCACGGCCACGTAGCCCATGTTCGACACGAGGCGCATGAGCGGCGGCATGAGGCCGGAGAGAAACTGGCTTTTCCAGGCCGAGTTATACAGGTTATCGTTGATTTCGTTGAACGTCTTGATGCTTTTTTCTTCACCGTTGAAGGCCGTTACCACCAGATGACCGCCATACATCTCCTCCACGTGTCCGTTCACCGAGCCGAGGTAATTCTGCTGGCCGATGAAGTATTTCTGCGAGGCCTTGACGACGCCGCCCACAAAGAGCAGCGTGACCGGTACGGTGCACAGCGCGACGAGCGTGAGCTGCCAGCTGATCGAGAGCATCATTACGAGCACGCCGACGATCGAGCAGACCGAGGTGATGAGCTGCGTGATGCTCTGGCTGAGGCTCTGGCTCAGCGTATCGACGTCGTTTGTGATGCGCGAGAGCACGTCGCCCTGACTCGTCTTGTGGAAAAAGGCGATCGGCAGGCGGTTGATCTTCTCCATGATCGCCGTGCGCATGTTGTACGAAACCTTGGCGGAGACGCCCGCCATCGTGAAGCCCTGAATGTAGGAGAACAGGGCGCTCACGCCGTACAGCCCGACGAGGAACAGCAGCACCGCGCCGATGTAGCCGAAGTCGATGCCCTCGGCCGCGCCGGTGATGATGCGCATCAGGCCGGCGGTCAGCTCGTCGGTCGCCTTCGCGAGGATCTTCGGGCCGACGATTGTGAACACCGTGGAGAGCGCCGCGAAGAACACGACGATCAGAATTTTCACCTTAAACGGCGCGAGGTAGCTGCCGAGCTTTCGGAGGCTTCCTTTGAAGTCTTTGACCTTTTCGCCGGTGATCTGCCCGGCCATGGGGCCGTGCGGGCCGCGGCGCGGCGCGTTCGTCATTTTTCCGCTCATGCCAATTCCTCCTTTGAAAGCTGGCTTTCCGCGATCTCGCGGTAGGTGGGGCAGGTTTCGAGCAGCTCGCGGTGCGTGCCCCTGCCGACGATCTTGCCCTCGTCGAGCACGATGATCTGCTCGGCGTTCAGAATCGTCGAGACGCGCTGCGCGACGATCAGCACGATCGAATCCTTTGTGAACGCCGAGAGCGCGCGGCGCAGCTTCGCATCGGTGCGGAAGTCAAGCGCGGAAAAGCTGTCGTCGAAAATATAGACCGGCGCCTTGCGCACCAGAGCGCGCGCAATCGCAAGGCGCTGCTTCTGGCCGCCGGAGACGTTCGTGCCGCCCTGTGTGATCGGGTTCTCCGCGCCGTCGGGCAGCTCGGAGACGAACTCGCTGGCCTGCGCGCAGTCGAGCGCCTCAAGCACGGCTTTGTCGTCGGCGTCCTCGCGGCCGTAGCGGATATTCGAGGCGATGGTGCCCGAGAACAGCACGCCTTTCTGCGGCACGTAGCCGATCTGCGCGCGCAGCGCCGCCTGCTCCATGTCGCGCACATCGACGCCGTTCAGGCGCACCGCACCGGCAGTCGCGTCGTAAAACCGCGGCACGAGGTTGACGAGCGTCGATTTGCCCGCGCCCGTCGCGCCGATGAAGGCCGTCGTTTCGCCGCGCTTTGCGGTGAAGCTGATGTGGCTCAGCGTGTCCTTTTCGGCATTGCCGTAGCGGAAGCTGACGTCGTCGAACACAAGGTCGCCCGCCGCCGCGTCATTCGCCTTCTGCGGGTGCGCGGGGTCGTGGATCGAGAGCTCGGTGTCGAGCACCTCGCGGATGCGCTGCGCCGAAACCATCGCGCGCGGCACCATAATAAAGATCATCGTGATGAAGAGGAACGACATGATGATCTGCATCGCATACTGGATGTACGCCATCATATCGCCGACCTGCATCGTCGAATCGGCGATCGCATGGCCGCCCACCCACATGATGAGCAGCGAAACGAGATTCATCAGCAGCATCATGAACGGCATCGCGAACGACATGACGCGCTGGGTGAAGCGGTTCGTCCACGCGAGGTCCTGATTCGCCGTGTCAAAGCGCTTTTCCTCAAACTTCTCGTTTGAGAACGCGCGCACGACGAGCAGGCCGCTCAGGTTTTCGCGGCTGACGAGGTTCAGCCGGTCGGTCAGCTTCTGCAGCAGCTTGAATTTCGGCATTGCAACGCGCAGGATCACGAGGCTGACGCAGATGAGCACGATAACGGCGAGCGCGATGATCCAGCTCAGCGAGGTGCTCTTCTGCAAGGCGAAGATGATGCCGCCGACGCCCATGATCGGCGCGTAGCACAGCATGCGCAGGCCCATCGAGACGAGCATCTGCACCTGCGTGACGTCGTTCGTCGTGCGGGTAATCAGCGACGCCGTGGAGAAGCGGTCGAACTCCGCGTTCGAGAAGCTCTCCACCTTTTGGAACACGTCGCGGCGCATCTGCCGGCCCACCGAGGCCGAAACGCGCGAGGCGAAGAAGCCGACCAGCACGGCGGCGAGCACGCCGAGCAGCGCGATGCCGAGCATCTCGAGGCCCTTCATGACGATGTAGCTTTGCTGCTTTGCCTCCATATCGAGGCCGAGCTCACGGTAGAACAGGCCGGTGAACGACGCGCCGATCTGCGAGCCGATCATCGACTGCGCGTTTTCGGCCTCCTGCATCGCATCGTCGAGCTGCGCCTGCGGCACCTGCGCGAGCATGGGCACCAGCGCGTAAAGCTGGTTCATATCGACGTCCTGAATGCCGCTTTCCGCGTCGAGCGCGCCGCCGGCCTGCTCGCCCATGCCCTTTAAGAAGGTCATAAACGCGTAGGCCGCCTTGTCGTAGGCAGCCGCGGCAGCCTCCTGCGCCTGCGCGTCGCCGGTCAGTTCGACCGCCTGCACATCGCCGATCGCCGTGTAGTCCTTCTCGAGCGCCGCCTCGCGGGCGCCTCCCTTTTCCACCGGCGTGTAAGCCGCGCGGAACGCCGCCTCGTCCGTTTCATCCATAAAGGCCGCGAGCAGTTCCTCGCCCGAGGCGTTCATCACCGCCGGCAGGGCTTCGTCGATGCCGCCCTGCTGGATGCCCGTGTTGACGATGTCGCTCATCAGGTTCGGCAGCGTCAGATCGCACATCGCCTGCCCGAACAGCAGCAGAATGCTGAGCAGCACCGGCAGTGCGAACGGCTTTAAATATTTGCCGAGCAATTTCATATGGTCACCGATCTCCTTTTCTGTGCACCGCGGCGCTTTCCGCGCGCGCCGTGATGCCGTCAATATTCTTCCAAATTCTCTGCATAACATACAGGAATACGTCCAGCTCCTCGCTGCCGATGCCGGCGCAGATGTCCCTGTAGAAATCCTGCCGCACCGTTTTGCAGCGTTCGGCGATCTCTTGTGCCTGCGGCGTAAGACGCAGGCGCACCACCCGGCGGTCCGCCGGGTCCTGTGCGGTTTCGATGTAGCCCGCCCGCACCGCCTCCTCGACGTTCTTGCTCAGAAGCGAGCGCGAAACGCCGAGCTGCTTCGCGATTTCCCCTGCCGTATCGGCCTCCGCCGAAGCGATGATCATCACGAGCTCCAGATGCTTCGCCGGGACGCCGAGTGCCTCTGCCATCGCCCGCAGCCGCACGCGCATGGCGCGGTGCAGCACATCCATCCGCGAGGCGATGAAGCCGTCGAACACATACGCCGCATCTACCCATTCCCCTCGCATTGCATGACCTCCCTTGTTCAAATTATATTCACAATTCAACAGTTTAAAATTGAATTGTTCATCTTTGAAGTATTTTAGCAGACCGCGTATCAAAAAACAATGGATAAATTGTAAACAGTTGGCGCGGGCTTGCGGGGTAAAACCCGACGAAAGTAATTGAGCGCGCGAGAACCAGCGAATATAATCGAGCGGCGCAGGATGCCGGTGTGCCGCCAGAAATACAGATAAAATCCAGCGCGGCGATTTCGTGTGTGAATCGCCGCAAGCCTCCCCCCCTTGCCCGGCGGCCGCATACTCTGTGGAAAACCGTGCGGGGTGCGGCGCAGAATGCCAGAACAGGAAGCTGACGGACGCAGCCGGACGCGCAGGGTGATTTGCCATCGGGGGGCACAGGCAGAATGCACCGGCGATTTTGTGCGCGCCGCGGGACTATTCCCCGCCCGCCAGCCGCGTGCTCCGCGGGAAGCGGTGCAGGGACGCGGGCTTGTAGGGGGGAGCCTGCGGATATAACCGGACGCATGAGGTAATTTGCCGCCGGCATACGCGGGCAAGAACCGCGCCTCGTGATTCAAAGGCAATTCGCCGCCTGCTTTGCGGCGTCGTATCGCTTCGCGCCCCGATCTGTGGGAAACCGCGGCATTGGCATTTGGGCGCAAAAAAAGAACCGCAAAAGCGGGTTGCCCTGCTTCTGCGGTTCGATTTTGTCGGAAACGAAATTACTTAACCTCGACCTCTGCGCCAGCCTCGGTGAGCTTCGTCTTGAGCGCCTCAGCGTCGTCCTTGGAGATGCCTTCCTTAACAGCCTTCGGAGCCTCGTCAACGAGAGCCTTAGCTTCCTTCAGGCCGAGGCCGGTAGCTTCCTTGACAACCTTGATGACATTGATCTTGTTCGCGCCAGCGGACTTGAGGATAACGTCGAACTCGGTCTTTTCTTCAGCAGCCGGAGCAGCAGCAGCCGGAGCGGCAACAGCGACAGCAGCCGGAGCAGCAGCGGAAACGCCGAACTCCTCTTCGAGAGCCTTGACGAGCTCGGAGAGCTCGAGAACGGTAAGAGCCTTTACTTCTTCAATAAGATTTGTAACCTTCTCAGACATGGTATGAACCTCCGTTAAAAATAATCGTTTTTAAATTTGTTTCTTTAATTCGCTGGGCGAATTATTCGGCGGCGGCCGCCTTCTGCTCGCAGATCGCGTTGAGCGCGACAGCGAGGCCGCGGATCGTACCGCTCATGACATTGGCAAAGCCCTGAATCGGCGCGTTGAAGCCGCCGAGAACCTGCGCAATGAGCACTTCCTTGCTGGGCAGCTTGGCAAGCGCGTCAACGCCGGCCGCATCCACCGCGGAACCGTCGATGAAGCCCGCCTTCACCGCAAACTTCTTGTTCGCCTTCGCAGCCTTCTCCGCATACTCGGAAAGGATCTTTGCGCCCGCGGCATAATCGCTCTCGCTCATCGCGATGGCGGTCGTGCCCTCGAGAACGCTGTCGAGCCCTTCGATGCCCGCTTCCTTGAGCGCGCGGGAGAGGAGTGTGTTCTTGACGACCTGATATTTGCAGCCGGCCTCGCGGAGAGACTTTCTGAGCTTCGTGTCGTCCTCGACGTTGATACCCTCATAATTGACGATAACGCCGGTAACGCTGTTCTTCAGCTCTTCGGTGAGCGCCGCGACCTGTGCCTGCTTCTGCTCCAAAATTTTCTGACTGGGCAATTCGTTTCACCTCCGACAATGTGAAATAGCATATTTGCATGCAAAAACGCCCCTCCGCGTTTGCAGAGGGGCGTAAACAGCCTGAAAACAGCGCTTCTCAAGGGGAAGCGTTTCCTTGCTTTACTCTCTCCTCGGCAGGCACGGGAACCGTTTTACGCCGCAAACCCTTGGTTTGTACTGGCACCTGCTGTCTCTGGTGAAAACAGCTTAATTATTATAGCATGACAGAGAGAGCCTGTCAAGGCTTTTTTCAGAAAACGGATCAGCCGACCTTGTTCGGGTTGATCTTGACGCCGGGGCCCATCGTGGCGGCCACAACGCAGGAGCGAATGTACTGGCCCTTCGCAGCAGCCGGCTTCGCCTTGTTGATCGCGTCGAGCAGGGTGGTGAAGTTTGCGAGCAGCTTCTCTGCGCCGAAGGAGACCTTGCCGATCGGGCAGTGGATGATGTTCGTCTTGTCGAGGCGGTACTCGATCTTACCGGCCTTCGCCTCCGTGATGGCACGGGCGATATCCGGCGTAACCGTACCGGCCTTCGGGTTCGGCATGAGGCCGCGCGGGCCAAGCACCTTACCGAGGCGGCCGACCATACCCATCATGTCCGGGGTGGTGACGACGACGTCAAAATCCATCCAGCCTTCGGACTGGATCTTCTGGATCATGTCGTTGCCGCCGACATACTCGGCGCCGGCATTGCGGGCTTCCTCTTCCTTCTCCGGCTTGCAGATTGCGAGCACGCGGACGGACTTACCCGTGCCGTGCGGCAGAACAATCGCGCCGCGGACCTGCTGGTCCGCATGACGGCCGTCAACGCCCAGCTTTACATGGACTTCAACGGTCTCGTCGAACTTTGCTGTACCTGTCTTTATGCAGAGCTCAAGCGCTTCTTCCGTATCATAAAGACGGCTGCGCTCGATCAGCTTTGCGCCTTCGACATACTTTTTACCGTGTTTCATTCAAGTTCCTCCTAAAGTGGTGAATATCGGATTCTCAGAGAGTTTCCTCCCACCCGGGTAAAATCAATCTACAACTTCGATGCCCATGCTGCGCGCCGTGCCGGCGATCATGCTCATCGCACTCTCGACGGATGCCGCGTTGAGATCGGGCATTTTCTGCTCGGCGATCTTCTTTACCTGCTCGCGGGTAATCTTTGCGACCTTGGTCTTGTTCGGTGTGCCCGAAGCGGTTTCGATGCCGCACGCCTTCTTGATGAGAACGGCTGCCGGCGGCGTCTTTGTTACAAAGGTAAAGGAACGGTCCGCGTAAACCGTGATGACGACCGGGATCACAAGACCCACATCGCCCTTGGTGCGCTCGTTGAATTCCTTCGTAAATGCCATGATGTTAACACCGTGCTGACCGAGAGCCGGTCCGACCGGTGGCGCCGGAGTAGCTTTACCGGCAGGTATCTGGAGCTTAATAAAGCCCGTAACCTTCTGAGCCATTTTTTTGCACCTCCAAAATTCGTGGTTGCTGGCGGAACGTCCGGTTTGAATTTGGACGCTCCTCCCACAGGGGGATATCCCCCTCAATAAAAAGCGGAGACCCGCAGTTTACCGTAATCAATCGACCGGTTCAGCCTGATCAAGCTCAAGATCAACCGGCGTTTCGCGCCCAAACATCGAAACCGTGACGCGGATGCGATTCTTATCGATATCGATCTCGTCCACCGTCCCGATAAAGCCCTCGAGCGGGCCGTCGGTGATCTGGACGCTGTCACCGACCTTGTAGGAGACCTCCACGTTCCGCGTTTCAACGCCGAGGCGCTCGACCTCTTCGGCCGTGAGCGGAATCGGCTTTGACGACGGGCCGACGAAGCCCGTGCAGCCGCGGATGTTCCGCACCGCGTACCAGGATTCATCCGTGAGAATCATCTTGACGATGACGTAGCCCGGAAAAATCTTGCGCTCCACTTCCTTGGTCTTTCCGTTGGAGCCAACCTCGAGAACCTTTTCCGTGGGCACGCGGATCTCATGGATCAAATCCTGAAGCTGGTGGTTTTCCACCGTTTTCTCGAGATTTGACGCGACCTTGTTTTCATACCCGGAATAGGTATGAACAACGTACCATCTTGCTTCGTCCGACATTTCGTTTCCTCCGCTTCTAAATCAACGCGCTTACTTCGCCACTTCCATGACGAGGCCGAGCAGATTCATGAAGACGGTATCCAGCAGGAAGATGAAGATCGCCAGAACGATGATCGTGACGAGCACGACGCCGACGTTTTTAAAAACGGTATTCGGCGTGGGCCACACGATCTTTTTGATCTCGCCCTTGCAGTCCTTGAAAAACTTTCCAGCCTTCTTGATAAAGCGAACAAAGCCGTTTTCTTTTTTCGTTGTTTCGGCCATATTACCCTCGCTTTACTTCGTCTCTCTGTGGAGCGTATGCTTCTTGCAGAATCTGCAGTACTTGTTCATCTCAAGTCTGTCGGGATCATTCTTCTTGTTCTTCTCCGTGTTGTAATAGCGCTGCTTGCACTCTGTGCAGGCCATTACGACTTTTACTCTCATGACGGCACCTCCGTTTTACGGAATAAATTTGGGGTTCAGCCCCAGCCTCCCTCATAAAAAATAGGCGCAAAAAAATAGCCCCTATACTGAGGTGTACCTATCATACCATAGGGCACGCCGCTCTGTCAAGGGCTATTTTGCAAATTTCATGCGGTTTTTCAGCCGTTCAGACGGGCCTCGACCTTCTTCTGCTTCTTCTGCTTCTCGGGCTTGATCTTCTTGCCGATCAGCTTTCTCGAGTGCTTATAGACCTTCTGAAGGTCGCAGCCCTCCGTAAAGTTCTCGATGATGCTCTGAATCGCCGCGTCCCCGATGTTGTTGAGCACGCCGAACTGGATGACCGCGCGGGTATCCATATCGCCGGCGCCGTACATCTCGCACAGCACGGTGCACAGGCGCTTCATCGGCTCGCTGTCCTTATAGTGCAGCGCGAGCTGCTCGCACTTCGGGGCGACCTTCTCCTTTGCGAAAATCGCCGGGCGCACCTGCCCGTACACGATGCGCTCCTCGTTCATCTCGTCGCGCAGCTCGGGGAAGATCGGCACGAGGCGGTTCAGGAAGAACTGCGGGTCGGCGTTGTTCTCCTCGTCCTTCTTGCGGCGCTTCTTCGCCGATTTCACCATTTCGCGGCGCTTCGAGCCCTGCACGATCTCGAGGAAGTCGTTCGCGATGCTCTCGGCGTCCGCCATATTGTTTTCCTTTTCGTCGAAGAGCCACAGCGAAAGCTGGCGCCACTCGCCCGGCTCCGTCGGCGTTTTCATCGAAGTGCTCCGCAGCACAAAGCGCTTCTGCTTCGTCTCATAGAACAGGCCGTAGGCGACCTCGCCGGTCGAGAACATCACGGCCCTGCCGCTCTCCGATTCGATCGGCGCCGCCGCGCCGAAGCCCTGCTCGCCGAGCGCCTCCTGCAATTTTTCCTGTATCAGCTCAAAAGCCTTCTGCTCCAACAAAATCACTCCGAAAATCAAATTACAAATCAGTATAGCACACGGCGCGCAAAATGTCTATTGTTTTTTGCGCTTTGCCTGTGGTAGAATGGTAAAAAAGAAAGGGTGAGAGCCGTATGGCAGAATCCGGCAGCACAGCCTCGGTCAAACAGAACAACATCGCGGCCATCCGCGCCGCGCTCTACCGCGCCGATTTCGCGACGAAAAAGGAGATCGCCGCGCGCTGCGGGCTGAGCCTTGCAGCCTGCACGGCGCTGCTCGCGGAGATGATCGCCGACGGGCAGGTGCAAGAGCTCGCTTTCGCCGCGCCCAACGGCGGCCGCCCCGCCCGGCGCTTTGCGCTGAACCCCGATTACGCGCACATCCTCTGCCTTTACACCGACAACAACGCGACTGACGGCGCGGGCATCGCGCTGCGCGTCTGCGACCTCACGGGCCGCGTGCGCACCGAAAAGTTCTGCCCGCTGAGCGACATTCTGCCCGACGACCTCACGGCGCTCGTCTCGGAGACCGCCGCGAAGGACCCGCTGATCCGCGCCGCCGGCATCGGCATCGCCGGCGTAACGGACCACGGCGGGCGCATCACAGCGGGCAGCTTCCACGGGCTGAACGGCTTTAACCCGCGCGCCGCGCTCGAGGAGAAGCTCGGCATCACAGTCATCACCGAGAACGACATGTTTTTTACCTCCTACGGGTTTTACACCCGCAATTTCACGGGGCGGCCCTACTCGCTTTCGGTGCTCTACTGGCCGAGCCACAAGTGCGCGGGCGCGGGCACCGTGGTGAACGGGCAGGTCATTGTGGGCAGCACGAAGTACGCCGGCGAGCTTGTCAGCCTGCCGTTCCCCTCCGCGTCGCTCTCAAAGGACGAATCGCTCGCGCGGATGATCCGCGGCGAGGAAACCGTGCCGCTGATGGGCACCGCCGCTACCTGCACGATCGCGCTCATCAACCCGGACATCATCTACCTGACCGGCACCGCGACGCTCAACATCCGCGAGCGCGACATCATCGACTACTGCAAGCAGACGATTCCGGAAAACCACCTGCCGGAGTTCCGCATTCAGGCGGACATCCACGAGGAGTACATGACCGGCATCTTCGAGACGGCGCGCAGAAAGCTGCGCTTTAACCGCCTGTGACGCGGCGGAGTGTGACGTTTCTTCACCGCGCCCCGGCGCGATGCCCCTGCCGAATTTCGCGGTGTTCCACAGCTTTGTGAGGAGCTTCATCCCGGCGCACAATACTTTGCGGCGGCGGCCCTCGCGCGCAGCCACGCCCAAACGCGCCCATTTTCACACACGGTTCAACTCCACCCCAGCGCCTGTGCCGAGCCCTGCCCGATGCCGCGCGGGGCGGCGTGCGGCACAGCATATCCGCAGACATATTCCGCGGGCGTCTTTTATGATGCGGTTCGGCGCACATGTCCTTTCAGCAAAGACACGCATGCCGTTTGACACTGCACGGCGGACACCGAAAAAAAATGAAAAAATAGGACTTTACAAACACGGGCGGATGTGCTAAACTGCTTTTGTCACGAGATGTCGAAAGTAACCGCTGTGTCACGGACGCAGTCTTTTGGGGTTGTATAAACGGGTGCGTCCGGCGCGGGAAGCGTTCCTGCGCCGCGTTCCCGCGGCATTATAAGAAAATAACGGGCCGGCCGAAGCGCGCATCTGCTTTCGGCCGGCCTTTGTTCTGCACCCATGCGCCGTTTGCGCAGGGCTTTATTTTTTTGCCTGCGGCTTTTCGCCGCGCCGGTGCAGCGCACCGCCTGCCGCATCGGTACGCCGTCAGCGCTGCCGGGCGATTTCCGCCGCCGCGCGAGCGAGCCGCTCGATCGCCGCGAAATCGCCGCTTTCGAGCAGCTTTTCCGGCACCATCCAGCTTCCGCCGCAGCAGACGACGTTCTTCTGCGCGAGATACGCCGCCGCGTTTTCTGGGCTCACGCCGCCGGTCGGCATGAACGCCATATGGCTGTAAGGCCCCGAGAGCGCCTTGAGCATCGCGACGCCGCCGACAACCTCGGCTGGGAACAGCTTCACGAAATCGAGCCCCATGCGCATGCAGGCCTCCACCTCGGTGGGCGTGGCGCAGCCGGGGATCACCGGCACGCCCATTTCAAGGCACCATTTCACGACGGCCGGATTCGTGCCCGGACTGATGACGGCCTCGGCCCCGGCCTCCACGGCGCGCTCGGCCGTCTCCGCATTC
>OMGQ01001692.1_pt1 | contig 11712 bp, 14 predicted proteins | sample 1646071 | NCBI WGS metagenome assembly OMGQ01 (sample SAMN05578585, study PRJEB25193) | human gut metagenome | biome: Human Microbiome; feature: human-associated habitat; material: feces | host: Homo sapiens | place: USA:Birmingham | reverse complement strand
AATAAACTCTTTCAGCCAGTGTGTCGGATGTTCTGGGTTGCAGGCTCCATCAAAACACGAATATGGCTTATCGAGACGAGATTTTAACATCTGAAATACTTCTTTATTCCATTTTGCAATCTCGTCTCCGTAGCAGTATTTTATGGAAGAACCTTGTATCTTTGCAACCTGACTAATTTTTTCTGCTCCCAGGCAATAAACCTCTTCTCCGAATAAGTAAGCCACATTTCGGCTATTGATAGTTCCAACACGTTTATCTGTATAAATTTCTCTAAGTGGTTGCAAAACATTACGCTCAATTGTATCTCTCGATACTCCAAGAATAACAGCAAGCCCCGGTTTTCCGAGTCTTTCAATTATACGAACCGGAATAACTGCTGACGTATCAACAAAAGATTTCCCAGAACGAACGGCTCCGCTTTTGATATTCCATCTGTGCATAGCTTGTTTTGCGTATTCTATCTGCTTCTCGCTAAGTTTAATCACAACTTTTTCATCCCCTCGATAAATTTAAGGACCATGTCATTGTCTTCATCCGTATTATTTTCCTGCTTCTGATGTTCTGACCAACCTTTAAAGTTATTAATCAGACTAAATTTCGCACCATTTACACCATCTCTATCGAAGAGTCTCTCTTCCACGTATTGCTCGATATAACTCTTCGCACGCGTAATAGTGTCATTAAACTCTTTTTTCCCTTGATAATTTAGGAGCGCCTGCCTGGATGCGAACCCTAATGCAAGGGCTAATCCTGTTACTGTCGGAGGTCTTCGATTTGTGATAACCGGCTGCCCATATTTATCATAAACGACGTTTCCTTCATAATCTCTCAGAATTTCGCCCTCACATTTTTTAAAATATTCTTGTATCTTTCCTTCTATCTCTTCTTTGTCTTTATATTTTGGCGGCCGTCCGGTCGCTCTTTTTGTTGCCATTCGGCTCACCTCCCGATAAAATTATCTTCCACCATTAAACCATGATTCAAAGTTCTTTTGATTTCTTTTGTGCCATCTATCGTAAGTAGTTGTTGTTCTTATATCCTCTTGTCTTTCTTCGTGCTTATCTCTCTTGCTTGCTATCTTGTCTTTGAGCTGCTTTATCTCTTTACTGTCGGTTTTATTTCCGTAAACAACATGTCGCCCGTTGACCAATCCTTCTACTAAAGTGTTGCCGTTTCTCTCATGTACCTTAAGCGGATCCATGTTTTTTGCTTTATTATATCCAATAGCCTCTGCATTTCTAAATGAATAGTTTCCAGTCCCATTCTCCGCATCTCTTCGCACTCCTTTGAACTTGCTATTCAATCCCTTTTGTAAAGCCTCATCTTTTATTTTTTTTGATGTTGCTGCTCCTGAGCTAATTCCACTTGTGCTTCCTCTACCACCCATTGCACTTCGCCTCCTTAAATTTATCTGTAAACGCTTTTACATGCACGATGTTCCCCATGCATTCATCCGGAATCTGCCCATAAAAAATGATGGTTTCCGGTTGTAACCTTCTAACCATCTCTTTATATCCATCAACAAATAGTTTTTTACTGTTTTTATCTTTCATACTCCCAACACTGGACACCGCCACCGTTCCACCTTCTGGCTCTCCGTCAAAGCACCACTCAAAAGATTCTTTGTCGCTCCATGCAATTGTTGGTAGCGTTTTACATCCCATTAACTGCATGTAAGCACCAACCCAGTGCTTTCGATAATGATTATAAATCTGAATTGCTTTGGGATAATCCAAGTACAAACTGAAATCAGGAGTTAGCGCATAATCAAATTCTTGAAACATTGGAATATATGTATCGATATTTGACCACACTCTCATAAATTGGTAGTCATCAATGAAAAAATGACACACTTTCCCTTGTTTACTTTTCAGTGATTTTCCATAATTAAACGATACAAAATCATGTTCTCCTTTATATGTTTCTGGGTAGAGTATTGGAATATCGTATTTACCCGCTCCATCAAACATATATTTTTCAAGATTTTCATTGTTTCTCAAGTTTGTATATCTCATACTATTCAACTTTCCAATCTGGTTTATTTTCAAATCGGGATGCCCGGAATCGAACCGGAGACTTGCTGTGTATAAGACAGGTGCTCTACCAACTGCGCTACATCCCGTTATTTTAACAAACAAAAACGCCCTCCAACCGGAAGGCGCTTGTTATAATAATGATTTTAGGAGGATACAGATTAGAAACCTTGTCCTAATTGCTCTAGAATAATTATACCACACTATTTTGTTTAATTGGTTTAATCTTTTAAATAACCGGATATAATTTGTGACACCCGTCCTTTGCTATATCCAACCCTTTCTCCTACCTTTTTCATTGTCAATTCCTCTATGTACCGAAGTTCAAATATCTGCCGGTCTCTGCTGTCCGGAATCTCCGCTATAAACTGCTCAATCTCCGTAATCAGCTTTTCCACTTGCTCTCTGCGTTTCTCCCGGATCCTTATCTGCTTTTCAATCTCGTCAGCCTCTTTTGGCTCATCCATCAGGACGCTTGTCCGAACTTCCACATAAGGAAAATCCTTACTGGAGCCGGTTACCTTCCCCATCACAACCGGAACATTCTCCTGTCGCTCATACAGCCTATCCAGTTTCCTGTCAATCAGCGCCAGTTCTTTCTTCAATGGCCGCAGCTGGCTAAGTTTTTTCTTGTCCACCGGCTATTGTTACGAAGCATTTTATTTGATGCCGTAATTTGCAGAATTCGGCAAATTAAAATATCCCATTTTTAGCCTTGTTATAACGGTAATAATTTTTTTCTATTACTGTTATAACAAGGATTCCAGGGGTTCGGGGATGGAAGATCCCCGCATATTTCTTCACAATTTAATTCTCCGAAAATGGCATATTATAATGTGCTGGTCAACACTTAATAAAAACCAAATCTCCATAATCCATCAAATGTAAAAGTCTATAAAATATTGGTCTTTCATCTTTTGTATAACCGATTTCTATCGTTCCATTATCAACAAATAATTTTGCCTTATCTTCCCTCTTTCCAGGATCATAAGCACCTATTCACCATACTGCCATTACACATCTCCTCCTTTGTATCATTTATTCTAGTTACATTTTAGGTCAATTACACCCTGATAGTCAATAGGTCATCGTGCCATAATTTAATTATATTCCACCACTCCACAAAAAGGAGGTGCAATGCCTATTGTCACGCTTAAAAGATTTGCGTAAAGAACGCGGTTACACGCAAATCAAGATGCAGCACTTAACCGGTATAGACCAAAGCGATTATTCCAAGATTGAAAACGGCAAACGCTACTATACCTTTGAACAGTGCCGGAAGATAGCCCTTGCCCTTGGCACAAGCATGGACTACCTCTCCGGTCTCACGGATGAAAAGAAACCTTACCCCCGTTCCAATTCATCCAAATAGCAGAAAAACTGCCTATCATCATTATAATGACAGGCAGTTCTTTTGTACTATGCACACTGCTTAGTAATACAATTTATTTAATTTTTCTTTCACTTCCATTACATTTTTATAACGCTTATTTGGATTTACCATAATACATTTCTCTATAATGTTTCCCATTTTTCCTGCTGCCATTTCATTCACAGGGTGTTTTCCGGTCAGCATGACGTTCATCATAATTCCTAAGCCATAGATATCCGTTCTTTCATCCGATTGTGCTTCACCGTATTGTTCCGGTGCGGCATACCCAATCGTTCCCACCGTTCTCGTATCTTTTACTGAATAGATTTTATGAATTTTAGCAGCATCAAAATCAATAATCTTGACTTTTCTATTTTTCATAACCATGATGTTTTCCGGTTTGATATCTCTATGAATAATCTGATTCAAGTGCAATGCATATAATCCGTCACACACCTGACTTATGATTTCCCTCACACAACTCTCTGACAATGTTTCCTGTTCCAACCGTTCTGCAATCGTAATCCCCGGTATAAATTCTTCCAAAATAATCGTTTCCTCTTCATTACTACATACTTCATAAATTAAAGGCAGGTTTTTTTGCTTTACCTCAAGCAGTCTTTCATACGCAGGATAAATTCCTTTTAATTTCTTAACTACCACATAATTTTCCCACTGCTTATGCTTATATAAAAGCACTTCCCCACAATCTTTTTTCTTTAATACTTTTACAAAAATATAATACTCTTTCAGGTTCTCTATTAACCACTGATACATAACTTTCTCCCATTGCCAACCTGATTGCTCCATGATATACTCTCTACGAGGTGATACAGATGATGAAAAAACCAACGGATGAACTGATGGACGCACTTAATCAATGTTCGTCTGTCAAAGAATATATAGACAACGAACAGGATTATTTGATTGATTCTGCTCTTTCCGACTATTTAAACCAACTATTAGAAGAAAAATCTTTGAAAAAATCTACGGTTATTAAAAATTCGGAACTCAATGAAATTTATGGATATCAGATTTTTTCGGGAAAGCGTATTCCTTCACGCGACAAACTGATTTCGATTTCTTTTGGAATGGAACTTTCACTCGAGGAAACACAGACTCTTTTAAAATATGCCGGATTCGCTCCTCTATATCCAAAACAAAAACGTGACAGTCTGCTTATATGGGGCAAAAATCATCAGTTTTCCATTTATCAGATCAATGAGTTACTTTATGCTGAAAATGAAGACACCCTATAATTATTGCACATAATAATACTCCAACTGTTCCACCATGCCGTCAGCAGAAAAAGTGATATTTAACCTTGGACTAAACTCTCTGTCAAACCGATAGCAGAGTTCGTTTTCATGCTCCTGATCCGGTGTCCCCAATATTTCCTTTACGTTTCTGATATCCGATGTTCCATCAATCCCGTAAATTCCATATTTCTTTTTATTTTCTCCGGCTGTATAATCAATCAGGATATCTTGTATAACCGTTTCTTGATTTACCGCTACAGTCAGCATCCCGAATGTATAGATATCCATTCCATTTTCACGATACATTTCATCCGTTTCTTCGCCAAATGTTGATTTAATGTCAACACCCTCTCTTCCAAGCACATCTTTTAAATCATTTTCCACTTCTGAATCATAGATAATATTCTCACCTGTCCTGAAATTTTCATTAATGATATTTTGAATCTCTGATTCCTCTAAGTGATTCTTATTTACATGACTTTGTATTCCATGCTTTACCAAAGGAATCGCAATCAACATTCCAATAATTAAAACACTTCCCAATATCCACAATAAAATATGTTTTTTATGAGTGTCTTTTATCTGTATTTCCTGTTTCTCATATTGAAACATACACCTCGGACAATAATGTGCTTCATCTGGCAATTCCATACTACAATTTGGGCACTTTTTCATCTTACTACCTCTTTGCCATCACGAAAACAACTTCGTGTACTCCGTCTGTGTATCTGCAATATGATATACATAAATTGTCCTTTCTATCTGTCGGTATATAGAAACATACCTTTCAGATATAACCATACGATACCCTTTTCGGTTCAACCATTTATCCGGTGTAAGAGAACCCGAATCCGGATATAATTCCAAACGTTCAATACTATTTAAAATCTGATCTGTTACTTTCATCGCAGATTCCATACCAAATTGAAGAAGATAATAATCTTCAACTTTTTTCAAATCCTCCCACGCAGTAGGAAGAATCTCCACTCTATATTGTTCCTGCACGTTCTCTTAATTCCTTTCTCGCTTCAGAGATACTTCTTGTCTTTGCTCCATTTAATCGCTCTTCTTCTGCCTGTATGATTTTAGCACGAAGTTCTAATGCCTGTTCCCTTTTCGCAAAGGCATCAATATTCATAAATACACCATCTCCCTCACCATTTTTTGTTATATAAATAGGTTCACTGGTTTTTCTTGCAAGATTGGAAATGGAAGAATAATCATTCCTAAGTGTTGCAGAAGGCTTAATAATCATTTCACTCACCCTTTCATATCGGCTTTTTTCTATATGACTTTCTTGATATAATTATATCTTTATTTTTATATATTATCAATGAATTTTATCAAATTGATTTGGAAAAGCACGAAAAAAGTCTCTCTTTCATAAACTATAATAAACGTGCTAAGAGGTGTCATCTTGAAATCTTTTCCCAATCCTCTCACACCGGCTGAAGAAAAATATTATTTGCAGCGCTATACAGAAGGGGATCTTCAGGCAAAACATATCCTGATTGAGCGTAATTTACGTTTGGTTGCACACATCATCAAAAAATACCAGTCTCTGGATGAAGACCCGGATGATCTGATTTCAATCGGAACGATTGGATTGATCAAAGCCATTGTTACCTTCAATGCCGATAAAGGGAACCGACTTGCAGCCTACGCTTCCAAGTGTATTGATAATGAAATTCTCATGTATCTGCGATCCAAGAAAAAAACGACCCGGGAGATTTCTCTCTATGAACCGATCGGTACCGACCGAGAGGGTAATGAAATTCAACTTTATGACATCATCGAAGCTGAGGATGAAGACGTTTCCGAAAAAATTCATCTCAAAGAAAATATTCAAAAATTATATGAGAAAGTAGAAAACGAGCTTTCCCAAAGGGAAAAACTCGTTCTGAAAATGCGATATGGCCTCTATCATGGAGAAGAATATACACAGCGGGAGATTGCCTCACAACTCGGCATCTCCCGCTCCTATGTCTCCCGGATAGAAAAAAGTGCAGTTGAGAAACTTCGTAACTTCTTTTAAACTTTTAAACGTATCTTCTCTCACACTCTTCGCTTTTGTAATTGCATTATTTTGCCTCTTTTTGTGGCAGTAAAAATATAAAAATCAAGGAACTGATCAAAAGCAATCCCGGATAAAATAAATTCGGCATAATCTGAAATGCGGAAACTTCATATCCCAACTCTGATGCCGCAGAAATTGCAACCAGCATCTGCGCACCATAAGGAATCACACCTTGGAAAATACAGGAAAAGGTATCCAGCAGTGAAGCTGCCTTTCTCGATGTAATCCCATATTCTTTGGACATTTCTTTTGCAATCGGATTTGCCATTACAATTGCAACAGTATTATTTGCTGTTGCAATATCCATTGCACCAACCAAAAGTCCCATTCCAAGCTGTCCACCGCGTTTTCCTTTGAATACACGTCGAATCGCAGACAGCAATGCTTCAAATCCACCATACTCCCGAATCAACGCACACATTGCCGCAACAAGAATCGCTACCATGGAAGTCTCAAACATCCCGGCTGCTCCTGATCCCATGTTTGCCAAAAGATCTGTCGGTGCAGTCTGACCGGTACTCAACATAATAATTGCCCCGGAAACAATTCCAATCAAAAGAACTACAAATACGTTAATTCCTGCAATTCCGCCAATCAGCACAAGCACGTATGGAACGATCTGTATCAGATTATAAGATTCCACTACTGCGCCATTTAATTCTGTATTAAAAGATAATACCAAAATCAACACCAATGTAGCTAACGCTGCAGGAAGTGCAATTCCGAAGTTCTCCCGGAACTTATCTTTCATCTCACATCCCTGTCCGTTACACGCTGCAATTGTTGTATCCGAAATAAAGGACAGATTATCCCCAAACATCGCTCCGCCCATAACAGAACCGATACACAGCGGCAGATTAAAGCCAGATGCAGAAGATACAGCGACTGCGATCGGTGTCAGCAATGTAATCGTTCCAACAGACGTTCCCATTGCTGTGGAAACGAAACATGCAACTACAAATAAAACAGCCACTGCAAAACGTGCCGGAATAAGTCCCAACATAAAATATGCAACACTTTCTGCACTGCTTCTTCCCACAACTCCGACAAATGTACCTGCTGTTAAGAAGATCAGAAGCATAGTTATGATATTCTTATCTGCCAGCCCCTGTGCCATAATTCCCAATTTATCGTCAAATTTTACACTTCTGTTCTGTAAACAGGCAACTAAAATTGCTGCAAGAAATGCAATAATAATCGGAATATTATAAAATCCCATTGGGATCTTCAGTACATACTCGAAGAGAATGCCCAGTCCCAGATAAACTACCAGAAAAACACCAATCGGTAACAATGCAATTGGGTTACTTTTCTTCATTTGTCACTCCTCCTTTTTTAAAAAAGGAGCTGCTGCTTTCACAACAACCCCTTCTGCTTTATGACACTTTATTTTTCCACTTCAGGAAATGATAACTATCTAATATCTGGAAGTACTTTGCCAGTCTCGGATAAAGCGGCTCTGCCTTCTCTCCAAAATGCTCTTTCACAATTTCTCCAAGCTCAATAATATTTTTTTCTCCATCCAGAAGAGGCCATACAAAACTGCCGGTCTCATCCAGATGTACATGTGTGACTTTCGGCTTTCGAAATAGTTTCTGAGCAATCCGGTTCATAACTCCCGTATTCTCGATATCCAGTGTCACGATTCCTTTTTCATCAGTGCTCCACGAAATTGTTTCCGGTCGCATTGGAATCTGTTCCAGATAATTCTCTGAAATCACATTCTTTTTTTTCTTCATGATTATTTACTCTCTTTTCTCTTTTTCCAAACAGAGAATTTCAAAACTGTCAGGATAATCAGAGCAAATACTACAAGGCTTCCGATGTTAGCAACAGCCGGTGCCAGATTTAATCTGCCGGAAAGGTCAATTACCTGATCGATTCCAGCAATTGCAAACAGGGCAAGCAGAATACCTACAAGACCTTCTCCTGCGATCATACCGGAGCAGAACAGTACACCGTCGTTAACGATAGCGTCTTTGTTTGCCTTTTTAGCGCTGTATTTCTCAACACCAAGACGAACCAGACCACCAACCATGATACATGCGTTCAGCTGTACCGGCAGATATACACCGATTGCAAATGGAAGTACCGGGATTCCAAGAATCTCAACTACTACTGCAAGGAATACACCTGTAAATACAAGTGCCCATGGAAGGTTACCATCCATAACACCTTCGATGATCATCTTCATCAGCATAGCCTGTGGTGCTCCGAGCTGTTCAGAACCAAATCCCCAAGCTGCATCCAGCAGATACAGAACTCCGCCGATTGCAAATGCAGAAGATACAACACCAAGTACCTCACCAATCTGCTGTTTCTTCGGTGTAGCACCAAGCAGGTAACCAGTCTTCAAATCCTGAGATGTATCACCAGCGATAGCTGCTACGATACAGATAATAGAACCAATTGCGATTGCTCCCTGCATACCGTGTGCTCCAACATCTCCTGTGATTTTCAGGATGATTGTTGCAAACAACAGTGTAGCGATTGCCATACCGGATACCGGGTTGTTAGAGCTTCCTACCAGACCTACCATTCTGGAAGATACTGTAGCAAAGAAGAATCCGAAGATTACTACGATAATTGCTCCAACCAATGTTACCGGAATAGCCGGTACAAGCCATACAAGCAATGTCAGAACCAAAATTGCGATCAGGATGAACTTCATGCTCAGATCCTGTGCTGTACGGGCATTGCTGTCACTTCCGATTCCGCCCTTCATGCTCTTCATAGCATCGCGGAATGTACGTATAATCAATGGAAGAGATTTGATCAAACTGATGATACCACCAGCTGCCAGAGCTCCTGCACCAATGTAACGGATATAACTTCCCCAGATAGCACTAGCTCCGCCGTTTGCGAACATCTCAGCAATCGGTGCTGTTCCCGGATAGAGAACCATATCTCCACCAAACAGTACTACCAACGGAATCAATACGAGCCAGCTGATACATCCACCGGCAAACATATAAGAAGAAATTCTCGGTCCGCAGATGTAACCAACTGACATAACAGCCGGATAGATCTGAGTTCCAATCTCTCCTGCAAATCCTTTTACACGTAAAGACACTTCACTTGGAACCAGTTTCAATCCATCAATGATGAACTTGAATGCTGCTGCAAATCCAAGTCCTGCAAATACAGTAGATGCATTTGCTCCGCCTTCTTCACCTGCAAGAAGAACTTCTGCACAAGCAGTTCCTTCCGGATATGGCAATGTTCCATGCTCTTTTACAATCAGAGCATTACGAAGCGGTACCATGAAGAATACACCCAGAAGTCCACCGAGCAATGCAATGATTGTAATCTCTACAATACTCGGTTTGTCCATCTTACCTTCTGCTGCCCACAAGAAAAGTGCCGGCAATGTGAAGATTGCTCCTGCTGCCAGAGACTCTCCGGCAGAACCAATTGTCTGTACTACGTTACTCTCCAAAATAGAGTTTTTGCGCATGATCACACGAATTACACCCATGGAAATAACTGCAGCCGGGATGGATGCAGATACTGTCATACCAACACGTAATCCAAGATATGCGTTTGCTGCGCCAAATACTACTGCAAGAATGATACCCATAACAATAGATGTTACTGTCAATTCAGGTGTTACCTTCTCGGCAGGGATATATGGCTTGAATTCTTTGTCGTTCATATCCTCTCTCCTTTTCATTAGTCACAACATGGATATTATATCGAAAACTGCATAAATATGCAATAGAATTCGGTGTTTTAGTGTGATAAATTACTGAAATCTTTTATTTTCAGCAACATACACAAAGAAAAAGAGCAATATCAAGCAATATCAAACAATATCAAAGATTCTTTTGATTCTTTTTATTCTTTCTCCGCTCTTCGCAGGATATCATATTTTTCTGCCTGTCCAGCCAGGTCAAGATACAAGATCTGTTTCGGATGCGGCGCACTCTCCTGTTCTTCTCCGTCCTCATTCAAAATTCTGGATACCTGAACTTCTACATTTCGTCCATCCGGTTTCATAATTTCAATGGTTTCGCCAACAGAAAACTTGTTTCTCTGCTCGATTCTGAAAAGTCCATCCTTTTCCTCTCCGACAATCCCCAGATACGTGTATTCTTTTACATACGTATTGCTGTCATAAATCTGTGTATTTTCATCTGGTTTTCCAAAGAAAAATCCGGTTGTAAACTGGCGATACGTGCAGTTTGAAATCTGTTCCAGATACCATGGCATATTTTCCCGATACAGTTCCGGATCCTTCTGATAATCATCCAATGCTTTTCTATACGTTCTCGCCACTGTTGCCACATACAGCGCAGTCTTCATCCTACCCTCGATTTTCAGACTGTCAATACCGGCATCGAACAATTCCGGAATATGTTCGATCATACACAGATCTTTTGAATTAAAAATATATGTTCCGCGTTCATTTTCATAAACCGGCATATATTCTCCCGGCCTCGTCTCCTCCACAACAGCATACTTCCAACGGCAAGGATGTGTACAGGCTCCACGATTTGCATCACGCCCTGTAAAATAATTACTCAACAGGCACCGTCCGGAATAGGAAATACACATCGCTCCATGCACAAATGTTTCGATTTCCAATTCTGCCGGAATATGCTCACGCAATTCCTTGATTTCTTTCATAGACAGTTCCCTTGCTGAAACCACGCGGCTTGCCCCCTGTTTATACCAGAAGTTATAAGTTCCGTAGTTTGTATTGTTTGCCTGTGTGCTGATGTGACGTTCAATCTCCGGGCATACTTCTTTTGCAATTTCAAAAACTCCCGGATCTGCAATGATCAATCCATCCGGCTTTATCTCCTTCAGTTCCTCAAAATATGCGCGTACGCCCTCCAGATCTTCATTGTGCGCCAAAATATTGGCGGTCACATATACCTTCACATTATGTTCGTGTGCAAATGCAATTCCTTCTTTCATATCTTCCATGGAAAAATTCTTCGCCTTTGCCCGGATACCAAATGCTT
>OMGQ01001689.1_pt1 | contig 11732 bp, 12 predicted proteins | sample 1646071 | NCBI WGS metagenome assembly OMGQ01 (sample SAMN05578585, study PRJEB25193) | human gut metagenome | biome: Human Microbiome; feature: human-associated habitat; material: feces | host: Homo sapiens | place: USA:Birmingham | reverse complement strand
TACCTTATATATAGAAAGGACTTTTTTTCATGCAGTATGACGGCATTATTTTTGATCTGGACGGCACGCTCTGGGACTCCTCCGAGGAGATCCGCCGCTCTTGGGGCGCGGTCCTTGCAAAGCAGCCCGACATCCGCCGCCTGCCGAGCCGCGAGGAGCTTGAAGGCGTGATGGGTCTCGGCGCCGAGGAACTGACGGAAAAGCTGTTTCCATACCTGCCGCTTTCCCGCCGCCTCGAGATCTTCGATGAATGCGCCGTTTACGAATGCGCATACCTGACAGAGCACGGCGCAAGGCTGTACCCGCAGGTCTGCGAAACGCTCGCGCGGCTTTCGGAAACACACCCGCTCTTCATCGTGAGCAACTGTGCGGACGGTTACATCCAATCTTTTCTGGCCGCGCACGGCACGGCGAAATACATCCGCGATTTCGAGTGCATCGGGCGCACAGGCAAACCCAAAAGCGAGAACATCCGGCTGATCATCGAGCGCAACGGGCTGAAAGCGCCCGTCTATGTGGGCGATACGCAGTGGGATTTCGACGCCGCCACCGCCGCCGGCGTGCCCTTCATCTTTGCGGCCTACGGCTTTGGCCATGTGGAAAACACGCCGCGCATCGCCGCGCCCGCCGAGCTGCCGGCCCTCGTGGAAAACGGAGCCTGAAAGCGCGCCCGCTGTATTTTCCCCAAAAACCGCACGCATGCTGTTGAAAATGCCGTCCGATTTATCCGGGCGGCACTTTCACATTTATTTACAGCAGCAGGCTGCGCAGGTGGAGCAGCAGCTTTTTTTCGCGGCGGCTGACCTGCACCTGTGTGATGCCGAGCTGCTTCGCCGTTTCCACCTGCGTCTTATTGCCGAAATAGCGGTATTCGAGCAGCCGGCGGTCGGGGTCCGGCAGTCCGCCGATCACCTGCCGCAGCGCCAACCGGTCCGAAACCTGCTCTTCCATCGACTCGACCGGCACATCGGTCTCGCCGTCGCCGTCATCGTTCGTCAGCGAAAGGGGCTGCATGCCCGCGTTCAGCGCCTCGGCGCACTTCTCCACCGAAATGCCGAGCACCGCCGCCAGCTCGGAGACGCTCGGCTCGCCGCCTGTTTCCTTTGTTATGCGCTCCGCCGTGCGCACCGCCTTCATCGAAAGCTCCTTGAGTCCGCGCGAAACCTTCACGGCGCCGCCGTCGCGGAACAGGCGGCGCATCTCGCCGAGGATCACCGGCACCGCATATGTGGAGAACTTGAAGCCGCGGGTATCGTCGAAATTATCCGCCGCCTTGACAAGCCCCATGCAACCGGCCTGAAACAGGTCGTCGTATTCGATGCCGCGGCCGAGAAAGCGCGGCACCAGCGACCGCACAAGCCCCACGTTCCGCTCGACGAATTCCTCCCTATTCTCCATCGCTGCGCGGCGCGATCTGCTTCGTGAGTGTGACGGTCGTGCCGCGGCCCGGCGCGGAGGAAACGCGCACGCGGTCGCAGAAGCTCTGCATCACGGCAAAGCCGAGGCCGGCGCGTTCCTCACCGCCCGTCGTGTAAAGCGGCTCCATCGCCTTTTCAATATCCGGTATGCCGCAGCCGCGGTCGCGGATCTTCACAACGACGCGGTTATCCGCCAGAATCTTGGCCGATATGTACACGGTGCCGATCGTGTCGCGGTAGCCGTGCACGATGGCGTTCGTCACGGCCTCGCTGACCGCCGTTTTCAGGTCGTTCAGCTCTGTCACAAGCGGGTCCAGACTGAGCACAAACGCGGTGACTGCGCCGCGCGCAAACGCTTCGTTGACCGAGCGCGAGGGAAAGCTCAGTTCCATTTTATTGACTGTCTGCATCATTTGCCTACTGCCTCCTTTACCGGATCTTCAAGCGCCGCAAGGGACGCGACGCCCGAAAGCTCCGCCATGCGCCGAAGCTGGGGCGAAAGGCCCGTCACGGCCACGCGTCCGTTCCAGAGCGCCGCCATGCGCACCCGCCCGAGTATCAGGCCGATTCCCGAGGAATCCATGAACGGCACCTCGGAAAAATCGAGGCGAAGCACCTTCGGCTTCACCTTTTTCGCTGTGCCGTCTATCTCCTCGCGCAGGCCGCTGGCAGTGTGGTGGTCGAGCTCGCCGCGCATCGCGGCGGTCATCACGCCGTTTTTCAATTCGATTCGCAGATTCATACGCTATCATTCCTTTTCTTTTGGGCATCCAAGCCGGCGGTAAAAAGCACGCGCCGGAAAGCCGCCGGCCCTAAAGGCGCCGGCACATTCTCGCGTCCCGCCGTTTTTGAGTACAAAAAGGACGGGCCCCTGTAGGAAATTCTACAGGAGCCCGCCCGTATTTTCTGCCGGAATCTGTCGGCAGAATTATTTTGTATAGTACGTGATCGCCGCATCGCGGATCTCGCTCGCGAGGAAGAACGAACCGCAGATCACAAGTACCTCGTCGCCCTCGACGCGCGAAAGCGCGAGCGCCTCTTCGACCGTCGAGGCCGCGGTGACGTCGGCACAGAAGGCCCGCGCCTCCTCGGCGAGCGCCTCGGCCGTAAGCGCGCGCGGATTGTGCGGCGCCAGCGTGACAATTTTCGAGAAGTGCGGCGCGACCCGCGCGAGGTAGCGCATGCTGTCCTTATCGGACATGATGCCCATCACGGCCGTGATCTTCCGGCCGCTGAGATGCGTCGCGAGCACCTCGTGCAGCGCCGCGGCGCAGCCGGGATTGTGCCCGCCGTCGAGGATGACGAGCGGCTTTTCGCTCAGCCGTTCCATGCGCGCCGGAATATACGCCGAAGAAAAGCCCTTCTGCAGCGCATCGTCGGAAATCTGCACACCCCTCTCGCGCAGGATGTCGACCACGGTCAGCGCTGTCGCGGCATTGTGCATTTGGTGCGCGCCGGTGAACGGCGTCGTGAGCGCCAGGCCGTCCCAGGTGAATGCCGTCCCGTCCAGCGAGGTGCCGCGCACCTGCATGCGGCGCTCGTCGGCGATATGGAGTTTTGCACCGCGCTCGGCGCAGATTGTGGAAATCTCCCGCACGACGCATTCGGGGTTGTCCGCATACAGCGCCACCGCGCCGCCCGGCTTGATGATGCCGGCCTTTTCAAACGCGATCTGCTCGAGCGTGTCGCCGAGCACTGCCGTGTGGTCGAGCGAAATGGAGGCGATCGCCGCCGCCTCCGGCGTGTCGATCACATTTGTCGCGTCCATCCGGCCGCCGAGACCGACCTCCAGTACGACAAAATCGCAGCCGCGCCGCGCAAACCAGTCGAGCGCCAGCGCCGTAATGAACTCGAATTCCGTGACGGTCTCCCCTGCGGCCTCGAGCTTTTCGGCGGCTGGCAGCACGCGCTCTACAGCCTCGACCAGCTCCGCCTTTGGGATCATTTCCCCATCGATGCGAAACCGCTCGCGGAAATCCAGTACATACGGCGAGGTATAAAGGCCCGTGCGATAGCCCGCCGCGTGCAAAACGCTTGCAATCAGCGTACATGTCGTACCCTTGCCGTTCGTACCCGCCACGTGGACAAACCGCGTGCACTTTTCGGGATTGCCGAGCGCATCGCACAGCGCCTGAATCCGCTCGAGGCCCGGCTTCACGCCGAACAGCAGGCGGCCGTTGATTTTCTGAAGCGCTTCCTCATACGTCATCGTATACCCTCCTTATAAATGTGGTTGGCTCCCTAAAAAAGGGAGCCAACCGTAAAAAATCACCGATAGCTTTCCAGTGTCTCGAGGATCAGCTTAATCTTCGCCGAGAGCTTCTCGCCGTTCGCTTTTACGCCGTCGATGACGTTCTGCGGCGCCTTCGAGGTGAATTTCTCGTTCGCGAGCTTCGCGTTTACGTTATCGAGCTGCTTCTGCGCGTTCTGGAGCTCCTTCGTGAGGCGTGCGATCTCGGCGGCTTTGTCCACAAGGTCGTCCATTGGCAGCAGGGCCTTCGCGTCGTCCGTCACGGCCGTGACGGCGCCCTCCACCGCAAAGCTCGCGCCGATCTCAACCGCGGAGCCGTAGGCGAGGCGCACGATGAACTCGCTGCCCTCGGCATACGGCGCGGGCTGCGCCGTTTCGATATAAATGTGCGCCTTTTTCGAGGGCGGCACGTTCATTTCATTGCGGCGCACGCGGACCGCGCGGATCACCGCCATGACCTTCTCCATGTCGGCAGCCTCCGCCGGGAACGCAAGCGCTTCGTCGTATTCCGGCCACTTGGCGACGATCAGCGCCTCGCCATCGTGCGGAAGCGTCTGCCAGATCTCCTCGGTGATATACGGCATGAACGGGTGCAGGAGCCTCAGCGTATTGCTCATGACCCAGACGAGCACGCGGCGCGCGCTGTCGGCACTCTGCTCGTCCGCGCCGTTCATGCGGATCTTCGCAAGCTCGATGTACCAGTCGCAGAAATCGTCCCAGATGAAGTCATACAGCTTGCTGACCGCCATACCGAGCTCGAACTTCTCGAGGTTTTCGGTGACGGCCGCCGTGACATTGTTGAAGCGGTTTAGAATCCACTTATCGCTCGTGAACAGCTTTTCGGGCAGCGTGCATTCGATGTCCTTGCCCTCGATATTCATCAAAATAAAGCGCGCGGCGTTCCAGATCTTGTTCGCAAAGTTGCGCGAGGCCGCGACCTTCTCCTCCGAGAAGCGCATGTCGTTTCCGGGGCTGTTACCCGTGACGAGCGTGAAGCGCAGCGCGTCCGCGCCGTATTCGGCGATAATGTCGAGCGGATCGACGCCGTTGCCGAGCGACTTCGACATCTTTCTGCCCTGCGCGTCGCGGATCAGGCCGTGATAGAACACCGTGTTGAACGGAATCGCGTCCATATGCTCGAGACCCGAGAAGATCATGCGCGCAACCCAGAAGAAGATGATGTCGTAGCCCGTGACGAGCGTATCCGTCGGGTAGAAATACTCGAGCTCCGGCGTCTTTTCCGGCCAGCCGAGCGTGGAGAACGGCCAGAGCGCGGAGGAAAACCACGTGTCGAGCGTGTCCTCGTCGCGCTTCAAATGCGTGCCGCCGCACTTCGGGCAGACCTTCGGCTCCGTTTCCGAAACGATCGTCTCGCCGCAGTCGCAGTACCACGCGGGAATCTGGTGGCCCCACCACAGCTGGCGCGAGATGCACCAGTCCTTGATGTTCTCCATCCAATTATAGTAGATTTTATCCATGCGGTCCGGGATGAAGCGGATCTCGCCATTTTTCACGACATCCACCGCCGGTTTCGCAAGCGGCTCCATTTTCACGAACCACTGCGGTAGCAGGTGCCGACGTTGTGCTTGATCGGCTCAATCTTGATGAGGTAGCCGCCCGCATCGAGATCCTGCACGATCTGCTTTCTCGCCTCCAGTGCAGGCATGCCCGCGTATTTGCCGCCGTTTTCGTTGATGACGCCGCCGTCGTCCATGATGTTGATGACCGGCAGCTTGTGGCGCAGGCCGACCTCAAAGTCGTTCGGGTCGTGCGCCGGCGTGATCTTCACAACGCCGGTGCCGAAATCCTGCTCGACATACGTGTCCGCAATGATCGGGATTTCCTTATTGACGAGCGGCAGGATCACCGTCTTGCCAACCAGCGCCTTATAGCGCTCGTCGTCCGGGTGCACCGCCACGGCGGTATCGCCGAGCATCGTCTCCGGACGCGTTGTGGCCAGCTCAATATAGCCCGTACCATCCGCAAGCGGATAGCGCAGGTGCCAGAACGAGCCTTCCTTTTCCTCAAACTCGACCTCCGCATCGGAAATCGAGGTCTTGCAGTGCGGGCACCAGTTGATGATGCGCTCGCCGCGGTAGATCAGCCCCTTGTCGTACAGCTTCTTGAACACGTGGTTGACAGCCTTGTTGCAGCCCTCGTCCATCGTGAAGCGCAGGCGGTCCCAGTCGCAGGAGGAGCCGAGCTTTTTGAGCTGCTCAACAATGCGTCCGCCGTACTGATCCTTCCATGCCCATGCGCGCTCGAGAAACTTCTCGCGCCCAAGGTCCTCCTTGGAAATGCCCTCCTTGCGCATCGCCTCGACAATTTTTGCCTCCGTCGCGATCGACGCATGGTCGGTGCCCGGCAGCCACAGCGCCGAATAGCCCTGCATCCTGCGCCAGCGGATCAGCGTGTCCTGCAGGGTCTCGTCCATCGCGTGGCCGAGGTGCAGCTGCCCCGTGATGTTCGGGGGCGGAATGACAATCGTATACGGTTTCTTTTTCGGGTCGACTTCGGCGTGGAAATACTTTCCCTTCATCCAGAAGTCATAGATGCGGTCTTCGACCTCTTTCGGCTCGTACGCCTTTGCAAGCTCTTTGGACACCGGCTAAATCCCTCCGTTATATCTATAAAATAGAAAGCCTTTTCTGAATTTTCATTATCGCATTCACGCCGCTTTTTGTCAAGTTCCAAGCCATATTCCGAAAAAAAATCGCCGGATCGCGAAAGAAGGGGTTGCACATTTGTAATCATTGTGTTACAATGTAACCAATTTGTAATACTTTTGAAATCAAAGGACGAAGCACAATAGAGAATGCAAAGGAAAATGGAGGAAAGCAAGATGCAATCGGTTCAGAAAATAACGCGTACCGCGGCGGTTCTGCTGCTCGCCGTGCTGCTTGCCGCGGGCAGCGTTGCGCTGCCCGGCATGACGACAAAGGCCGAGGCCAAAAGCGGCCTCACTTCGATCGGCCTCGCCGAGCACGCCCTCAAGGCCTACCGCGACGGCTGGCTGTACAGCTACGGCGGCTACGGAAATTTCAATTCAGACGGCGTGCGCACCTCGGACTGCAGCGGCCTGATCTACTCCTATTTCTGCTGGGTAGACGACGAAAGCAATATCGAGCCGGACTGGAATTACCCGCGCACCGTCACCGCGCAGGCCAACGCCTCGAGCGCCTCCGGCCCCATTGAAACAATCCCGCGCACGCACGGCCTAATCGTCACGATTGCGAATTACGACCATGTGGGCGTCTATGTCGGCAACAACATGGTGGTGGACAACAGCACGTGGGGCGTGAACATGCGCTACGAATCGATCCCCGGCCACGGCTGGATCCAGTGGCACAAGCTCGACTGCGTTACATACCCGACCAACGGCTGGTATAAATTCGATGGCGACTACTTCTACTACGAAAACGGCGAGTACATCATCAACACGACGCGCACGATCGGCGGCGTGACCTACACGTTCGGCAGCGACGGCGTTTCCGACAAGACGCCGGACGATGATTCAAACGACGGCTACGACAGCGCTGATTCAAGCTTCAACGCGAAAACCACCGCAGGCGTGCGCCTGCGCAAGGGCCCGGGCCTCAGCTACGATACGATCACGGTACTCGCAGAAGGCACCTCGGTCAATGTCACAAGCACGAAGAACGCCGAATGGTACGCCGTGACGACCGGCTCCGGCCAGAAGGGCTACGTCTATTCCGAATACATCAACCTGACCGGCTCCGTGCCGGATACCGGGGACGACGACAGCGGTACACCGGATACCCCCTCTGTTTCCGGCGAGGCCGCTACAACGACGACCGGCGTGCATCTGCGCAGCGGGCGCGGCACGAATTACAGCTCGCTCGGCGTGATCTCCGGCGGCACGGCAATCACCGTTACCGATATGAGCGACAGCGCGTGGTACGGCGTGACCGTCAACGGCAAGAGCGGCTACATGTTCAGCGAATACATTCGGCTTTCGGGCGGCACGGACAGCGGTTCCGACGATGTGCCGGCCACCGGCAGCGACCCGGCCGTGACAACCGCGGACGTGCACCTGCGCAGCGGACGCGGCACAAACTACAGCTCAAAGGGCGTGATCGACGAGGGTACCGCAATCACGGTCACAGACAGAAGCGACAGCGACTGGTACGGCGTGACTGTCAACGGCCAAAGCGGCTATATGTTCAGCGAATATATTCGGCTGACGAGCAGCGCCGCGGTCGGTGACACGGCGGAAACGACCGCTTATCTCAACCTGCGCGAGGGCGCCGGAACGGATACGGCAGTGCTGCTCGTGATCCCGCAGGGTGCGAAGGTCACAATCGAAGAAAAGACCAGCGACGCGTGGTACAAGGTGCGCTACAACGGTAAAACCGGCTACGTTTCGACCGACTACATTCAATAAGCATTTTCCGACCGTAAGCGGTGCAAGGGCTTCTTACTTCCTCCTTGCACCGCTTACTTGGTTTTTCTGCGAGCAGCGGTAAAAAGCGCCCGCAAAAAAAAACGTTTCTCCGCTCCATGTGAAAACGCCCCGGATGCAGCTTGCACACTGCATCCGGGGCATTCTCATTTCATCTTAGGTTCTCCGCACAAGGCGGAAAGCGGGCAGACGAGGCTTACAGCATCAGATCGCGAATATACTTGATCGTGTACTTGACGCCCTTTTCGCCCTTTTCGCCCTGCCACGTCGCCGAGTGCGGCTCGATCGCCAGGTAGCCGTCGTAGCCGTACTTGTAGAGGATCGAGAAGAACGCGCGCCAGTTGATCGAATCGATGCCAGCCGGCGGGTTGTCGTACCAGCGGCCGCCCTCTGCGAACACGTCCTTGAATTCGTCGGCGAGCTCCGGGTGACGGGAGATGATCTCGCGCAGTCTCCAATGCTCCGGCTCGCTCGATTCGCCGCCCTGAATGACGCCCTTGACATGGCAGTACTGGAAGCGGTCGCCCCAGCCGAGGCCCTCCTCCAGATATGCGCCCTTGTCGCCGCCGTGCACGAAGCTGTGGGACGGGTCGTATTTGATGCCGAGACCCGGCACTTCGTCGAGCACGAGCTTCCACTGCTCCGGCGTGCGGATGTAATTGCCGCCCATCATGCAGTTGACGATGGCGCACTGCATGCCGCGCTCCTTCGCATAAGCGACGATCTGGTTCAGCACCTTGATCGCGGCGGTGATGTTCTTGTAGTAGGAGAGCTGCGGCACGTAGGCCACGCTGCAAAGATAGTGCTTCGCGCCGAGCGCCGAGCCGAAATCGATAACCTTTTTGACCTCGCTCCACTCCGCCTCGATCACCTCGCCGTTCTCGTCGAGGATGTGGCTCGCCCAGCGGCCGACCGCGCCGATCTCGACGCCGGTCTCCTCCATCGCCGCTTGAATCTCGCCGAGCTTCGGCGTGATTTCATCGAGCGGACGCCCAAAAAAATCGCTTGGGTTCAGATCAAACTCGACAAAATCGAGTCCGAGTTCCTTTGCGTGCACGAGGGTTTTTGCCTCGGGCGAACCGATAATCCCTAACTTCATACTGCATTTTCCTTTCCTATTTTTTATTGTCTGCCGGTGCGCCTCGGTCTGTTTTTCCGGCTCCCCGGCCTAAAAGGCTTTTATTCCGCCCAGCAAACGCCGAGCTCGCGCAGCGCCGCGTCCGCCTGCGCTTTGGATTCTACCGTGACCGCCTGCATGCCGAAGGCGCGCGCCGCTTCCGTATTTTCCGGCCGGTCGTCGAGAAACACGGCGTTTTCCGGCACGATGTCAAACCGCGTGCAGAGCGCCTCGTAAATCGCGCGATCGGGCTTGACGAGCTTCACCTCGTAGGAGATCAGCGCGCCGTCCGCATGCTTCAAAAATGTGAAGCCGGGCTTCGCGCGGTTATAGCTGAAATCGCCGAAGTTCGAGAGGATATACACTTTATAGCCCGCGTCGTGCAGGCCGCGCAGCCAGCTGTCCGCGTACGGGTATGTTGTGACGAACGTGTGGTTCTCCCGCACGATACGCTCGATCTCCGCCGCGTGCTGCGGCGCGTTTTTCGTGAGCAGTGCAATCAGCTCCGACTCGCTCAAAACGCCGCGGTCCATCTCGTACCACTCGGGGCTGCGCACCGTGGCGTCTGCCAGCGGCTCGACGAGCGCCTCGCCGAACATCGCGGTGAAATTCTCGCGCCAATGCCATTCGGCGAGCACGTTTCCAATGTCAAAAACAACTGTATCGATCATTTCGGAATCCGCTCCATTCTCTTCGGCTCCGCCGTTTATTTGCCGAATGCCGCCTGATTCATGACCGGGCTCGCGCGCTTCTCGAGGTTCGGGAAGCGGTGCTCGAGCGCCGCGAGCGAGATCTCGACGTCCTCGTGCACCTCGTCCGCGCTGAACGCGCCGACCGTCACCATATCGCAGGGGCGCAGCACGTTCCAGTTGAACGTAAGACCGACATACGGCGTGACGCGGCCCGCCGCCATCGATTTGATATTCATGACCGGCTTTTTCGCGTTCTGGATGATCGAGGCGACCGTCTCTATCTCAACCTGCATCAAAAATCCGGCGCAGTTGAAGATCTGGATATACGTCTCGATGTCGTAGCCGTTTTCATCAGTGTAGGTGATCATCTCCGGCATGTGGGCGGAAAGGCCCGGGATCAGCCCGGCGTCGCGGATCATCTTCGTGTAGTCGTCGAGACGGTCGATGATACCCTTGTTCTTGTTGACAAGCTGTTCCGCGCTCGCGTGGTGGATCAGGCAGAAATCGCAGCCGTTCGCGGCGCTCTGCTTGATGCGCGCCTCCGCCTCACGGCGTGCGGCCGCGTTGTCGTCCACATTGATCTGCGGCGTGTCGACCAGAATGAATTTTTTGCCGAGCTTATCCTCCGCATAGCGGATCGCGCGGACGATCTTTTCGTCCATCGGCGCCATCACCGTGTCGATGCCGTACTGCATGTAGGCCTCGAACACCGGGAAAAACGCCTCGTCCGAATTGTATTTCGTCGTGATCGAACGGTCGGCTGAAGGCGTGCGGTGGCTCCAGCCGAGCAGCCAGTTCGTGCCGATCAGCATTCTCGAGACGGATTTGCCGCCCACAACGGTTCTTGGAAATTGCTTTTGCATCATACAAACTCCTTACATTCGATGTTTTTTTGTTTATTTCAAGGTTCTATGACCTGAAAAACCTCGGTTATTTTCCGCTTTTCTCGATGGCGATCTGCCCTGTTCGGACGATCTCGCGGATGCCGTAGGGGCGGAGCATATCGAGGAAATTCTCGATTTTCTCCGTTTCGCCCGCGATTTTATAGGTGACAAGGCCGGGCGCGGCGTCCACCGCCTCGGCGCCGACGAGCTTCGCAAGCTGCATCATGCCCTCGAGCTTTTCGGGCTCGGCCTGCACCTTGACGAGCGCCAGCCCGCAGGAAACAAATTCGCCCCTGAGGCCGAGGTTGCGCACCTTGATGACCGGGATGATCTTGTTGAGCTGCTTTTCCACCTGCTCGAGCGTGTGCTCATCGCCGTTGACGACGATCGTGATGCACGAAACGGTTTCGTCGTGCGCCGGCCCCACGGCAAGGCTGTGGATGTTGAAGCCGCGCCGCGAAAAAAGCGCGACCACCTTCGAAAGCACGCCGGGCTGGTTTTCGACCAGCACCGAAAGCGTGTACCTGTTCATCGGAACCCTCTCCTTCCCGTCAGACCGTCGGCGTATCCGGGTCCGTGCGGCACACAAGCACGAACGGCCCGCGCGCCGCAAGCATCTCCGCCGCAAAGCGCTCGGCCTCCGCGTTGCTTGCCGCGAGCTGCGCCGGAATGCCGTATGCCCTGCACAGCGCGACGAAATCCGGATTTCCGCCGCCGAGGTACGTGCCGCAGTGGCGGCCGCCGTACAGCTTATCCTGCAATTCGCGCACCATGCCGAGGCGCGCGTTGTCGAATACGATGATTTTGAGCGCCGCGTGGCTCTGGCAGACCGTGCCGAGCTCGCACATGCTCATCTGAAACGCGCCGTCGCCGCACACGGAAACGACCTGCCGCCGCGGCTTCGCGATCGCGGCGCCGAGCCCTGCCGGCAGCGAATAGCCCATCGT
>OMGQ01001687.1_pt1 | contig 11754 bp, 9 predicted proteins | sample 1646071 | NCBI WGS metagenome assembly OMGQ01 (sample SAMN05578585, study PRJEB25193) | human gut metagenome | biome: Human Microbiome; feature: human-associated habitat; material: feces | host: Homo sapiens | place: USA:Birmingham | reverse complement strand
TCAAGCCTAAATAAAAAAGACACCTATACTTTTTGTATAAATGTCTCTCATCTATATTTCTGCATATCCCGGATTCATACCGCGCATATGCCGCAGACACAGGCTGAAAGAATCGTATCCGCTTATCACTACCTGATGAAAGCTTCATACAGGACTAGTCATTAAATATTGAAATAACTTTCAGTTTGCAAGTATACTCTTTACTGTCCGTCATCGCTTTCTATACCTGCATCAGCATTTACTGTTTTTTTCAGTGTGCTACAAAGCGCTAGCTCATGAACCAAACATTGTAAACTTAAAAACGATCTGTCCATCACACAGACCGTTTTTCCTTCATCTTCTTTTAAACCGATAAATGCCGGTACAAAGCATTGCAAATATGGATACAACTCCAGCCAGCAGCCAGATTTCATTTCCAGCAGAATCAGCGTGTTCAAGCTTCGTATGTTCTGCTTTTACCTCATCCTTTTCAAAAATAACATGAATGGTATGATTTTCACTGACAGAAGAAAATGTATAGCTATCCAGCTGTCCCATAGATTTACCATCAACGACGACATCCTGTACATGATAACCCCTGTAAGGTTTAAAGGTATAACTCATGCTCTCTCCTGCCGTTACCTTTCCTGTACATTCTGTGTATACTATACAGGAAGCATGCAAAAGGACAACGCAAATTTCATATTTCTGCTATACTATTACTGAAAGGATGGAAATATGCATAATTACCTTGAAACACTTCCCTTCTGGAAGGAGCTTACAGATGACCAAAAGCAGCTGTTATCTACCCATATCATAGAGCGCAGCTTTCAAAAGGGGGACATTCTCAATCACGGCAGTCAGGAATGCACCGGTCTGGAAATGATGGTAAAAGGACAGGCACGTATTTTCATGATGTCACCGCAGGGGAATGAAATTACGCTGTACCGTTTATTGGAACAGGATGTCTGTGTATTGTCGGCAGCCTGTATGATTCATTCTCTGACCTTCACGGTCAGCATGGAGTTTGAAACGGATGCCGTGATCCTGCTCATTCCCAAGCAGATTCTGCAGATCGTTTCATCACAAAACTGCCGGGTAAAGGATTTTACGATGGAGCTGGTTGCGGATCGCTTTTCCTCCGTGATGAACACCATGCACGATGTCATGTTTTCCAGCAACGAGCACCGACTTGCCCAGGCGCTTTTAACACAGATGCAGCTTCAGGAAGCCGCTTCCCTTCAGCTCACACATGATACGCTGGCACATGAGCTGGGGACTGCCCGTGAGGTTGTATCCCGCCTCTTGAAGCAATTTCAAAGGGATGGTCTGCTTCAGCAATCCAGAGGCTGTATCACCATACTTGATGAGCAGCGGCTTACCCGCCTATAAAGTTGTTTATAAAAAGCAGGCAGAATACCCCCGCCTCAGTGGTCGATGAACGCTTGCTCTATAACTGGCAGTAGTTCACTAAACATCATATTCTGCTGTATGGCATTTCGTTACACGCATGCAAACTACTTCACCGACATGATGCTTTTACATCAGCTATACAAAGTCAAAAAACGGCAGAAGGTGTTCCTGTCGTTTTTTTCAGCTGCTTGATTGTCATGCTTCCTGCGCATGTATAGATGTACAGGAAATTAGACCTTATGTAAGATTCTGCAACTGTCTCTTTCTGATATAACAGCCGTGACGGCCACTCTAAGATGCAGCCAATGGAAAAACTTGTATGGTGCAGCGGAAATCCCTTACAAACTTGGAGCGGATAACAGCTGCTACCGCTTGCTTATCTGAGAAACTGCCGATTCTAGCGGACCTTCTGAAGCAGCTGACGGGCTTTCACGATTTCATCAATATTCATACAGGTGCTGATGATGGCAAGGCGTCCCTGTTCCTCACATATTACACGTCCTCTGTCCTGAACCCATATAAGACTGCCGTCCTTCTGCACCATACGATAGCGTGTTGTATATTCCATACCTTCTCGGAAAGTCGTGCCGAGATCAAGCTCCACCTGTGCCCTGTCTTCCTGATAAATCGTATTCTCCACCATTCCGTTGATTCCCTGATAGAGATCCTGATAGCTGTCATAGCCCAGAAAATGAATCATCTCCTCATTGGCAAAGTAGAGTGGAAAGCCTTTCTCGCAAAACCCTCCAATCATACCTCCCGGAAAAGATTCTGCATACAGCTTTGCGGCATGCTCCTTGTTTCTTTTGGTCAGCTGCCGCGGTGAATCCCTCTGATTGGCAATTCCCAGCAAATGATGCAATAGGCGCTGCGATTCCAGCAATTCATCCTCCTGCCTCTTTATCTTTGTGATATCCGTTAACAGGCTGTTATAAATGCGCACACCCTCCTCTTCGCGGATATAGCGGATATGCTGTTCCACCCATATGGTTTCACCGTTTTTTGTAAACAGCCGGAATTCCACGCTGCAATCCGTTTTCCACTGCTTTGGATTCGACCAGATACGCATCACCTCATCATGATCACGCTCATCAATGTACTCCAGCATTCCGTTTTCCAGAATATCCTGCAGCTCCTGTGTCGTATAGCCGTGCAAAAGGGATAGACCTGCACTGATTACACGACAGCTGAGCCGCTCATCGGGGTACACCTGATATTCAAATATATCTCCGGGCATCGTCTGTAGGATTGCAAGCAGCTCCTTCTGCAGACTCATCGTGGTGCTCACATCGCTGACTGAGCCGTAGAACAGCTTGCGATTTCCCTGTTTATGCAGGAAAAAGGCCTGCAGATGCATCCACATAAGCTCTCCGTTCAGACGGTACCGCCGAAAGGTTCCACTTGCCCCCATGGATCCCGCTTCCTGTGCCTTATGGAAAATATCCCATACAAGCGGCATATCCTCCGGATGAATCTGACGGGTGATGAGTCTGCTGCGCTCCTGTAAATCCACAGCATTGCAGCCTGTAATACGGTAGTAGCGGTCATTTACCATCAGAATCTGTAAATGCGTATCATCCTCGATTTCATACAATGCGATTCCTCCCAGAATATTGGAAAGCATCGCTTCACTTGTAATATCCTTGTGAAATAAATCCTCCAGATCTATACTGGGCAGGCGTTTCGCCTGCATGCCGCGAACATCAATACGCCCGGCATCCGCAAGAAGCTCACAGAAGTGGTCCCGGCTCATCGGCTTATAAAAATAATAACCCTGCATATATTCACAATCGAGGTTTAACAGGCGGTCCGCCTGTTCATGGGTTTCCACACCCTCTGCAATCATCCGCAGGCCAAGCCAGCGTCCCATCGAGGTTATGGACTCCAGGATACTGGAATTTCTCGTATTCTGATGATTGGATGTATCCAGAAATTTCATATCGATTTTCAGAATATCCAGTTCAATGTTCGACAGCATGTTCAGGGAGGAATATCCACTGCCAAAATCATCCATCAAAACGGTGAAGCCGCATGCCCGCAGTTCATTTACAGTGGCAATCAATTGATCGAAATTCTCAGCGTAGGCACTTTCCGTTATCTCTATTTCCAAAAGCCGGGATGGTATTTCGTATTTTTTTATTAGTGCAGTAAAGACTTCACACAGGCGGAACTGAAGCATATCCACCCTTGAAACATTCACACTGACCGGTACCACCGCAGCTTTTTCATCAATCTGTCATGCAGGAAGCGGCAGACCTCCTCCCATACATAGGAATCCAGCTTATAAATAAAGCCGCTTGTCTCCAGAATGGGAATAAATTCTCCCGGCGGCAGCAGACCGCGCTGGGGATGCTGCCATCGCACCAGTGCCTCGGCTGCGAGTATACGATTCGTTCTGGCACTGACCTGCGGCTGATAATAGACAACGAATTCCCGGTTATCCAGTCCGTTTTTCACACCGAACAGTACCTCCTGACGGTTTTCAATCAGTTTTTTCATCGAATCCTGATACACAGCAACGCGGCTCGCATAATTGCCTTTTCTGCTGGCTGCGGCAATTGCCGCCCGATCACACATCTGAGCAATCGGAAGCGTTTTATCCTGAATCATATAAATACCTACCGTGGGAAGAAATTTGATGGAAGCATCGTAGTTCTGTATCCAGCCGATGATCTCGGGCTCCAGCTTTTTTACATCACAGGCAGCCTGCGGCAGCAGCATGACGAACTCATCGCCGCCTATGCGTGTTGCAATGCCATTTAACTCCTGCACCTTTTTACGTATCTGATAGGAGATATACATCAGCAGATGATCCCCCTCCTGTATACCATACCAGTCATTGAACAGCTTAAAATGCTCGATATCGATATCTACAAGACCATACTCCTGATGAACATCCTGCATAAGGCGTTCCTGAGCAAGTCGTTCAAAGGTCGTTTTCCCATACAGCCTGGTAAGCTCATCGTAATGAGGCTTGTAATCCTGTCCGGCTGCGGGATTTGGAAGCTCCTCTGACATCGTATCTATCATACAGAGACAGGTATCCGTCAGCTCTTCATTGGAGGAAGCAGTGATTTGGAATTTCATCCAGCGATATGCACCATGCAGCAGGATGCGGAAGCTGCAGCTGACATGAGAATATACGGCAATGCGTTTTTCCAGGGTGTCCAGATTCCAGAAATCTTCAAAATCTGCACGGTCTTCCTTATATACATACCGTGTACACAGCTTCTGTAGCAGCTTACACAGCGAGCCGTTTTGTGAAAGCCGTGGCTGCTGCCTGAGATTCTCATAAAGCATGGTAAAGGAATCCCTTTGTATATGAAGCTCCACAATGGCATACAGCAGCCCATCAGTTTGTGCATGGATCACACTGCCGGCTTTCCCAGGAGCTGCCGCATGCATGGATATCAGGGTACACAGCCCTTCCTTCGGCCATTCCACCTGAATCGCGACATACTCCATCCAGATTTCCAGCTTTTGATTGTATAGCAGCCTGTTTTCTATCTTTTGGTGTCCTGTCTTTTTCAGCGGGCAGTCAAAACAGGGCGTTTTGCTCTCCTGCAGCATTTGATAGCAGAATGCATGCTGTTCACATCCGGGAAAGGTCTGTTTTGCGGTTTCATCCATATAAACGATTTCATAATGCTGATTGATAACAAAAACACCCTTTTCGATTTCTTCATTGTTCAGCTTTTTATCCATAGGCGTGCTCCTTTACGACAGGAAGATTACAATACTTTCCTTTATTGTACTATTTTCCAGATAAAACCTCAATGAAGATTCCGATGTTCCCTGCTATTTCAATCTATTGTTCCAGCCGGAAAGAGCGCTTTTTGTCACTACGATGCTATTTATACCTTTGAAGGAATGAAAGCTTACTCTTGTAAATCATAATGCTGTATTCGCACAGCCATCCCAAAAGACAAACAAAAGGTACGGATAAGACCGCATTCAGGTCAGGTTAACCGGCAGAAAGCGGATACAGCTGACATGTACACTCCTGTACAAAAGCCATGATTGCATCCCTTATTACATGCCGGTAAATCAATTGCCACAGGCATAACCAACCATACGCAATATCAAAATACCCGAATACGGTAAGCATCCTATAGGATTCTGAATCAGATATGTGAATTTGTATCCATATCCTATTCCTTCTGCAGGGAGGTGTTTATACTATTTTGGCTTATGAAGGTATTATGAGTGACCGCATGCTTTTTCATATAGAACCAGATGACAGCAAGCATGGCAGTGGAGGACAGCGAAGATACCAGTCCGTAAACGGCAAGAACCTCCACCCTGTAATGCATCAATGCAAAGAGCAGCGGTACGCGGATCACCAATGCGCCACCACAGCAGTTCAGCATGGTAAATACGGTTTTTTCACTTCCATTCAGATATCCGTTCATACAGAACAGGATGGAAACAGCAAGATAATCCAGACTGCAGCCTCTTAAAAAGGGGATTCCTGCACGGATGACTGCTGCATCCCTGGAAAACAGAGAAATCATGGATTGCGGGGACAGCTGTGCCCATAAAAAGAACAGAGAGGAACAAAGCATGGATACGCAGATTCCATAGCGGACGAAGCCGACAGCACGCTCTTTTTTACCGGCTGCCAGATTCTGTGCAGTCAACGCTGTCAGGGCATTGGAGACAGAGGTTGCCGGAAGCATGGCAAAAATATCAAATTTACTGGCAATCCCAACGGCGGAAGCTGCATACACTCCAAAACCATTTGTGATGGCAGTCAGATACAGAAAGGAGAAGCGCACCATGCATTCCTGAAAGGAAACAGGAATACCAATGGCAATCAATTCCTTCAGCACTGCTGTATCCAGCTTCAGACAGCGTCTTGAAAAGTGAAGGGCTGAACCCTGACGTCGCATATACCATATCGCGATCAGCATGCTGATTCCCTGTGAGGCAACCGTGGATATCGCCGTTCCTGCTACTCCCATATGAAGAACACCCACAGTAAACAGATCGCCTGCAATATTGCAGACACAGGCAGCAGCCACAAACAACAACGGGCTTATGGAATCCCCATAGCCGCGCAGGAGTGCGCTGAAAGCATTATATTCACAAATGAAGAAAATACCGGTTATGCAGATAAAGACATACTGATAGGCCTGTGCCATAGATGCCTGCGGTACCTGCAGCAGCTGAAGAATCATCCCTGTGCTGAAGGCCAGTATCAGGCTCAGGATAATAGAGAACAGTGCAAAAAAGGTAATCGTGGTACCGATCGTCTTTTCGATTTTATCAGGCTGCTGCCTGCCTGCATATTTTGCGACAAGAATGGTAGCTCCCAGTGTCAGTCCGGAAATCACGCTTGTGATTATCTGTGTGACCTGTGTGCCGGTGGATACCGCCGCAATGCTTTCCGCCGGACAATAAGCTCCGATAATCATCAGGTCAGCCGCCCCGTACAGTGCCTGCAGCAGATTGGCAAGCAGAAACGGTATCGAAAAGCGCAGCAGTACCTGCAAAATATTTCCCTGTGTAAGTGATGCGGTGTGTTTCATAAAATCTCTCCTCATTTTTCTTGTTCTTATTGTAAAGGCAGCTCTTCCCATATTCTGTAGCCTATGTTACAATTCAGAGAGAAAAATTTTAAGGGGAGATGGATATGCGTCAGATTAAAATTCCAGAGGAGCTGTACCACTGCTTTGAAGCGGCAGGCTATCGGCAGCACTATGAGGCCAATGAGGATATCTATATGCAGGGAGATGATGCGGGACGTATTTACTTTATCAGGAAAGGACGTGTACGTGCCTATTATGTGACCTCTCAGGGGCGTGAATTAACGTATGAAATTATTGAAAAGGGCAGGATATTCGGTGAATCCTCCTTTCTTTCACAATGTGCCAGACCGGTCTGCGTGGCAGCAGTTACACAGGTTGAGCTGATGGCCTGCGATCTGAATCAGCTGTATGTGTATATGGAGCAATCCCCCGGACTTATGCAGATCATGCTGCAGCTGCTGTCCAATACCTGTAATCATTTGACCGCACAGCTGCGCCGTATCACGCTGTATGACCGCTATCAGCGTATTGCCAGCCTGCTGCTGTCGGAAACAGCTGCACCTGATTATGACCGCGGTATCACTTCTTCCAGCATCCCCTATACCCAGGAGGACCTGGCACTGATCCTGAATCTCAACCGGGTAACGGTAAACCGGGTACTCAGTGAGTGGAAGAAAAAAGGCATTGTGACAGCTTCCTATGGAAAGATCACGATTCTCAAGCGTACCAGTCTGGAGGCGCTGTTTCCGGCAGCATCACCAAAGCATTTGACTCGTTGAACATGAAGTAAGCTTCCTGTGAATACGGATACTTAAAAATGAAAAAAGAGTGACATCGACAAAATCACTCTTTTTTTATCATTTGATATCTGCTTCTATTTTGCCAGCGTTTTATCGATATCCGCCAGCTCTTCTTCCAGCTCACGGATAAATTCCTTCTTATCCGCTATCTGTTCCTCCATATCATTGATTGCCCGTTCTCCAATCAATCCGATAATATCATTCTGCATACGCTTGATCTGACGCTGCTGATCCAGAATCAGCTCCTGCTTGCGTGCACGTGCCTCCTGCATTCTCTGACGCCACTGCGCATGCCGCTGTTCATTCCAGTTGCGCAGCCCTTCAAAATAGGAATCCATTGCCGTACGGAATTCCTTCCAGATGTCATCTTCTCTTTCTCTGCCGCAGGAACCGATGCTTTTCCATTCCTTGCTTAGATTTTTCATAACATCCGTATGCTCCCGGGTATATTCCCCACGCTGTGCAATTTCATTTGCCTGCTCTACCAGCCTGCGTTTTTCCTCGTATTTCCCATCCTGCTGTTCGTGCAGCTGATCATAGTATTCGCCTCTTCGATCATAGAATTTCTGACGGCTTTCATTAAAGGCATTCCACAGACGATCCTCATGCTCACGGCCCGCACTTCCTGCCGCCTTCCACTGATCCATCATCGCACGGAATTTTTCTCCTGTCTTGTTCCATTCAACAGAATCCGCCAGTGCTGCTGCCTCTTTGATCAGCCCTTCCTTTATTTCTTTTGCATTCGAGAACTTCGTCTGCAGATTTTCCCAGTGCTCATGCTTGCGGTCAAAAAATTTCTGACGAGCCGCATTGAAGGCATCCCATAATTCATCATCTGTTTCTTTTCCTGCTGTTCCCGATGCCTTCCATTGCTGCATCAACTCATTCATTTCCTCTGTTGCCTGATTCCAGTCATCGGAAGCAGCAACCTTTTCCGCACGGTCAATCAGCTCCTGCTTAATGGCCTGATTGCTCTGATACCCCTCTCTACGCTTCGCATAAAAGGCATCCATATAGCTGTCAAATTCTTCGTTCAGCGTTTCTTCATAGGCACTGTCCCAATAAGAAATGCGTTTCCATCTCCTCTTTAAATCTGAAATTTCACGGAACACCGTGTTCCAGTCGGAAGATATTTCAATATTCTTCGCTTCTTCAATCAACGCCTCTCTGCGCCGAATGTCCTCATCATAGTCATTTACTTCAAAATCATCATGATCATTGTACATATGTATTCCTCCAGTAAGGGCGATTCCACCACAATCGCCTGCTATCAACTTAAATTCTATCTCAAATACGCTAAAAAGTCATTCATTTCTTTCATTTTTGTATAGAAATTGCGCTGATTATCATAATTTGGCGATAAAAGATAAAAAAATACTACATCACTGCATATTTTCATAATCAAAACAAGGCTTCTTCTGTAATTGTCTACTGAAAATATACGAAGCGCAGATTTTCCTCCATAGCTTCGCTGTCTCTTATCAGACTGTAGGGTTTATCTGCATGTTGAAGAACACCTGTTGCATAAAAAAAAGCATGATGCACAATCATAACATCCAAAAGCAGGTGAGTTGTTAAAGCAAAGATGATTCCTATACCGTTTCTGCATCACCTCTGTTTACATACAGCCTGCTTCTATCTGATGGAAGGCTGTATCACCGAGCACTGTCTTGATGTTCAGTCAGCTATCCTTCATCATACTGATGATTCTTTGGATTGCATAGCGTAAAGGCAGAAAAGCTGTCCTTACTTTTCTGCCTGTATATCATCATTCTTCCTTTGAAACCACATGTGAGCAGAGATAGCGAACCTTCCCCTTACTGCTGTTTCCATATTCAATCGCTTCTTTCGGACAGCTGCAGATACATGCCATGCAGTGGGTGCAGCTTTTCCCCCAGTCCGGTACCCCCTGCTTCAGTTGAATATTGCCCAGCGGACAGACCTGTTCACATTTTCCGCAGGAAATACATGCATCCGTTGCGTAAAATTTATCCGCATGTACGATCAAAGGATAAAATAAAGGATTGATCCAGGCACTGTTCACAAAATCCCTCACACTTATTTCCGGTTTTGGTATTCTGCGATTTGTCCGTATATACTCAGCTGCCTCTGCAATCTGCTTTTCTGCGTTATGGATGATGGTTAAAGCCTCCTGCTTTTTGGGAGCATCATAGAGTGCGATATAGTTTTCCGGCATGACGATTTGCATGCATCCCTGATAGCTCCATCCTTTTTCTTTGCAGAGCCGTTCAAGATAAGCACCGGCATTTCCAATCGATCCGCCGCAGGTCATTACAAAATACAGTTCCCTGCTTCCCGTCAGCTCCACTGCTTTCAGCCATTCTTGAACAACACGCGGAATCCGCCATGCATAGGTTGGAGCAACAATCACCCAGGGCTGCTTTGCATACAGTGCATCCTTCTTCCTCTGTCGTATGGAAGAAAACAGATCAAAGCCTTCATCCTGCAACTCCCTCTGTAATCGTTTTGCCACATAGGCACTGTTTCCGGTTCCTGAAAAATATACAATCATAGATGTCTCTCCTCCTCTTCCTTCTGTAAATGAATCACACTGTCATAGATGAGGTCAATCAGCTGCTTGACCTGTTTCCACTGGGTGTTGTCCGCACTGATATAATAATAGTTTTTTGTCCCCTCCTTCCGCATATCAACAATACCTGCTTCCTTTAGAATCTGCAGATGATGCGATACAGAGGGTCTGGTCAAATGAGCCCTTTCAGCTATTTCATTGACACGGATTCCCGATCGCTCGCTTTGGATCAGTATCAACAAAATGACCTGCCTTGTTTCATCACCAATGGCAGTGAATGCCGTTTTACATGTATGAAAGCCGCTGGTGATATGCGCAATGCGCTTCTGACATTCCTTATCCATGAAAGTCCCTCCCTACATATAGCGGATATCGGCTGTATCCCGCTGTGCACTTCGCTGATATCGTATCTTAGGATACCCCAGAACCAGCGTTGTGACCGCTTTTTTTCCTTTTGGTATGTGCAATGCTGTCCGCAAGCGTCGCGAATGGTTCACCACCATGGTGAAGAATCCGCTGTACAGTACCCCCAAGCCGTTTGCCTCCGCAACAAATTCCATATTCTGTGCAGCCAGTGCCCCGTTAATGTCCTCTTTTGCTGCTATAACGATGGCAACCGGTGCCTGAAAAAAGAAAAAGTGATCATCAATGACGGTTCTCCTGGCCATGGAGCTGAACAGATTTGCAACCGGCTTCAATCTTCGAAAGAATTTCACTGCCTGCTGCTCCAAAGAAGCCTTTTCTTTATCGATAACGATATATGTCACATCCTGTTTGTTTTCTGCTGTATGTGTCAGTCTGCCGGCTTCCAGAATCTGAGAAATCACTTCGGCAGGGATTTCCGTTTCCTGAAACTGACGGATGGTTCGACGGAAACGAATCACCTCCAGCACCTTTTGAGGATCAAGGCGTACGCTGGATGCCTGCTCAACGGCAGCTTCACTGTAGCCGCTGATCGTGACGGCTTTCTTCGGACAGATTGCAGCACAGTGTCCGCACATGATACACTCTGCTTCCAGTATCTCTGCCTTTTTATCTTTTAGTTGTATATTGCTGGTGGGGCAGTCTTTCGCACACTGACCACAACCGATGCACAAGGAAGGATTTATTTGTATTTCATGTCTGTTCATAACGGACTCCTTTCGTTAACATTCTTTAACCATTATAACAAACTTCTGCAAAATTGCAGTATCCGTAAAGAAACTCGTTACCAAAGAAATTATACACAAAACAGGAAAAGACCTACCCTTCGTATTTCAATCTTTCGCACTCCCGCTTCTAAAGCATCTCATGATAACCGGATGCTTGTTTTTTGCTTAACGTCCTTTTCAAACCGGAACATAGCAGTGCTGCAGCTTTGCTATACACAGAATGGCATACAATATCGAAAGCTGCGCATATATTGGAGGGTCTTTCTTACTTTAAGGTGTTTGCAAAAGGAAGACTTCAACTTCTATTGTAACTACAATAGTACTGAAGT
>OMGQ01001685.1_pt1 | contig 11765 bp, 10 predicted proteins | sample 1646071 | NCBI WGS metagenome assembly OMGQ01 (sample SAMN05578585, study PRJEB25193) | human gut metagenome | biome: Human Microbiome; feature: human-associated habitat; material: feces | host: Homo sapiens | place: USA:Birmingham | reverse complement strand
AAATTTGTACCTTCCTGCTCGATATTACAGCGAGGGAGTGGCTGTTTTCCTCTTTTTATTTTATAAAGAACAGGGCGGTGCTCTGGGGGAATTATCAGATGGCATTTCCACTGTTCTGTGAAAATGAGGATGTCAGAGAATATTACAGAGACCTTGCATGTGCCTGCGGATTGCAGACAGAAATGATGGAGAGCTAAAAATAACAAAGTAGTAGGAGAAAAAATCATGAGAGAAGTCTATGCAGCAAGAAGAGCAAAGTTAATGGAAGGAATGAAAGCACCATCAATCGCAGTTATCTATTCAGGAACAGCGCCGATGCGTTCTGCCGATGAAGAGTACGAATTTTCGGTTGATCGGAATTTTTATTATTATACAGGAATTGATAGAGAACATATGATTCTTGTCCTGAAGAAGCTAAAAGAAGGAACTATGGCGGAGGAACTCTATATTGAGCCATTTGATGAGGTGATGGCGAAATGGGTCGGTGCAAGAATGCGTGAAAACGAGGCAAGAGAGATCAGTGGGATTGAGAAAATCTGCTACCTGGAAGCATTTGATGGAAATTTCAACAGTCTGATAGAATCATCCAGAAGCAGCAAAAAACTCACAGTTGCGCTGGATTTGTGGAAATATAAAGTGACCCAGGCTCCGACACAGGCACATCTTTTGGCAGCACGCCTTAAGGAACAGTATCCGGCAGTGGAAATCAGAGATATCTACGCAGATTTTGTAGGACAGCGTATCAAAAAAGAAGACATTGAAATTGAAAAAATGATGGTTGCACAGCATACAACTCAGAAGGCAATCGAAGAATTGATGCGGTATGTAAAACCGGGTATGAACGAATGTGAGATGGAGGGAGCGTTTGATTTTGCACTGCGCAAACAAGGTGTGAGGGAACATGCATTTCCAAGTATTGTTGCGGGAGGCGTAAGAGCGACAACATTGCATTACAAAGAGAATAACCAAGAAGTCAAGGACGGAGAACTCGTTTTGATCGATCTTGGAAGTGCAAATGAGCACTATTGTGCAGATATCTCAAGAACATTCCCAGTCAATGGAAAATTTACGGCACGTCAGAAAGAGATTTATGATTTGGTATTATCTGCACAAGATTTGATTATTGAAAAAGCAGCGCCGGGTATGACACTTCGGGAATTAAATCAGATGGTGATCGATCATTATGCAGCAAGACTTGATGAACTTGGACTTGCAAAAGATGGAAAGACAGTAGCAGATTACTATTATCATGGAGTTTCCCATCAACTGGGGTTAGACACACATGATATCAGTTGTTCTGATTATGAGGTACTGGAACCGGGAATGGTCATCACGGTAGAGCCGGGATTTTATATTGAGGAAGAAGAGATTGGAATTCGCATTGAGAATGATATTCTGATTACAGAAGGGAAAGCGGTAGATCTTTCCAAAGGAATCTTAAAGACGACAGAAGACATTGAAGCATGGATGAGTAAGAGAGATTAAACAGGAGTAAAGAGGTACTTTTTGTGGCAGATAAATATTGAAAAATATTTGTGCCATGTTAAAAAGTGCCTCTTTTATTTAATACAAGCAATTTATTTTCTATTTTTCAAAAGTGAACTGGCCATTCGGACGGTTTTATCAATTTGCATCTGCTCTTCTTTTGATTTTCCTTCTTTTAAAAGTTCCAAAATCAATGAAATTTCATCAGGCGAGAAGCGGATGCCTTTCTTATTTGCGTTTGTGATCAGGGCAAGGAGGATCGGGGCAAGGTCATTGCCGGATTTCCCGTTCGTTTTTGCGGCTGCAGTCCGGATCAGTTCCAGTTTTGCCGGGTCCATCTTCTGTAACATTGGGTGTTCCATCCAGTTGTTCATATACAATTCCCTCCAAAGAATTATGTTCCAGAGATATCGGAAGTTCCTGCATATTTGCGTCTGTATCGGCAGCAGAAACATCAGATGACAGATCTCTGTAAGTTTCAAAAAGTTTCTGTTGCTCCGGGGAAAGCATTCCTTGAAGCAACATGGAAAGGTCAAATGCAGGAGTGGAAGATGAGCTGTCAGATGAGGCATCGGAACAAGATTGTTTTGAGGAGGATTCCTTTGTCATGTTCTGAAATGAGGCAGCGATTTCCATGGCACTTAGCATATTCTGTATCTGGTCGATCATTTCACAGTCGCTCTTTCTCAGGAATGGGCGAAGTTCTTCCAGAATGTCAGATGGCGAAGACACTTCCTTTTCAAAAGCACAGCTATGTAAATCTGAGCGAAAATTCTGAAAAAAAGAAAACGTCTGTTGTAATTCCATAAACTTCACATAGACTGCGAGCATACGGTGGTTGGATGGTGGGAGATAGGGAATCATCAGTTTCATCATCCGCAGGCCGGGTGTCGAGATCAGTGTGTCAAATGGTGTCATGGGAATTTTTGATTGATCGTCCATAGAAGCTCCTTTCCATTGCGTTATCAATATATATGAGCGGATTGGGAAAGATATACCTTTTTCTTTTTCCTTCATATAATAAAGGAAAGAGAAATGGAAACGAGGAAAAGATGGAAGAAATTTTAATCATTGACAGAAATGCAGTATATGAGTTAGATGAAGAATGTTTTCAGAGGAAGATGGAAGCACAGAGGAAACAACAGGAGGAAAGAGCAAATGCACAAGAAAATGACAAGGAAGACATCTAAACATGTTTAGAAAAATGATTTTGTGAGAAAGAATGGAGCAAGGCAGTCGAGTTTTTTCCAAAAGAAAGACGGGGCATGTTGCCCCGTCTTGCAGAAGAGATTAGCAGCAAAGAGAATTTCTATCGCCACATCCGCATCCATTACCAAATCCGCCGCAGCAGAGAAGTAATAAGATGATCCAGATACAGCTGTCACCACATCCGCATCCGTTGTCGTGTCCGTTTCCGAAACCGCCACAGCAGAATAATAAGAGGATGATCCACAGACAAGAATTGTTATTTCCGCATCTGTCTTCTCCACCGCATCCACATCCACAGTTAGTAGCTGTTAAATCACTCATGTTAAATCCTCCATTTGAGATTGTTTACACTCCTATACTATGTGGGAGGGCTTATTCATGTTTCCCAAAAAACAGAAAAAATTTAAAAAGGAAGATTTTAGTAAAAACAGAGGGAATGTTGGTTGCATTTTAGATTGTTTATAAAATATGCCTATAGTTATATAAAAATAAATGATAACGATATTCTGTTCAGATATGTTAAACTAAAAGCAGCAAAATTTATATTTGAGGAGGAAATCTATATGAAAATTGGAGTAACTGAAATTAGCCCAAGAACTGTGCAGCAAGTGGCTGAGAAAAAATTTAAGGAAGGATACTATTGCTGTGAGGCTTTAGTCAGTGCAATCCGCGATGAATTTAAGCTGGATGTTCCAGAGGAAGTGATTGCAATGGCTTCTGGTATGGCAGTCGGCGCAGGAAAATCCGGGTGTGTCTGTGGTGCTTTTAATGGAGGAATTCTTGCACTTGGATTATTTTTTGGGCGCACAGAGCAGGATGGACCGACAAATCCAAAAAGTGTCAAATGTATGGAACTGACAAAAGAGCTTCATGACTGGTTTAAAAAGGCCAATGGCAAAAATGCAATCTGCTGTCGCGTTCTGACAAAAGAGTTTGACAAAGGACGTGGGGAACACAAGGAACAATGCATTTTCTTTACGGGACTTTGTGCATGGAAGGTTGCACAGATGATTTGCCGTGAATTGGGAATGAAGAATCTAGATGAGGTGGATGAACCGGCTCCAAGACGTACGGTTGCTGAAATTTAATACAAAAGGTGAGATTGACATGAAAAAAAATGATATAAAAGTTCTACTTCCTCTTTGGGGGGTTATGCTTGGATTCGCCGCTCTCGGCAATCTCTTGCAGAGTTATGGTGAGGGAATTCGATATGTCTGTGGAGGAATAGCTACATTTCTACTGATACTTGTTCTGCTGAAACTCATAATGTTTCCGGAGATGATAAAAGAAGATTTTAAAAATCCGATTTTGGCGAGTGTGGCTGCGACATTTCCGATGGCACTGATGCTATTAAGCACATATATCAAGCCATTTATTGGTGTGGGAGCAAAATACATCTGGTATTTTGCGATTGGGTTACATATTATATTGATTGTTTATTTCACAATAAAGTTTTTGCTTAAACTTCAGATGCCGAAAGTATTTGCCAGTTATTTTATTGTATATGTGGGAATTGCAGTTGCGGCAGTTACGGCTCCAGCTTTTGAAGAGCTTGCAATAGGTGCCGGTGCATTCTGGTTTGGATTTTTGACGTTAATCGGTTTATTAGTTCTTGTGACAATCCGTTATATGAAATACAAAGAGATTCCAGAACCTGCAAAGCCGCTTTTCTGTATTTATGCAGCGCCTACAAGCCTTTGTGTTGCCGGATATGTACAGTCAGTAACACCAAAATCAAGAGAATTTTTGTTGGCGATGCTGCTTGTGGCAACCGTGCTATATGTTTTGGCGCTTGTGAAAGCGATCAGTTATCTGAAGCTGAAATTCTATCCAAGCTATGCGGCATTTACCTTCCCATTTGTTATCAGCGCGATTGCAACAAAGCAGACGATGGTCTGTCTTGCGAATATGAAGCGGCCGATACCGATGCTCCGGTATGTTGTTCTGATAGAAACGGTGATTGCCGTATTGTTTATGATTTATACCTTCATTCGCTTTCTGCAGTTTATTTTTGTAGATCATAAATAAGCAGAACAGGAAGAGAGAAACGTCTGAGCAGAAAATTTACACACTATCCGTTAAAGCAATGAATATCCTAATGAAAAAGGGATATGCATATGAAAGATGTAAAAAAAGCCATTCGTTACTCATGTGAGGATATAAACGATAGAAAAGTTTCCGGGCAGGGGATCTGTATTGCGGTGCTTGATACCGGGGAATGAGTTATTATATTGCAAAGTTGAGGAAAATGGCTGACATATAAATAGTAAAGGGCACCAATAAATAAGAACAAATTTCTTGAAAAGTAAGTCTCTCGGTCCATAAAAAGACCGAAGAGACTTTTTCCATGGGGCTGTCGTACTAATTATTTAGTGCGATAGTCCCATTATTTAACAGTGTGTGAATAAAGAACCGCCTAGTACCGAAGGTATGTCAGGTGGTGTATTTATCAATGGGTTGGCTTTTAACGTGTCTTCAACATAAATATCATCTTCTATGCTCACGACTATTTTTGTTAAAAAAGGTATTGACTGTACAGTAACTGTACATTTTATACTACGGATGAAAGACAAGAGAAAACTGTTTGATATCGAATTAAGGCAGACTGCCGTGGAATAGGACAGTGAGGAAAAGAAAGGAATAGAACGTTATGAAAAATATGAAACGGATAGGTATTACTGCTTTCTGCGTTGCCGTGGCAGCAGGAGCATTATGGATGGGATTTGGGAAAAAGGTGAAAATACTGACAACATCTTTGAATAGTTTTAAGGATGAAAATCTTGCGCATACATTCCAACACACTCCGGAAATACAACCGACAGCAAAAATAAGAAGAGGGGAAAAGGAATTTCAGTTTTTAAAGGAAGATAATATTGTGTTGGCGGATGAGTTTCGTTTTAAAGATGTGTATTATCCGGTTGAAAAATTTATGGAGGATACGAAAACTTCGGCTTTGCTTGTGATAAAGGATGATATTATCCGATATGAAAAATATTTTTTCGGAGGGGATGAAAGTACTGTATTTTCTTCCAATTCAATGGGAAAATCATTCGTGTCGGCTCTAATGGGGATAGCGGTAGCAGAAGGGGACATTGAAAGTATTGAAGACCCGATTGGAAAATATATTCCCGAATTTGCAGGGACGGAAATGGAAAGTATCCCGATTAAGGCATGTTTACAGATGGCTTCGGGAATCCAGTTTGATGAGGATAACGATATGAGCGGTTTTTCCATGAAAACCTTGATGGGAGTACCAGCAATGAAGGTGATTGCAAAATATGGGATGCAGGAAGAGCCTTATACATACCGTAGATATCTGAGCATCAATACAGAGATTTTAGGACAGGTCATCAAAAATGCAACGGGACGCGGACTGGCAGAATATATGGAGGAAAAACTTTGGAAAAAGATTGGTACAGATCATGATGCGTATTGGACTTTAAGCAATGATACAGAGCTGGCAATGGGAGGACTGAGCGTATCTCTTAGGGATTATGCGAAGTTTGCTCGCCTATATTTAAATGGGGGGGACTGGGAGGGAGAGCAGATCCTTTCAGAAGACTGGGTAAAGGATAGCCTCGATGTCAGCGCGGACTATTCGAGACCGGGAGCAAATAATGATCCTTATAACGAAATTGGATACGGTTATCAGTGGTGGGTACCGGAAGGAAATCAGAATGAATTTATGGCGATCGGGGTATACGGACAGTGGATTTATGTAAATCCGTCAAAGAAAGTAATCATTGTAAAGACGAGTGCAGACCCGAATTTCACATCGAAGGATTATGAGCCGAAGCATGTGGAGTTTTTTAGGGCGATAGCGAATGAGATTGAATAAAGAAAATAAAGGCTGACTGATATACAATAATTTTGTAAAATTGATGTTATTTTAAGAAAATCTGAGATTTTTCGGGACAAAAAGTACCCGTATTTCTCAGATTTTCTTGTTCTTTTCAGTCTTTCTTTTGTGTGCATATCGTTGATGTTTTTATATTTTATGGAGCATACATCCTTTCGTGTTCAGAGATAGTTTATGTAAGAATGAACCTTAAGAAATGAAGAACATTTTTTAGAATGAGACAAGTCCCCAGGTGCATACAATCTCAAGTAGAAAGGGGGTTATCACTTGGAGGAAAAGAGTTTGCGAGAAATGCAGCAGGTGGATATAAAAAATGTAAATGCTGATGAATTGGTAGATATTAGTGAAATTGAAATTGACACGAAACAGTCGGTACAAAGAAGAGTAAAGGAGTATGTGGAACAGGTACATAACCCTTATCTTGTACGGGTGGGAGAATATATTGTGAAAGTTGGATATTCCGACTGTACAGAGACTTTGAATGACCGGTTGAAACAGTATATTTCAAAAATTGCAGAAACAAAATATTAAAAGTCAGAAGGAAGTAAGATGCAAAAAAATGTATGTTATCATACGGCGATTTATCTTCGCTTATCGAGGGAGGATGGAGATATGAATTGCGGTGTAAAACGAGAAAGTGACAGCATTTCCTCTCAGCGTGCCCTTGCTTGTTCGTTTGTAAGAGAACAGCCGGATATGGAGTTGTTTGATCTTTATATTGATGATGGGTATTCAGGGGCGAATTTTGATCGACCGGATTTTAAAAGAATGATGGAAGACATTAAAAACGGGAAGGTAAATTGTGTTGTTGTAAAAGATTTATCTAGATTTGGACGAGATTATATTGAAGCCGGGCGGTTCATTCAAAAGACCTTCCCGGCTTTTTCTGTGCGTTTTATTGCAATTGCGGATCATTACGATAGTCTGACTGCAGATCAGAATACAACATCTTTTGTAATTCCGGTAAAGAATTTTGTGAATGATTTCTACTGTCAGGATATTTCAGAAAAGGTAAAATCACATCAGAAAATAAAACGGGAGCAAGGGAAATTTATCGGGGCGTTTGCAGTCTACGGATATCAGAAAGATCGTGAGGATAAAAATAAGCTTGTTATAGATACCTATGCGGCAGAAATTGTGAAAAAGATTTTTGCGTGGAAACTGGACGGAATGAGCAATCTTGTCATTGCGAACCGACTGAATGAAAATGGAATCTTCTCCCCGCTGGAATATAAGAAATCCCATGGCGAACATTATGCCACAGGGTTTCAGGCAGGAATCGTATCCAAATGGTCTGCGGTAGCAATCAAGCGAATTTTGACCAATGAAATTTATACCGGAACGATGGTGCAGGGAAAACGAGAGAAAGTCAATTATAAGGTTAAAAAGATTTTAGAAAAGCCAGAGTCGGAATGGTGTAAAGTAGAGGGAACTCATGAAGCGATCGTTTCCAAAGTGGATTACCAAAAGGTGCAGCGACTTTTGGAAGTAGATACCAGAGCCGCGAAAGGAAAAGAAAAAGCGCATATGTTTTCGGGGATTCTGTTTTGCGGAGACTGTAAAGAGCCGATGGTCCGGCGTATGAACAGATACAAGGGAACAGAAAAAATATCTTATATCTGTTCCACGAGAAATCGGAGCGAAGGGTGCAGCAGACATCATATTTTGGAAGCGGATTTAAAAAGAGTCATACTTCAGATCATCCGGCTGCAAGCAGCACTTCTGATCGATGAAAACAGACAGATGCAGTATCTTCGGACAAGGGAGATGCATTTGGAAGATGCTGTTGGATTTGAGCAGGAGATGATACGTCTGCGCGGTGAGCAAGAGAACTATCAGAAACTTCGCGCAGGGCTTTATGAAGACTGGAAAGCAGGAGTGATCACGCAGGCAGATTTTCAAAAATTTAGCGCAATTTATGAAAAACAGTATCTAGAAACGGGATGGGCGATTGCAAAGCAGGAGGAACTGGTAAAGAAATTGTTTTACAAAGGAGTGCACTCTAATGTCAGGTTGGAGGGGCTAAAAGAGACGATGCAGATTACGACGTTAGACAGGGAGGCACTGCTGGCGTTTGTGGAGCGGATAGAAGTTTATGAGGAGAAACGGATTGTGATACAATTTGGGTATCAGGAAGAAATAAGAAGAATGGCAGGCTCGTAATCAGGAGGTGGTCTCAGTGGCAAGAACATCAAAACGCAAAAGACGGCTGGAAAGTCAGGAACTTTTGGAAAAGAAAACAGAGAAAGCATATGTGGCAGGCATTTATGCAAGGCTGTCTGTAGATCATCAGGATGGCGACGAAGTGTCTATTGAAACGCAGATTGAGATGGGGAAGACGTTTATAGAGACTCATAAGGATATTCTATTGTATGACTGTTATTCGGATCTAGGGGCTACGGGAACGAATTTTTGGCGGAGTGATTTTGAGCGATTGATGCAGGATGTGAGAGAGGAAAAGATAAACTGTGTGATCGTAAAAGATTTTTCGAGATTTGGAAGAAACTATATTGAGGTGGGAAACTTTGTAGAAAAGATGTTTCCTTTTATGGGTGTCCGGTTTATTTCTATTACAGATCAGTATGACAGCGCAAAACAAGGAGATTGTAATGAAGCGCTTTCCATGCATTTGAAAAATATAGCCAACGAACTATATGCAAGGGACGTTGCAGAAAAGGTAAAAGCCAGCAAGCAGACAAAGAGGAAGCAGGGAGAATATCTAGGCAGTGTTCCGCCGTATGGTTTTCGAATCGAAAAAATGGATGGGAGACGGACGTTGGTGCGGGAATCTTTGACCAGTGAGATCGTTCGAGAGATTTTTGTGCGTTATGATTCCGGGGAGACCGTTGTTTCTATTGTAAAGTGGCTGTATGAGCAAAAGATTCACTGCCCGGGCGATTACAAAGCATACAAAACCGTTTATCAGCAGGATGGGCAGAAACTGAAACAGTGGAGAAGAGAAGCTATCCGGTATTTGTTGAGTAATGTCGTTTACATAGGAAATCTTGCGCAATCCGGCAAGCATATAAGAGAACCGATCATAGCAGAACATGTCCATGAACCTCTTGTTTCGGAAGAAGTCTTTTGTCGTGTAGGAGAAAGGCTGGAGGGAAACCGTAAGATCCAAAAGTGCAGATCACTTCGGAATAATACGATGGAAGAGGTGTTCCGGGACATTTTGTATTGCGGAGAATGTGGACATAAATTCAGCCGGACGGTGACAGAAAGAGAGTCTTCTAATAGCAAAAGGAGGACTTTTGTTTCTTATAGATGCCCGAATAGAAAACGCATTGATGAAGAAAAATGTGAAAATGAATCGATTACAGCTCTTCAGCTTCAGAAAGTGATATTGCATCTGTTGAAAAAAGAGTTTCTTCTCAGTGATATACAGATGAAAAAACTTACAGATTTTAATCGAGAGGTTGGAGAAATACGAAAAGGACAGATAGAGAAAACACAAAAAGAGCTGCAAAAATTGGTAGAGAACATAGATAGGAAGATCAGTTTTTGTTATCTGGAGTATCGAAGCGGGAGCACTTCACAGACTCAATTTCTGGAAATCAAAAAGAAACTGGAAGAAAAAAAGGAACAAAATCAGTGGCTTTTGCGGGAATAATCTCTAAAATATACTTCGGTTGACAGATTGGTAGATAAGAAGAATCAAGCTCTCTGCGCGGTTTTGAAATGTCAAGGTGGCGCTGGGTTGAATGCGGATCTGGTGCAAAACCTAATCGAGAAAATCTATGTGTATCCCGGAAAACGGATCGAGGTTCTCTGGAAATGGAAGGATATATGAACCGAATAGAAAGCGTGAGATATTTCTTGCCTGAAGGTCATGGGAAAGAAAAGAACTTTAAAAATTTGTAAAAGTCTCAGGAGGAATAAGCGATGCAAAATAGGCTGAAGATCGCAATGTATCTGCGATTGTCCAAGGAAGATGACCGGAATACCCAGGAAAGTAACAGTATTTCTTGTCAACGTTTATTGCTAAAAGCATATATTGAGCAAAATTTTAGAGGGGAAATTTTATCAGACGAAGTCTGTCCGCCGAAGACATGTATTACGGGGTGCCCGGATGGGTATACCTTATCAGACGAAGTCTGCCAGCCGAAGGCATGTATTACGGGATGCCCGTATGGGTGTGAGATTTTTGAATTTGTAGATGATGGTTACAGCGGAACTAGCATGGACAGACCGGCCATGCAGGAATTATTAAGATGTGTCCGGCAGAAGAAGGTGGATTGTGTTATCGTAAAGGATTTTTCCCGCTTTTCCAGAGACTATGTAGAAATGGGTTTCTATGTCGAACAGCTCTTTCCGTTTTTGGGCATCCGTTTTATTTCTGTGAATGATCATTATGACAGTAGAGTTGTTCAAAATCAAATGATGGGTATGGATCTGGCATTTAAAGCGCTGGTGAACGATCTCTATTCGAAGGATTTATCAGGAAAAGTAATTTCTTCTCTGCATTCTAAAAAAGAGCGGGGAATCTATTGCAGTGCAAACTGTCCGTTTGGATATCGTAAGAAAGCAGATGATAAGAATCAAGTAGAGATTGTGCCAGAAGAGGCGAAAGTAATCCGGGAAATTTTCCGATTGACGTTAGAGGGTTATTCTTCTGTGGATATTGCAAAGAAGTTTCACAAGGAAAATATAAAAACACCGGTGGAATATCTGGCGGCGAGAGGAGTAACACATCGGAACCCTTTGGGAAAGGAATTTTCATGGCATCATACGACCATTTGCAAGATACTGCGAAATGATTTTTATGCCGGAGATGTCGTATATGGGAAATATGAAAAGGATGCTGTCGGAGGAAAAAATCACTTAAAACCAAAAAGTGAGTGGAAGATTACCTATCATCATCATGAACCGATCATTGAACGGGAGATTTTTGAGGAAGTACAGCGGACGAGAGGAATATCAAAACCTTATCAGCCACGAAAGGCACACATGTTGACAGGAAAGGTACTATGCGGAGAGTGTGGCAGGGCTTTGTGCTATCGGAATGCGAAACATCCTTATTTTTATTGCAAGGATCGTTATGCGACCGGCAATGAGAACTGTTTGAAAAAAGTGAACATATTCCTTTTAGAGCAGATGCTTGTATCCGCTTTGCAAAAAGAAATCTGCAGGCAGATTGAACTGAAAGAAGTGTGGAAGCTGTATCAGGAGGTACAGAAAAGGCAGTACGATGCAAAGATGGCTAAGC
>OMGQ01001682.1_pt1 | contig 11808 bp, 8 predicted proteins | sample 1646071 | NCBI WGS metagenome assembly OMGQ01 (sample SAMN05578585, study PRJEB25193) | human gut metagenome | biome: Human Microbiome; feature: human-associated habitat; material: feces | host: Homo sapiens | place: USA:Birmingham | reverse complement strand
TGATCCGGACGGCCTTGCTGATGCTGCAAAGTCCGCAGCTGATTCCGGCGTTGTTATGATCAACATCATCTCTGCCTGCACCGACTGGCAGAACAACGGCATCTCCGCTGTTTCCTACGGCAACAACGTAAAGGCTGGCGAAACCGAGATGGAGCAGGTTGCAAAGCTCCTCGGCGGCAAGGGCAACATCGCTATCCTGACCGGCCCGTCCGGCGACGCAGGCGGTCTGCAGCGTATGGAAGGCTACGAGAACATTCTGAAGAACTACCCCGAGATCAAGCAGGTTGTTGCTCCGGCTGATTGCCAGTGGGATACCGCAAGCGCACAGTCCACTGTTGAGAGCTGGCTGTCCGCTTACGATCTGGATGCTATCGTTTGTGAGAACGACGGCATGGCAGTAGGCGCCGGCAACGCGGCAGGTGCAAACTCCGGCATCGTTATCACAGGCGTTGACGGCACGCCGGACGGCTTTGAGGCTATTCAGGACGGCCGCATCACCGGTACCGTTTCTCAGAACGGCGGCGCTATGGCTGCAAACGGCATCGAGGCTGCTGTTAAGCTGCTCAAGGGTGAAACCCTCGACACTACCGAGATCGTAACCGACAACACCTGGATCGACTCCAGCAACGTTAAGGATTACGAGTAATTTCTTGAAAATGCTTTGCAAATCCTTGCAAACAGTGTTATTATGAATAAGAAAAAGGGAAAACGGATACGTTTTCCCTTTTTCTTATCAACAAGCGAAATTCATTTTCCTAAAATTACCTTCAAAGGGGAATATGTATGTTAAGGGTCGTACTGGCAGATGATGAAAAAAAGGTCCTGCTGCTGATGCGCAAGCTGATTGACTGGGAAAGTCTTGGCTTTGAGATTGTCGGCATGGCAAGCGACGGTATGCATGCGCTTGAGATGATACGCGACAAACAGCCGCATTTGCTCGTAACCGATATCCGGATGCCGGGCTTTGATGGCATTGATCTCATCCGTCAGGCAAAGCAGATGCAGCCGGGACTGCATTTTATCGTTGTCAGCGGTTATGCCCAGTTTGAATATGCGCAGAATGCACTGAAATACGGTGTAGAGGGTTATCTGCTAAAGCCGCTCAAGGTGCAGGAGATGACCGATCTCCTCACCAGACTTAAGGGCAAGCTCAGCGAGCAGGCTACGATTGAGTACCGTTTGAAGAAAAGCGATGAGCGTGAACAGGAGCGTATCATTGACACGCTGATAGGCGAGATACACGGCGATGTCCGTACCTCCAGTGCGGTGCGGTCGTTCAATCTGGAATACGGTCTGCCATCCAACGGCTGTTATTTCGCCGCTATTGTCAAGCCGGATATTCCATCAGCATGGAAGAACCCGGATGGCGTGCACGCCATGATGAAGCACGCACTTGAAATCGTCCGGCAGGAACTTGGACAGCTCAAATGCGGCTTTGCCGCAGCCATTCGAAGAGAAGGTGTCGCTGTTGCGGTCTATCTGCCGGAGTACCAGCCGGTCGAGGTCAAGCAATGCTTCACCAAAATACGCAAGGAAATAGAAAAGCAGCGCGATCTGTTCTGGGGCATCCGTGCGACAATCTGCCTTGGCAGCCGATGCTCCGCTGCCGATGCGCTCTGGCTGTGTATCGATCGTCTGTGTCATACTCCGGTCTGGCGCGATGCGGAGACTGATATCCCTGATTTTCACGCGTATTACACGATGGACAGCAGCTGTAAGCGCCGTTTTCAGGAAGCCGCCGAATATCTGAACAAGGAGCAGTACATCGGTGAACTCGAGGACAGCTACCGCGATGTTATGTCCAGGCAGCCGCTTTGGGGAAAGATGCTGGAGGACTGGTTTCTTGAGATCCTCACGGCGATGCGTTACGGAATGCAGCGGAACGGCGAGACCGACAACAGCTTCTATCAGCGCATGATGGACGGCTTGTGGCAGGCCATCAACGCACAGGAGCTGTTCCGCTTGCTGCACGATGATATGTGTGGCGAAATAGATCGTCTGCGCAACGAGCGCATGCTGCGCGAGGCGCGTCCGATTACGGATGCCAAACGCTTTATTCAGCAGCACTATCAGGAGGCGCTGCGCCTTGAGGATGTAAGCAGTGCGGTCGGCTTTAATGCAACATATTTTTCCGCCATGTTCAAAAAGGAGACCGGCCAGAATTTTATGGATTATTTAACTGAGCTGCGCATGAACAAGGCCAAGGAGCTGCTATGCAGTGATGAAAACTCTGTGCAGGACGTCGCTGATCAGATCGGCTACCGTGATTTGAAATATTTTTCGCGACTGTTCAAGAAAACGACAGGCATCAGTCCTTCCGAATACAAAAAGCTTTACAGGTAGGTGTCGCTTATGTGGCTGACAACACAATGGAAACTGCGCCGGGCACTCTGCCGCTACCGCAGAGACGGCGATGTGGATGCCGTCCTCGGCGCAGACTGGAGCCGCTCCCGCGAGATCTTTGCGTTCTTCCGGGAAATCGTAGATCGTCTGCACGGTGAAGAGATCACTCGCCTGCGGCAGAAGCAGGCCGAATATCTGGCATTGCAAAACCAGATCAACCCGCATTTTCTGTATAATGCACTCGAGGCTATCCGTTCGGACGCTCTGCTGGCGGATTGTGCGGATATTGCGGAAACCACCGAAGCGTTAGCTACGTTTTTTCGCTATACCATATCAAATGTACAGGAATATGTCACATTTTCGGATGAACTGGACAATGCGGAAAACTATTTCACCATCCAGCGCTGCCGCTTCGGCGACAAACTCGAAATGGAGCTTGAAATGGAAAATGAAGATCTGCTTGAGGCGAGAATGCCGAAGCTCATTCTCCAGCCGCTCGTAGAAAACGCTGTCGTACATGGTCTGGAAGGCAAAATCGGACATGGCATCGTATATATCTCCATTGAAAACAGTGCCAATACATTGTTCCTGCGCGTAAAGGACAACGGAGTCGGCATGCCCGAGGAGCAGGTCATGCTGCTCAACGAGGAATTTGTCCATGGCAGCCCAGTCTCCGGCGATAAAAAACGCGGCGGAATCGCGCTGCGCAATGTTAACAGCCGTATTCGGCTGATGTTCGGCGAAGATTACGGTCTTCGCGTTTTCAGTGCAACGGGTATCGGTACGGAGTGCTGCGTCACGATGCCGCTGCTGATGCAGGGAGACTGACATGAAAGAAGAGCTTATTCGCATCGAGCATGGCTATTTTCACAGCGAGAGTGGACAGTACCAGTTTGATGTTTCCATCGCACACGGTGAGTGTATCGGTGTTTATGTTGATGAACACCTTACCTCCGGTACTGCATATCTCGATATTTTCAAGGGGAAAACGGTGTTTACCGACGGTCGGGCATTCTGCTGCGGACAACGCATTGGCGCAACCGGTCTGGAGCGCTGGATTCGTCAGAATGCCATTGTGGTGGACAAATCTCGTTTTGCGAGCAAGGAACTAACCATGCGCGATTTTGTTCTCGCACTTGTTCGTACGAATCATCTTCGGCAGCGCTTTCCAAGCACCGAACGGCTGACATCACTCGCAGCGACTGACATGCTCCACCGGATGGGACTTAATCTGCCATGGAGTACGCGGCTTATCGACCTTTCCATGCTTGACTACTACCGTCTGTCAATTTTTCGTGCATGGTTCAACGGCTACAAGCTGCTTGTGCTCGACCGGCTGACCGAGACGCTGCGTCGCCAGGATCTTGCAAAGCTAATGGACTGCGTGCAGCTGCTGCTTCGCCACGGTACAGCGGTGTTCCTGTTTGACATGGATGAAACATTCATGTTCCGATACGCGAGCCGCATCGATGTAATCCGCGACCGGCATACATTTTTTAGATTGTATCCGGAGGAGTATGGCCCTCGTCTGTTTGAGCTGCTCGGCTGGGAGGGAGGCAGAGGCGTTAAACGTTTTGAGCACACTGCTATGACAGAAGGCGCCCCCGTGCTTTCTGTTCGGGATCTGCACTTTCCCGCATTGCCGCCGATGACGTTTGATATCAGGCGCGGCGAGATTGCTTTTCTGCGTGATGAAAACTACAACACTGGCCGCCGCCTGCATGAATGCTTTCTGGGCGATCGCGGCTGGACGAGCGGCTTTTTCCGGCTCAACGGCCGCCTGTACCAGCCCGGCGATCTCGGCCGCGTCATCGGCAGCGAGATCGGCATTCAGATTGAGCGACCCGACCGCCCCGGCGGCGTGCTGTTCGACAACATGACCGCGCTCGACAATCTGTGCACCAGCCTTATCCCCAAGGCCGGACAGCATATCATCCGCAAAAAGATTGTATCCAGCATTTTATCCGAGGCTTTGCGCTGGTTTCCGAAGGAAATGCTGCTGCAGCCACTGAGCAGCTGGTCCTACCCTGAACGGCTTCGATTTTCGTATTATCGGTGGTATCTGCTTAATCCGCGCCTGCTTATCTGTTTTTTCCCGTTCGCCGGACAGGAGTCCACACATCACAAGATGATCATTGATCTGCTCGTACTGTGTGCTCAGCGCGGCATGGCTGTATGGATCATTTCCTCAGGCATCGATGCCATCTGCGAAAAAACGGATAATGAAGAATTTCTTCGCCGTCTGCACTATCTCAATAAATGATGAGACCGGAAAAATACGGAGACTGTCGAAAACTACAGTTTTTCGACAGCCTCAAAAAAACAGGACTCCAAGGAGTCCTGTTTTTTCAGTTATAGCCTGATATCTGTGTTGTACTGCTTACTTGCCCTGATACATACGGTACAGGAACGTGACGATCTGTGCTCGGGTACAGCTGCTGTCCGGGCCAAACAGGCTGCTGCTGATACCGTTGGTAATGCCATTGTCAACCGCCCACTTGACCGCACTTGCGTAATATGCGTTCGCGTCTACATCAGCGAAATTGCTGTTGCCGGAAGCGGTATTTGCCTTGGCTGCGCGAGACAGGAACGTTACGCCGTGTGCGCGCGTGCAGGTCTCATCCGGGCCAAAGGTGGTATCGGTCGTACCGTTGGTGATGCCATTCTCGACCGCCCATGCAACCGCCTTGGCGTAGTATGCATCTGCCGGAACATCCGCGAAGCTGCTCAGCGCCTTCGGTGTGTCGCTCATACCGCCGGTAATGCCCTTCTGCGCCGCCCAGAGGACTGCGTCATAGTAGTAATCCTCCGCGTGCACATCGGTGAAGAAGTTGAGCATGGTGTTGTCATCCATAAAGACTGACTTCACCGTGATCTTGCCCGCAGGCATGGTAAAGGTATACTTGCCACTGCCCTTGTCGGTCAGCTTAACTTCCCTGCCGTTCTGATCGATAACCTTGATTCCACTCAGCTCATACCCCTTGTCGGGGGTTGCCGTGATGGTCACAGTGTCGCCCTTGGAGGCAGATTTGGAAGATACTGTGACAGTGCCGTTTTCGGTCTTATCCGCAGAAACGGTGTAGCCGGGTGTGGACGTGCCGCCGCCACCGCCGCCGGAAGAACCGCCGCCCGAGGACGAGCCGTTCGCCTTCCAGTTGACCGTCACCGTCACATTATGCGCGGGCATCTCGAAGGAAATACCTCGAGTTGTGCTTTCCGCGTCCTTCGCCTGCCATTGCAGCTGCTCTTCGCTGATTCCCTCGAGCGTCAGACCCTGCAGGGTGAAGCCGTCGCGTTTGCCGATCTGAAGACCGACCTGAGCGCCGACCGTGTATCGTGCGATATAATCCTCGCCCGGGGTAATCCCCATGACTCCGCCGTACAGCCCATGAGCCGTGACAGTGTACTGCGTCGGGATTTCCAGCGTAAAGACTGCCGTGTGACCATTTCCGCAGTCATATTCGTAAGTAACCTGTTTGGCATCGCTGTTTATCGTCAGAATATTGTCGCTGACCGTGCCGCCCTGCCAGTTTTCGGCCTTTCCTGCATCGAAGCCGGAAGGCAGAGAGGCAAGATGAAATCTGCCGTCGACCGGAGCGATCGTACAGGCGTTGCCTTCTGCTTCCAGTTCAGTCAGATTGGTATTCTGACTGAGATCCAGACTGGTGAGGTGGGTGCTGACACAGCTCAGAATTTCCAGCTCCGTGAAATACCCGATACCGGTAAGATCCCTGATGTCCTCACCATATATATCAAGCTCCCGCACCAGCGCGATTTCCCATGTGCTGAGTTTGCTGTCCCGGTTTCGGTCAATATTTACCTCCGGGCTGAGAAGAAACTCCCGGAATTTCGGGTCGGGGAAATTCGCCGCGTCGATGGCAATGTCCGTGCCGCGTCCCGCAATCGCGAGCGTGAAAACGACGTTTTCCAGTCCCGTCTTGGTGCAGCCGGTGTCATAGGAATAGGTCACGACAGCGGCATTTTCATCCACGGTAAGGGTGCTTCCGCTGACTGTGCCGCCCTGCCAGTTTCTGGCCTTTGAGACATCAAAGCCGGTCAGGCTCGACAGATCAAAGGTATTGCCTGTCAGTGTAATCTCGCGAATATTACCCGATGCATTCAGATTCGTCAGCTTGGAGTTACTGCTGAGATTGAGCGCGGTCAGCGCGTTATCGGAGCAGTTCACATCTTCCATCTCTGGATTATGACTGAGATCGAGCGCGGTCAGCGCGTTATCGGAGCAAATCACCCTTTTCAGCTTCGGATTTTGGCTGAGATCCAATACCGTCAAGCGATTTGTACTGCAATTCAGCTCTTTCAGCTTGGTATTCCGGCTGAGATCGAGTTCTGTTAACTCGTTATCGTAACAGTACAGATACTCAAGCGCAGTAAAATACTCGATGCCCTTCAAGTTGGTAATGGCTCTGCCTTTGCAGTCGATTTCCTTTACTGCGGCAATCTCAGTATCGCTGAGGATATTGTTATCGTCAGTATCAAACGTTTTCACGACATCGCGGAAGTTCTTGTCGGGGAAATTGAACGTATCAACGGCAACGCCATCGACATCTTAATAAAGGCAGCTGTGACGATATCGCTATCGGCTTTGCCCATCTTTTCAGCCCAGACTGTGATGTTCGCCGATTCCGTCAGCGTGAACGGATCCCTGTAATGAGACTTTACACCATTTATGGTGTAATATATCCATGCACCCTCCGTGTCACAAGTAAGTGTAACGGTCTCCGTATCATTGAAGCTGCCGCCGTTAGGGCTGATCACCGGAGCCGCAGTTTTTTCCTGAAAAACAGCCTTGACGGTCACAGGCTTGGCAGGCATGATAAAAGTATCATTGGTAATGGCAACGCCGCCACGGATAACCTCCCATGTCTTAAAAGCATAACCCGTATCGGGAATCGCGGTGAGCGTGACCGTTTCATCTGTCTTGGCGAAGGCCGGAGACGCACCGGCGGTGCCGTGTCCATCAACCTCAACAGTGACAGCATATGTGTCGGCAGCATTCACATAGCCGCAGATGGAGCAGGTATTGCCGCCCTTGTAATCATGAGGGCTCTTTATCATCCCCTGGTTCGCACCCGTGCAAAAATTGGTGCATTTCTTCCAATGTTCATTGGCGTTATATTCCCAGGAATCATCATATATATGAATATGCAGTATGACATGCATCTCGATGTTATTACCGCACTGATAGTTATAGGTGACCTTCTTTGCTCCTTCATCAATCGTCAGAATGCCGTTTTCAACCTTGCCGCCAACCCAGTCACTGGTTTTGTCAACATCCAGTTCAGCAAGATTGATCGTGTTGTTCTCATCCGGTTCAATAGGACACCAGCTATCACAGTAGGTATAAGTCAGCTTATTATTCCGGCTGAGATCCAGACTGGTAAGCCGATTATGATAGCAGGACAGCTTTTCGAGATTATGATTGCTGCTGACATCCAAATGGGTAATCTCATTACTGCTACAGTCCAATTCTATTAACTGGGTATTCGCACTCAAATCCAGTTCGGTAAGTTGATTGCCGTAGCATAGTACACTTGTCAACCCGGTATTTCGGCTAAGGTCTAATTCCGTCAGGTCTTGATAGGAACAATCCAAACTCGTCAAGGCAGTGAAGTACTCGATACCTTTCAAAGACGTAATTCCCGCTACACCTGTATTCGGGTCATCCGGGTACTGAAACGTAAGTTCTGTCACGGCAGCAATCTCATCCGCGCTGAAAAAGTCGTTATTGTCCTTATCAAACACTTTCTGTATATAGTTCCGGAAGGTTTTATTGGGAAAATTACTTTCATCAATGGCAACCCCTTCTTCCGCTGCCCAAGCCGTCGCAGGCAGCAGACCGAAGCACATTGCCATCGCCAGAAATGCGCTCAGCCCTCGCTGTCGTATCATCTGCTTTTTACTCATACCATTTTCCTCCTTTTCTGTGTCAGTGTTCCTGCTCGGCCATGGAAAACAGCTCGTTATGGCTCATCTCCACATCGCCAAAGCGGACAAAAATGCCGTTTGTCACCGCGCTGTTCCACACCTGCGGGTCGGAAAGTGACCGGAATCGGAATTTATCCAGATAAGGCTTCATATCCAGCAGCAGGCGGCTGCCGGATATGAAATCGACCTGCAGAACGTGGTCGGTCAGCGGTTTGACTGACTGAATGTATTTCCGGTCCAAATGCGTACCTCCTCTCGCCTACACAAAATGAAAGGTTCACCGTACCTATAGGATACGGTGAACCTTTCAAAAAAACCATTCACAAGTTGTTAGTTTTTATCCGCAAGCAGGTCGAGCAGCAGCTTGCGCTTTGCGCGCGGCTCTCCTGCTATCTGCAGTTTGGTGTAAATTTGATTCACATACTGCCGGATACTGCCCTCGGACAGATACAGCTTTTCCGCGATCTCGCGGTTGTTCAGCCGCTGTGCCATCAGCCGGACAAGCTCATATTCCCGCTCGGTCAGCGCCGACAGGGCTTCCGGACGGTCAAATCCGGCCTTTCGCCGCTCTGCGGCTTCTCCCAGTCCGATAATCTGCGCAACCGTTCCGGTTTGCAGCCGCTCTGCCAGCAATGGCTTGAGATAGCGATAATTCTCCGCAAACGGAATGACAAAGCCATCCGGTTCCGCGTCGGTCAGTGCCTGATCGAGCTGCGCCTGTGCCTCCGCATGCTTACCCAGCATTTCATACGCCGCTGCCGTCTGGATTCGGATATGCATCGCAACCAGTGCATAGTGCATGCCTTCGCACACAGCAAGCAGTCTTTCGCTCCGGCCAACGACACGGGCGTAGTCGCCCTGTGCCAGACCGACCTGATTTTCGATCATCTCGATCATCGGCTTGCCCGGTGCAAGTGTATGCACGGTTGAAAGCCTGTGCGCGCGGAAAACCTCCGGAATCTTGCCAAGCAAAGCGTAATAATACGCCGCAATCGCGTTCCATAGGTTCAGCCAGGAAGCATTGTGCTGCCGCAGCAGCTCCGCGTGCCGCTCGGCAAGCGTGCAGTGATACTTCATCTCCGCAAACAGCGACAGCCGCCACGCCAGAAAATCACAGCACAGCGCCATATTGGCCTGCCCGTTGTCCTGAATCCGGGCGCACGCACTTTCGAGTTCGATATGTGCATCCGTCAAGCGTCCCTGCAGGAACGCCGCCTCGGCACGCATGATAGTCTCGGCACCCTGACCGTGATTGCCGGTGATTTTATAATAGTGCGGCATGCACTCATCCATCTCGGCAAGCTCGCTCTGCAGCTCGCCCGGTGCGCGGTAAAACATCATCAGCACGGACGGCGAGCCGAAGGTCCAGCCGCCGCCGGACTGAATGCTGATTGCCTTCCGCGACATCTGCGCGCTGGCACTCCGGTGCAGGCGGCTCATGGCGCTGATATCGTTGTAGCAGAGGAAGCTCATGATCAGGTCGCATTCTCCCCGCAAATCGCCTTTTTCCTGTGCGGAAAGCGCTGTATTTTCGGAAATCGCCGTCAGCAGCAGCTCCTTCAGCTCCAGCATTTTCGGGATATTGCGCCAGTTGAACATACTCCGCATCAGCACCAAAATCGCCAGCGGATGGCTTGCGAGCACCGCTGCCGGGCATTCGTCCAGTGCTGCCAGCACTGCCTTCGGGTGCAGCGAGGAAAGCAGAATGCCTGCATCCTTCTGCAGCGTGCGCAGCATCGCATCGTAATCGCCGTTTTGCCGGTACTCGGTCATGGCATGCAGATACAGCCGATGATCCTCATACCAGATGCCGAGCCGCCCGCGGTAGACGGTCTGCCGCTCCTTCGGCATGGACAGGAAGGTGTGCAGCGCGCATTCCTTCATCATGTGATGAAACCGGTAGGTCGCGCCGTCCGGCAGACGCTTGACAAACGCATTCTGCCCGGTCAGCGCGGCAAGCAGGTCCTCGGCGTGCGCGTCTGCCATGACGAACTGCGCCATTTCAACCGTAAATTCGTCGGCAAGTCCCATCACCGCAAGAAATTCCCGCTGTTTTTCGGGCAGCGGATCAATCATCGCAGCCGTAAAGATGGATGAAATATCCGAATTCGGGTCCGGCAGCACACCGTGCTCGGAAAACATCCGCAAATTCAGATAAACCGCCGAAAACCAGCCCTCGCTGTAATACAGCAGCGTATCTATCTGCTCATCGGAAAGCGCGGTTCCGCACCGCTTGGTATAGACCGCCAGCTCGGTATGGTTAAGCCGAAGCTGCGCCGTGCCGATCTGGTACACCTTTCCGCCCAGCCGGACAAGCTCTGCCGCCGGCAGAAACAGGTCACGGCTGGCTAAAATCAGATGAACATTGGGCGGCAGCCGTCCGGCCAGCGCACACAGGAATCCGGGGGCGCGCTTGTCGGTCAGCAGATGAAAATCGTCAATAAAAATATAGCAGGACTTCTCACCGGTCAGCGCATGACATAGATCGTCGATCAGCAGTCCGCCGCTCGCTCCGTCGGTCGGACAGTCGTATTCCCGCAGAAAGGCAAAGCCTGCACGCGCAAAGGCGTCCTGCACACTTTTCCAGAAAATCGCAAGATTGCTCGAGTACACACTGATGCGCACAATATACGGCGCTTCGGCTCCGGCACGTTCCGCGAGATACCACTCCACCGCCGTCGTTTTGCCGTATCCCATGGGTGCAACCACGGTCGTCATGGCACAGCGCGAGATTGGCCGCAGGCTCTCCTGCAGCCGCTCGGATATGTAGATCGTGTTCAGATTCCATTTCGATTTTGGCATGGCGCGCACCTCCGAATACTGTAATGTGCTCTCCTGTCCGTTGTACTGTCTAAATTATACTGAATTTCAGAGCGGGTGTAAACAGTGTATGCTGTTAAGGCAGCGTGCATATATGCCCTCAATTTGCGCGTCAAACCGCTTTTCCGACCGGCAGTGTTACCAGAATTGTTGTTCCCGTATCTGCGCTCTGTTCAACGCGCACTGTGCCGCCATGCAGCCGGACAATCTCCTGCACGAGCGCCAGTCCCAATCCCACGCCGCCCATTGCGCGGCTGCGCGACTTATCCACGCGGAAAAACGGCTGAAAGATGCTGTCCCGGTACTCCTCGGCAATGCCCGGACCGGTATCCCGCACGCGGATTGCCGCCTGACCGCCTTCCCGCTCGACCGACAGCTCCACAGAGCCGCCCGTGCGGTTGTACTTGATGGCGTTCTCGGTCAGGTTGAACAGCACCCGATACAGCAGCACATCGCTGCCGGTGAGCTGCACATTTTCGCCTGTCTGCGTGAGTGTGATGCCGTTTTTCTGCGCCAGCGGCGTCAGATCGACCAGCACTTCCTCGGCCATCGGCGCAAGGTCGATGCAGTCCGTGCGCGGTACGGATTGCAGGTCGCTCATTTCCAGCAGCGTGCGTACAAGGGCGCTCAGCCGCTCGAGCTGTTCCTGCTCAAAGCGCAGCAGCGCGGCTGGTTCGGCATCCATCTGCGGATGCTCCG
>OMGQ01001679.1_pt1 | contig 11828 bp, 6 predicted proteins | sample 1646071 | NCBI WGS metagenome assembly OMGQ01 (sample SAMN05578585, study PRJEB25193) | human gut metagenome | biome: Human Microbiome; feature: human-associated habitat; material: feces | host: Homo sapiens | place: USA:Birmingham | reverse complement strand
GTTTACAAGGGTTTCTTATGGAACTCCACAGAATCTTAAGAATATACTTGGACATCAGGCTTATGTAATTGAAGCAGTCAGAAGCTTATCAACTATTAAACCACAGTATATGCGTGTATATTCTGAGGAGATGAATGTTGAGGGCAATTTTGTATATGGAATGATAAGCAATACAGATTCAGTTGGTGGAATAAAGAATCTTACCGGCAATGATGTTAATCTGCAGGATGGATTATTTGAAGTTACCCTGATAAGAGAGCTTAACAATCCTATAGCAGTCCAATCGCTTATTAATGCTTTTATAACTAAAGACCTTAGTAAATGTGACTGGGTATGCACATGGAAGACCAGCTCTGTAAGGTTCGAATCACCACAGCCTGTATCATGGACACTTGATGGTGAATATGGTGGAGAACATACAGAAATAAAGTTTTCTGTTAAGGAGAAAGCGGTTGATTTCCTGATAGGAGGAGTACCTGCTAATAACTAATAGATAATCATTAATAATATAAAGTGATAAAACCTTGTAAATTAGTACGTTGGGTTTTGTCACTTTATTTTTTTACTAATTTTACGCCGACAGGTAAAAATCATACACAATTTAGAAACAATTCAACTTCTATGCTTAAAAACAGGCAGGGATTAAGTGTGAAACATATAATGATAAATAAAGATAATATTACATTTTAAGAGATAATATTGTGACAAATTGTGTAATTGTCTGATAATTATAATAAACAATAGTAATAGTTAAATTATCAGACAATTGCGGCAAAAAAATATTTACAAAATCCATAAAACAGGAGTATATTATGTGCAAGCAAAGCTTTAGAATATACGAAAGGATGATTAGACTTATGGAAAATGAAATCAAACAGCCTGGTCTTTACAGATCTGAACTTGAGCATGATGCCTGTGGTATCGGAGCTATTGTAAGTATTAATGGAATTAAGACACATCAGACAGTATCTGATGCTTTAAGCATTGTAGAAAATCTTGAGCATAGAGCTGGTAAAGATGCAGAAGGAAAGACTGGTGATGGTGTTGGTATCCTTCTTCAGATATCACACAAATTCTTTAAGAAAGCCGTAAAGCCATTAGGAATTGAGCTTGGGGATGAGCGCGATTATGGCGTTGGAATGTTTTTCTTCCCACAAGATGAACTGGCAAGAAACAGAGCCAAGAAGATGTTCGAAATCATTGTTGAGAAGGAAGGACTTGAATTCTTAGGTTGGAGAGATGTTCCAACATTTCCTAATGTCCTTGGTAAAAAGGCAGTTGACTGTATGCCATATATCATGCAGGGATTTGTAAAAAGACCTGCCAATGCAGCTAAAGGAATTGAGTTCGACAGAAGACTTTATGTTGCAAGACGAGTATTTGAGCAGACAGCAGAAGATACAACTTACGTATGTTCATTATCAAGCAGAACGATTGTATACAAAGGTATGTTCCTTGTAGGACAGCTTCGTCAGTTCTTTGGTGACCTTGAAAATCCTGATTATGAGTCAGCTATTGCACTTGTTCATTCAAGATTCTCAACTAACACTAACCCAAGCTGGGAGAGAGCTCATCCTAACAGATTCATGGTACATAATGGTGAGATTAATACTATCAAGGGTAATGCCGACAGAATGTTAGCAAGAGAAGAGACAATGACATCTCCATATCTTGAAGATGAGATGTCAAAGATTACTCCGGTTGTTAATACTAATGGTTCAGATTCAGCAATGTTAGATAACACACTTGAGTTCTTTGTTATGAACGGCATGCCGCTTCCACTTGCTGTTATGATTACAATTCCTGAGCCTTGGATTAACAATGGTGCAATGGCACAGGAGAAGAAGGACTTCTACCAGTATTATGCAACAATGATGGAGCCTTGGGATGGTCCGGCTTCTATCGCATTTACAGATGGAGATTACTTCGGAGCAGTGCTTGACCGTAATGGTCTTCGTCCTTCAAGATATTATATCACTAACGATGGTTATCTTATTCTTTCTTCAGAGGTTGGTGCACTTCCAATCCCAGAGAGCAGAATTAAGTTAAAGGACAGATTAAGACCTGGAAAAATGCTTCTTATAGATACAGTTAAGGGCGAACTTATAGAGGATGATAAGCTTAAGGAAGAATATGCAACTAAGAACCCTTATGGTGAGTGGCTTGACAGCAATCTTATACAGCTTAAGGATTTAAAGATTCCTAACAAGAAGGTTCCTGTTCATACTAAGGAAGAAAGAGCAAGACTCCAGAAAGCATTTGGCTATACATACGAGGATTTCAAGACATCAATACTTCCTATGGCTCTTAACGGAACAGAGCAGACAGGTGCTATGGGTATTGATACTCCACTTGCAGTACTTTCTAATAAGCATCAGCCACTGTTTAATTATTTCAAACAGTTATTTGCACAGGTTACTAACCCACCAATTGATTCAATAAGAGAGAAGGTTGTTACATCAACAACTGTTTATCTTGGAACAGAGGGTAATATTCTTGAGGAAAAGGCTGAGAATTGCAAACAGTTAAGAATTAATGATCCAATCCTTACTAACACAGACCTTCTTAAAATTAAGAATATGAATGTTGAAGGATTTAAGGTAGAGACTATTCCTATTATATATTACAAGAATACTTCACTTGAAAGAGCTATCGACCACTTATTTGTTGAGGTTGACAGAGCACACAGAGAAGGTGCTAATATCATTATTCTTTCAGACAGAGGTGTTGATGAGAACCATGTTGCTATTCCTTCATTACTTGCGGTTGCTGCATTACAGCAGTATCTTGTACAGACTAAGAAGAGAACAAGCATGGCTGTAATCTTAGAGAGTGGTGAGCCAAGAGATGTCCATCATTTTGCGACTCTTCTTGGATATGGTGCTTCTGCAATTAACCCATATCTTGCACAGGAGAGTATTCAGGAGCTTATCGACCTTAATATGCTTGACAAGGATTATTATGCAGCAGTTGATGATTACAATAAGGCAATTATCACAGGTATTGTTAAGATTGCTGCCAAGATGGGTATTTCAACAATCCAGTCATATCAGGGTGCTAAGATATTTGAGGCAATTGGAATTAATTCAGATGTTATAGATAAATACTTTAAGGGTACAGTTTCAAGAATTGAAGGCGTGTCACTAAAGGATATTCAGGAAGATGTTGAGACACTTCACTCTAAGGCATTTGATTCACTTGGACTTTCTACAGATACTACTCTTGACAGCTCAGGCGCTCATAAGATGAGAAGCGGCAAGGAAGAACATCTGTATAACCCACAGACAATACATTTGTTACAGCTTGCTACAAGAACAGGAGATTACAAGACATTTAAGGAATATACAGCTCTTGTTAATAAGGAAGAGGGCGTTAAGAACTTAAGAGGTCTTATGAATATTAAGTTCCCTAAGAAGGGAATCAGCATTGATGAGGTTGAAAGTGTTGATTCTATCGTAAGAAGATTCAAGACTGGTGCCATGTCATATGGTTCAATATCAAGAGAGGCACATGAAACTATGGCTATTGCCATGAACATGCTTCATGGTAAGTCTAACTCAGGTGAAGGTGGAGAGGACATTGACAGATTAAAGGTTGGTCCGGATGGTCTTAACAGATGCTCTGCAATCAAGCAGGTTGCATCAGGAAGATTCGGCGTTACTTCAAGATACCTTGTAAGCGCACAGGAGATTCAGATTAAGATGGCACAGGGCGCTAAGCCGGGTGAAGGTGGACACCTTCCAGGAAAGAAGGTATATCCTTGGATTGCAAAGACTCGTCTTTCAACTCCGGGTGTTGCGCTTATTTCACCACCACCACATCATGATATATATTCAATCGAGGATCTGGCACAGCTTATATACGACCTTAAGAATGCTAACAAGAATGCAAGAATATCAGTCAAGCTTGTTTCAGAAGCTGGTGTTGGTACAGTTGCATCAGGTGTTGCCAAGGCGGGCGCACAGGTAATTCTTATTTCTGGTTATGACGGAGGTACTGGTGCAGCTCCAAGAAGCTCTATACATAATGCCGGACTTCCATGGGAATTAGGTCTTGCAGAGGCACATCAGACACTTACAATGAACGGACTGCGTAATAAGGTTATTATTGAGACAGATGGTAAGTTAATGAGCGGAAGAGACGTTGCTATCGCAGCAATGCTTGGTGCAGAGGAATTCGGATTTGCAACAGCTCCACTTGTAACTATGGGCTGCGTAATGATGAGAGTATGTAACCTTGATACATGCCCTGTTGGTGTTGCAACACAGAATCCTGAGCTTCGTAAGAGATTTACAGGTAAGCCTGAATATGTTGTTAATTTCATGAGATTCATTGCACAGGAACTCCGTGAGATAATGGCTGACTTAGGAATTAAGACACTTGATGAGCTGGTAGGAAGAACAGATTTGCTTGAGCAGAAGAATGTTGCCAAGAGCGGACGTTCAGCAGAGATTGATTTATCACAGATTCTTGATAATCCATATGTTAAGCAGACAAAGATACATTATGATAAGAAAAATGTATTTGATTTCGAACTTGAGAAGACAGTTGATGAAAAGATTTTACTTAAGAAGTTCGAATCTGCCATGGAGACAGGAAGCAAGAGAAGTCTTGAAATCGATGTTGCCAATACAGACCGTACATTAGGAACACTTCTTGGCGCTGAGATTACAAGAAGATTTGATGATAAGCTTGATGATGATACATATACAGTAAAATGTAATGGCGCAGGCGGACAGAGCTTTGGTGCATTTATTCCTAAGGGACTTACACTTGAACTTGTAGGTGATAGTAACGATTACTTTGGTAAGGGACTTTCAGGTGGAAAGCTTATTGTATATCCACCAACAGGAAGTACTTATAAGGAAGACGAGAATATCATCATCGGTAATGTTGCATTATATGGTGCTACAAGTGGCAAGGCGTTCATCAATGGTGTTGCCGGAGAAAGATTCTGTGTAAGAAATTCAGGTGCAACAGCAGTTGTTGAGGGAACTGGTGACCACGGCTGTGAATATATGACAGGTGGTACAGTAGTAGTATTAGGCAAGACTGGCAAGAACTTTGCTGCTGGTATGAGCGGTGGAATTGCTTATGTTCTTGATGAAGACACAAGTCTTTACAAGAGAGTTAATAAGCAGCTCGTTTCAATGGAAGCAGTTTCTAACAAATATGATGTCCTTGAGTTAAAGCAGCTTATAACAGAACATGTTGCTTATACTAATTCTAAGAAGGGCAAGGAAATACTTGATAACTTCGGAGAATATCTTCCAAAGTTCAAGAAAATCATGCCACATGATTATAAGAAGATGCTTAACATGATAGTACAGATGGAAGAAAAAGGACTTAGCAGCGAACAGGCTCAGATAGAAGCATTCTATGCGGCTACCAAGTAGGGTGCGTAAGATGTAGAAAAAGGACAGTGCAGGTTTACCTGCAACTGTACTTGTTCTGTATCTTGCATAGGCGACGCAGTCGCGACTGACAAAAGCGAAGCTTTTGGAAGTGCACCCGTAGGGACAGTGCAAGTTTATAACATACATGAAAGGAGCTAACCATGGGAAAGCCAACAGGATTTTTAGACTATGAAAGAGTTGAAGCCACAGCGGTTTCACCTAAGGAAAGAATAAAGAATTTTAATGAATTTCATACACCTCTGTCAGAAGATGAGCAGAGAAAGCAGAGTTCACGCTGCATGGACTGTGGCGTGCCATTCTGCCAGTCTGGTATGACAATAAAGGGAATGACTAGCGGATGTCCTCTTAATAATCTTATTCCGGAATGGAATGATCTTCTTTACACAGGAAACTGGGAACAGGCATATCACAGGTTACATAAGACAAGTAACTTCCCTGAATTTACAAGCCGTGTGTGTCCTGCACTCTGTGAGAAAGCATGTACATGCGGACTTAATGGCAAGGCAGTATGTACCAAAGAGAATGAAATGGCAATCATTGAACATGCATATGCCAAAGGTTATGCGAAAGCAAATCCTCCTAAGGTAAGAACTAAGAAGAGAATTGCTGTAGTAGGTTCAGGCCCTGCCGGACTTGCTGTAGCAGACCAGTTAAATCAGAGAGGACACAGTGTTACTGTATATGAAAGAGCTGACCGTATCGGTGGACTTTTAAGATATGGCATTCCTAATATGAAGCTTGAAAAGCATATAATTGACAGAAAGCTTGATATTATGAGGGAAGAAGGCATTGAGTTCGTAACTAATGCAAATGTTGGTGAGAACATTAAGGCTAAGAAGCTTATGGCAGATTATGATGCTGTAGTACTTGCGTGTGGTGCTGCTAATCCAAGAGATATCAATGCTCCTGGAAGAGATGCCAATGGAATATACTTTGCAGTAGATTTCCTTACAGCAACTACAAAGAGTCTTCTTGATTCAGGACTTAAGGATGGCAGATACATTTCTGCAAAGGATAAAAATGTTATCGTTATCGGTGGTGGTGATACAGGTAATGACTGTGTCGGAACATGTATAAGACACGGCTGTAAGTCGGTAACACAGCTTGAGATGATGCCAAAACAGATTACGGTCAGGAAGAAGCAATTGCAGTATTCGGACATGATCCAAGAATATATACAACTACAGTTAAGGAATTCAAGAAGGATAAGAAGGGTAATCTTACAAGTGTTGTTACAGTAAAGCTTGAGTCTAAGACTGATGAAAAGACAGGAAGAAGAATGATGATCCCTGTGGAGGGAACAGAAGCAGAGCTTCCATGTGAGCTTGTACTGATAGCAGCAGGTTTCTTGGGTTCACAGAAATATGTCACAGACGCATTTGGAGTTGAACTTACAGAAAGAACTAATGTAAAGACAGCAGAAGACGGATTTGAAACAAGTGTACCGGGTGTATTTACAGCAGGAGATATGCATACAGGACAGTCACTCGTTGTGAAAGCTATAAGACAGGGAAGAGACTGTGCAAGAGCAGTTGATTACTACCTTATGGGATATACTAATCTCTAATTTATGATTATCAGAATATGGCATGGATGATATGAAAACGGCTTAGATAAGCGTTTTCTGTGGCATCCGTGCCATATTTTAGTCTTAGTTAATGGTTGTTTTTATAAGTTTTATGGTGTATATTAGTCTCTGATATGGGAATTACAATATGAGGAAGCGGAGGAGATAATATGCTGACAGTGATGATTCTTTTGGATTCTGTGGAGAAGGTTCAAAGGTTTGTAAGTACAATTAGTAAGTACTCATGTGGGTTTGATGTTGAATCAGGATATAGCTGTGTAGATGGCAAATCATTAGTTGGTTTGTTCAGTCTGGATATCAGTAAACCATTACAGCTTACAATTAATGATGGAGACGGCGAGATTGAGGATGTATTAAGGGATATACAGGAGTTCATGGAATACTAATTAAATATATCAGGAGAATAATAAGTTGAAGAAATTACTAGCAGTTATGCTTTCGGTTATTATGGTATTTTCATTTGCGGCATGTGCAGGAAAATCAGCCAATAACGAAGGCGGTAGACAGACAGAAGAGACAACAACAATAAGAATCGGAGCTATGGCAGGACCTACAGCAATGGGAATGGTTAAGCTGAGTAAAGATTCAGAGAATGGCAATACTAAGAACACATATGCATTTGAAGATTTTGCTACGGATGCATCTGCATTTGTAACACCACTTGCAACCGGAGAGATTGATATAGCGGCTGTACCATCTAATCTTGCAGCTAATATATATAATAAGACGGAAGGCAAGGTCCAGGTTGTTGCTGTTAATACACTTGGAGTTCTTAATCTTGTAGAAAGAGGCAACACTGTCAACAGTATCAGCGACCTTAAGGGTAAGACTATATATGCTACAGGAATGGGTGCAGTGCCGGAATATACCATAAGATATATTCTTTCAGGTAACGGACTTGATGCTGACAAAGATGTTAATATTGTGTGGTGTTCAGATACAACAGAAGCACTTTCTAAGTTAAAGTCAGAAGATGGTGCAATTGCTGTTCTTCCACAGCCTTTTGTTACAGCAGCAAGTGCCCAGATTAGTGGTTTAAGAGTTGTTATGGATCTTAATGAAGCATGGGAGAAGATTAATAATAATTCTAAGATTGTTACAGGTGTAATTGTTGTAAGAAAAGAATTTGCTGAAAAATATCCAGAACAGCTTAAGAAGTTCATTGATGAATATAACGAAAGTGTTGCATATACTTCAAGCAATGTTGATGAGACAGCACAGCTTATTGCTGAGTATGGAATTGTTGCATCAGAAGCAATAGCTAAGAAGGCTCTTCCTAAGTGCCATATTGTATGCTATATTAATAATAACATGAGAAGTGCACTTGAAGGGTTCTTACAGGTGTTATATGACCAGAATCCTAAGTCGGTAGGTGGCAGTATGCCGAAAGATGATTTCTATTATGAATATTATAATCCCTGGGATCCCAATTACGTCATCTATCTGGACGTCACCTATGATGAAGACGCCTATGAGAAGGAACGGGACCGAATTTCCACAAAATGCGGCATGCCTTTGGATCAGACACGGTATCAGGTATACGGGACCGAAGGCTTCTACTACCCTGTTTTATCCGCTTCAGGAGATTCCTCAGGCATCCTGTATGCGCTGACCGATGAAAAGGCCCGCCGCATTATGTATGTGGAAATCGCTTTCTGCAACTATTTCTCCGATATTGATTATGAACCGATTATCCCTCCGGAAATTCTTCCCGCGGGCTTTGACGCCGGTAAAAATAACCCGACAAGGCGGAAATTCGTGGTGGAACAGGAAGGGCTGCGCATTTACAACGCAGCCCCTTCCTGACTTTTCCTATTTTACCAGTTCCCTTATCACCTCAGGCGCAATCTCCTGCTCCGGCAGGAATTCCTCCGATATCTATATACCTGTAAACAGCAGCCTGCAGCGCCTTTAAAAAGCATATGAGGATGACTCCCACACAGTACAGGGCTGAGTGTGAGGGTTAAGCGGTGGGAGGCCGCAGCCCTTCGCGCGGCCCGGCAGCAAAGTGCCGCAGCATTTCACTCCGGTCTGGCCTCTCCGTGCTTTTTGGCACAGCCCGGCCGCCCGGAAAATTATATTCATCCTTCCCGTGCCGCCGATACCGCCAGCAGCAGCGCCGTTGTGGTCTGGTTCATGCTTCCGTCATAAATCTCTTCGTCCAGCATAACCGCATCCTTATAGGGCGTCACATTCTGCAGCACATTTCCGTCCGCATCCAGCAGCTGTATCCGGTAAGAATACCCGATTCTTTGCTGCAACGCTTCCTCAGGCCGTATGTCCAGCGCCGCGTAGGCTTCCAGAATCTGCTCCTTCCCTTCCTGAGTGCCCACCATAAAAACCGTGCCGGTATTTCCGTTTGTCACCCGGATATCGGCCACCTCTTCCACCGGCACCAGAACCTCCCGCACATCAAATCCGGCTGCTTCTTCCCCATTTGCTTCCGCATTCACACCATAAACGCCTTCCGCAGGATCCGCAAGCCTGAAGCAGTCCTTCCCCGCAGTTTCCGGGTCCTCGTAAATGACCCGGAATGCCACATCCTTTCCCGGATAACCCGGTTCGGGAAAAACACTGTTCATAATACCAACACCGACATAGAGATAAATCTGATCTCCTAACGCATATCTTATATGGCTGCCGTAACTGACTCCCCCAAATCCTGCATCTTCATTATCCTCCAGCTTATATGATAATCCGCCAAAGATAACCCTTCCGGTTTCCCGCTCCGTAATGTCCACGGTCTTTTTTTCCGTATCCACACGATAATCCAGCAGCCTGCCGATTTCCTCCTCCAGCTTTTCACCGCTCAGCTCATAAGGATCCATATGCGCGGTATCATAAGTTTCAAATACCAGGAGCTTTTCCAGATACAGCCCCGTTCCGCTTCCTACCAAAAAAGCAAGCGCCGCCTCGTCCCTTCCATCTCCGTCATAATCCCCGGCAGAAAGCTTCGGGCCGTCATACAAATTCACCCACTCCGCATCCACTTCATTAATGTTGTCCATTCCATCCAGACGGAAATTCATGTAAATGCCCCGATAACCGTATTCCGGGCTGACACAGCCGTATGCCTCATAAAGCCCGTCCTCTGTTGCGGCCAGCCGTACCATATAATCCCCGTCCTCCGGAACCACACCACCAAAGGAAAGCATCCTCCGGCTCTTCCAGCAATTTTCAAATACCCTGCCCATCACCTCATGAATATCGGGCAGTACCGTATCTTCCCGGCTCCCCTCCTGTGACATGGAAGACTCTGCCTGACCATCCTCAGTATAGTTCACAGTTCCGGCCGTTTCAGGGGTTCCGGCCGTTTCCTCCGTTCCGTTTATTCCTGCGCTGTTTATTTCTGTGCCGTTTATTTCTGCTTTGTCTGTCCCCGCTCCATCCGCGCCGCCCGTCCCATTGGTCAGGCATACGGCGGCGATAACAAGAATCATAAGTGTTCCCCCAACGGCAGCCCATACGCCTGGCTTACGGAAACCAAGGATATTTTTTACACGGCTTTTTGCATCCTTTTCCCCAAAAGAAAGGGGACCGGCGGGATGCAGCCGTCTGTTGGATGCAAAGGAAAGCAGCGAAAGGCTGTATTCCTTTTTGATTCCGCTTCCCATCTCCACCAGAACGTGCTCATCACAGCTCATCTCCATATCCCGCCCCATGCAGAAAAAAGCAAGCCACACAAACGGATGGAACCAGTATACGGCCGCCAGGAAGAATGCCAGTGCCTTGACGTAAACATCTTTTCTTCTGATATGAAACTCTTCATGGCGGATAATATACTCCCGTTCCCGTTCACTCAGGCGGAAAGGAAGGTAAATCCTTGGCCCAAACAGCCCCAGGACAAAGGGTGAACTGATATTGCCGCATTCATAAACATTGTCCTGAAGGCGGACCGCCATATGTACCGTCCTTCTGAGCCGCAGCCAGCAAAACAGGCTGTATAAAAGAATCGTTGCCAGCCCGGCCAGCCAAACCCACGACGCTATATGCAGTAAATCTGCCGCGCTCACACTTCCTCCTGTGATGCCGTCCAGAACCTTCTGCATCATACCTTCAGCCGCACCGGCCGGTATATTTCCGGCGGCATTTCCTGCCGCGCCGGCTATATCCACACCGGCTGTACCCGCAGCCACAGTTCCCCCTACGTTTAATGCGTTTGCCGCAGCTCCTGCCCCCTGTGCCATTCCCTGCGCCCCGGAAGCCAGGCCGGCACCGGCTCTCTTTACAGCCCCCGCAGCACTTCCTCCCGTGGCAAGCCATTCCACCGCCGCTGCAATTCCCGCAGCCTTCCGCCCGATAAAATCAACATTAAACAGGCTGAATGCGGAAGAAACCGAAACCGGGCATATCAGCCGGAGCGCCGGAACCGCCCACAGATAATAGGAGTATTTCTTAGGAAGCCGCAGCCTTTGAAACAACAGCCGGACGGCCAGTACCACAAGGATCACCCAGGATGCCGTCATTCCCATGGAGATCAGCTGTGAAAACAATCCGCTTGCCATAAACAATCCCTCCTATTCCTCTTTATGTGCATCGATTAATGCCTTAATGCTTTCCGCTTCTTTTTCCGAAAGCGTTTTCCCCCCAAGGAAAGCGGCCACAAACTGGGGCAGGGAGCCTCCAAAGGTACGCTCCACAAAATATTCCGTTTCCTCCTTCTGTACCCGCTCCCTTGGGATCACAACGGAAACCACCGCATTTTCATTGGTAATATAGCCCTTATCACAAAGCTTTTTTATTGCCGTATAAGTGGTTGATTTTTTCCATCCCAGCTGACCTGCGCACAGTTTTACCAGTTCTCCTGAATTCACCGGCGCATT
>OMGQ01001674.1_pt1 | contig 11843 bp, 8 predicted proteins | sample 1646071 | NCBI WGS metagenome assembly OMGQ01 (sample SAMN05578585, study PRJEB25193) | human gut metagenome | biome: Human Microbiome; feature: human-associated habitat; material: feces | host: Homo sapiens | place: USA:Birmingham | reverse complement strand
CCATGCGCTTGGGACCTATAATCCCAATGGTCCCCCTAAGTCCTCCGCCCAGGTCATAGTTAGCGGTCACCACGCTGCAGTCCTTCATGGACTGTACCGGGCTTTCATCCCCAATGTAGACCTGTATGCCCGTATCACCTTCCACGCCTGCATTGACTTCAGACACAAACTCCTGCAGCACTTCCTTATGTTCCAAGGTACCGATCAGCTGGCTGGCTTTCTCACCTTCTGTCAGTTCGGGATACTTGAAAATATTGGTTGCCCCGCTTGTATATATCTGCAGGTCTTCCTCGCCTGCCCGGATGGCTTCCGCCACCTCACCCAGAACCAGGTCCACCACCTGGCTATGGATACCTGCATCATCCTTCAGCTTACTGATGATTTCCAGATTAATTTCTTCAATGGTCAGTCCGTTCAAACTGCTGTTCAGCAGGATGTTCAGGTTCAGCAGCTCATCATCGGTCAGCTCGTCGGACACATCCACCATGGTGTTCTTGATGATGTTTCCTTCCACCACCACAACAACCAGCAATTTATTCTTCTCCACCTTGGAAAGCTGGATGAACTTAAGCTTGGTCTTGTGGTAACTGGGGCCGCTTATCATGGCTGCGTAATTGGTATTGGATGCAAGTACCTGGGCCATCTTCTTAAGGACCAGTTCCAGTTTATCTACCTTCTGGACCATCATCTCCTTAAGCTCCGTTACCTCGCTGTCCTTCTCCAACATGATCTGGTCCACGTAAAACCGGTATCCCTTATCAGAAGGAATACGGCCCGCAGATGTATGGGGCTGTATGATATAACCCATCTCCTCCAGGTCTGACATCTCGTTGCGGATGGTGGCAGAACTGAGTTTTAAATCCGAATACTTGGAAATAGTCCTGGAACCCACGGGCTCCCCTGTTTCCAGATACGTTTTGATAATCGCTTTTAATATGGTCATCTTCCTGTCGTCCAGGAACGCATCCACCGGCATCTGTCCACCTTCCTTTCCGAATTATTAGCACTCGGTTTCGAAGAGTGCTAACATCTACATTCCATAATATATTCCTTCTGAGTGAATTTGTCAAGAGATAAATCCAAATTCTTTTATTATAATTTATTTTTCCAATTCCACAGGACATATATGATGTAGTCCCCCTCCTGAAAAACACCAATATATTTGATTTTGCCTCCCACTTTTAACAATTTTCACGCAAAAATATGTAAAATATCTCCCACTTTTCATGGATATGTAACACTTGTTTAATCATTTCAGCTTGACAATTAATAGTTTTGTAATATAATGAAATATACATATAATAAAGTCATATGGAACCAGAACAATCAGTAAATATTGCGAGGTAAATATATGTACAATACCATAAGAAAAACCGTCCTGGTGGCGGCTGTTGCCGCCCTGTGCCTGACCGCCGCCTTTCCGGCTCATGCAGAGGAGGTTTCCCATCCGGATATAGCTGCTGCCAAGGATGAGGCTGCAGGCAAAGATGGGATTCCGGCAGAGGCAGTTGGCAGGGACGTGACAGTTGTTGAGAATGAAACGCCGGACAAGGAAGCAGAACAAAGCATAGCACAGGATGGCGCAGGGGCATCCCATAAAGCCAGGGCCGGCCGCAGTACGGAGGAAGGATATGTGGATGCAGGTCCCGGGGCCAAGAAGAAGGAAGAACCTCCCGTTTCATCGGAAACCTCCCTGGGCAGGTTCACCATCACAGGTTACTGCGGATGCGAAAAGTGTTCAAACGGACACGGTCTTACCTATTCCGGCACAATCCCCACGCCTAACCACACCATTTCCGCGGATCTGGACCTGTTCCCCCTTGGCACCAGGCTGAAGATTGACGGGATTGTCTATACGGTTGAGGACAAAGGTTCTTCTGTCAAGGGCAATATCCTTGATATCTTTTACAGCAGCCACGAAGAAGCCCTTGCCAAAGGCACCTATACCGCAGAAGTATTTTTAGTGGAGGACTGATCCATCCATTACATACGTACCGCATGAAAGCCACCAGCGCAAAAGGCTGGCGGCTTTTTTTTGCCCAATGGCGTGTTTTTCCTGCTTTATATCCATTAAATTTCCTGTATTTCCATATATTTCCTTGACAATACAGGAAAATTATGATAAAACCTTGTTTATTGCTCATATATTACAAAAGTATTACATATTATTTATTAATGTGTTAAAAATCTTTTTCTAATTATTACTTGAGCAATAGGAGGTATTACACCATGAAATTAAGACACTTACTGACCGGAGCCATCCTTACCGTCAGCCTGCTTGCGGCTACTGCCATCACAGTCCTTGCAGCAGCGCCAAAGGGAAGGTTCAAAACAGTGAACAGCACCACCATCAGCGGTTGGGCTTACAACAGCAGCACACCTGATGATGCGCTTAATGTACGGATATCCATCAAAGATAAGAATACAGGTGAGGAAGTTTTCTCTCAGAGAATGACAGCCGGGGAATACAGCGACGAGCTGTACGGCAGCGGCAAGGGCAATGGCTGCCACGCCTTTACCCTCAATATGGACTGGAGCGCCCTGCCCTATGGCGTCTATCTGGTAGAAGGCTATGTGGGAGACAGTGATTTCTCCAACCCCAGGACCTACACCAACGGCAATCCCGATGCCAGACAGGAAGCCCCTGCTGCCGAGGCCCAGAACCTGGTTCCACTGGGCGTATTCAAGACAACGGGGTATTGTCCATGCGGGGCCTGTTCAGAGGGCTGGGGACGCCGCACCAGCACCGGCGCCGTGGCCACTGCCGGCCACACCATTGCCGTGGACCCCCGGGTAATTCCCTATGGCTCCAAGGTAATGATAAACGGCGTGGTCTACACAGCGGAGGACCGCGGCGGAGCCGTCAGAGGCAATCACATCGACATCTTCTTCAACACCCATGCCGAGACACGCCAGCACGGCACCCAGAACGCAGAGGTCTATCTGGTCCAGTCATAAGGCATTCTTTTAACCAAAAACATAATTTACAGAAATGAAAAGAACAACCCGGTAAGAGCCTTTAAGGCTTTTTCCGGGTTGTTCTTTTCATTTCCAAAACACGGTCTAGCTCTCACTGCACTCCCGCAGCTCCGTGCCGTGATAGAAAAAGTCTAAGATCTGCTTGTAACCTTTTCCTGTCTTTGCCATGCCCTGGGCCCCATTCTGGCTCATGCCCACTCCGTGCCCCCAGCCGGACCCAGTGATGGTAAAGACGCCGGAGCTGCCGGCCGACGCGGAGGGCTTCACCTGAGAGGTGACGCCGTCCCCGCCGATGGCATAGACCTGCCCCTCAGTCAGTGTGCTCACTGCCCCACTCCCATCCACGGCATAGGCTCCGTTCAGTGTACTGAGGGAACCGGTGCCATTGACCGCGTAGCCTCCTCCGCTGCCGCCCGATATGGTGTAGTGCTGGGAACGCAGCCCCAGGAAGGTGCGGCACGCTTCCCGCGTCTTGCTCCAGCTCCGGCCGTTGGCATCGGTGAAGGTGATCTCGATGGCATTTCCGGTGGGACTGGTCTTGGTCACCCGGAAATCCACGATGGTGCTGTTTCCATAGCCTTTGCTCTGGAGCAGCTCGGTAAGCTCTTGGGCGGTATAGGTCACCGTCCAGTTGTAGTTGGAGATACGGTCCACGACGGAGGCCTCATAGGGGTCAATCTTCCCGATGAGATAGGGGTAATCCCTCCCCCACACGTTGACGGCGCTCTCGCTGGCTCCGCCGTTGTGGGAGGAGTAAACCGCCTGGTCCGCCACCCGCCCGTTGTACCACAGATACACCCCGCTGGTCTCCTCCACCGCCCGGCGGCTGTTGTCGCTGGCGGTAGCGATACCTACGTAGGCCTGACAGTCAGTGGTGTTGCACAGGTCGAAGCCCTGGCTCTGGTGCTTGCCCGCCTGGAGCTTTCCATAGGCGTAGCTGCGGGCGCAAACCGTCTGGGCTTTCAATGCCTCCAGGGGCCATGAGGGGCTCATCTCCTGGACGATGACGCCCTGGAGATAGTCGTCCATGGAAAGCACATTGACCACCGTGATGTCCCCGCCGTTCCGGCGGTATTCAAACGCCCCGAAATAGGAATAGCCCCGGAAGTAGGTTTCCGCCTTCACCGTGTCGTCCCGGCCGGGCTTAACCGCCAGATACAGGCCGGAGGTGCTGTCAAACTGAAAGAGGACCGTATTGGTGCCCGTCTTTACCACAGAGATCCCCGCTCCCGAGGTGCCCGCCACCGTGGCCCCGGTCAGGCCGAGGGAGGCCTGGGCCGCCTGGGCGGAGGTACTGTCCAGGAAGGAGCCCACCCGCACATAGTAGGTGCCGTCGATCCAGGCCGGGAAGCCATCGCTGTACTGTGCTGCGGCGGCCGATGCCTCCTCAAAGGTGGCGTAGGTCTGGGGGAGCTGGAGATGGTAACACCCCACGGCGATGTCGGAGGTCTTGCTGTCGTAATAGCCGGAGCCACTCCAGTCCACATTCGACCCGTAGTACACATTCTGGGTTTTCACCATGGAGACCGTCGTCTCGCTGGTGTAGCCCAGGAGCTGGAAGGTCAGATCGCCGTCAAAGTAGCCGAAGCGGTAGCCGCTGCCCACGTCGTTGGCTAGGTTGGCCCCCGACAGGGCGTTTCCGCCGTAGAACAGGCCCACCCGGACCATCGGGTTGGCCTCCGCCGAGGCCGCACCAGCCGGAGCAAGCCCACTTATCAATAAAATTGCAAGACAGGCAGTTACAAGCCGCAAAATATTTCCTTTTACCCTCTGCTTCATCGAATCACTTTTCAACTCTCTTTCATTGACACATGGGCTCCATCTGTGGTACAATCTTTGAAAACTAATCAGTATCAGATGCAGGATAGGAGCCGTGGCGGTTTCAAAAATGACAGGGAGCGCCCTGCACCTAAGTTGGACTGCGCCGTAGCGGCATCGTCTTTGACATTATAGTACAAAATCAGCGGACATGTAAACTGCTGATTTTCTTTTTATATGAAAGTCCTCATTTTCCCAGTCTCAAACAAGCTGGATCTGGAATAGGATATTATGGAACGACGGAGGTATTGGTTATGGAAAAGTACAGAGTTGGCGTCATCGGCGGCACCGGCATGGTCGGTCAGCGCTTCGTTACCCTTCTGGAGAACCACCCCTGGTTTCAGTTGACCGCCATCGCGGCCAGCAGCCGCTCTGCGGGCAAGACCTACGAGGAGGCCATTGGTGGCCGCTGGGCCCTGGATGTCCCCATGCCCGGGGAGGCCAAGGACATGGTGGTGCTCAACGCGGAAACAGACATCGACCGGATTGCCGCCCAGGTGGACTTCGTATTCTCCGCGGTGGACATGAAGAAGGAGGAAATTCAGGCCCTGGAGGAGGCTTATGCCCGCCGCGGGTGCCCCGTGGTCTCCAATAACTCCGCCCACCGCTGGACGGAGGACGTGCCCATGGTGGTGCCTGAGATGAACCCGGAGCACCTGGAGGTCATTGCCGCCCAGCGCAAGCGCCTGGGCACCCAGCGCGGCTTCATCGCCGTCAAGTCCAACTGCTCCATCCAGTCCTACGCCCCCGCCCTGCACCCCCTGCTGAAGTACGGGATCGACAAGGTGCTGGTGTGTACCTACCAGGCCATCTCCGGTGCGGGCAAGACCTTCGAGCGCTGGCCTGAGATGGTGGATAACCTGATCCCCTACATCGGCGGCGAGGAGGAAAAGTCCGAGCAGGAGCCGCTGAAGATCTGGGGCCATGTGGAGAACGGCGTCATTGTCAACACCACCACCCCCTCCATCACCTCCCAGTGCCTGCGCGTGCCCGTGTCTGACGGCCACATGGCGGCTGTGTTCTTCTCCCTGGAGAACAAGATCTCCAAGGAGGAGATCATTGAACGCTGGGAGAAGTTCCGCGGCCCCGCCCAAGAGCTGGAGCTTCCCAGCGCCCCCAAGCAGTTTCTGCACTATTTCACCGAGGATAACCGGCCCCAGCCTAAACTGGACCGGGATCTAGAAGGCGGCATGGCTGTTTCCATCGGCCGCCTGCGTCCTGACACCCAGTACGACTATAAGTTCGTGGGCCTGAGCCACAATACCCTCCGGGGCGCCGCCGGCGGCGCGGTCCTGCTGGCCGAGTTGCTGTGCGCCGAGGGCTATATGGACCGCTAATAAAGTCATGGTCCAATTTAGGAATTAGGAATGAGGAATTAGGAGTTAGGAATTGTGGGGCGAAAGGCAAGAAAGCTGTCTGCGCCGAACGCCAAAGCTTCCATCTTCTAACTCCTGATCTGTAACATTGTCAGGCTGTCAGGCATAAAAATTCCCAATTCCTAACTTCTAATTCCTAATTCAAAGCGTGGATCGAACGCCAAGCAGTCTGTCCGCACCGAACGCCGAGGCTCCGAGTTTCTAACTCCTGATTTGCAAAATTACCAAGCCGTCCGGCATAAAATTCCTAATTCCTAACTTCTAATTTCTAACTCAAAGAAAGGGTGCTTTTTATGCGAACTCCTGTCTTTACCGGCTCCTGTGTCGCCGTTGCCACTCCCTTCAACACCAGCGGCACCATCAACTATGACGCCTTCGGCCGCCTCATTGATGCACAGATTGCCGGCGGTGTGGATGCCATCTGCGTCTGCGGCACCACCGGCGAGTCGGCTACCATGACCATCCGGGAACACATCGCCGCCGTGGAATACTGCGTCAAGCGGGTCGATCACCGGGTAAAGGTCATCGCCGGCGCGGGGAGCAACGACACCACTGCTGCCGTCTACCTCTCTCTCCATGCCCAGGACTCCGGGGCCGACGCTCTGCTCCACGTCACCCCATACTACAACAAGTGCAGCCAAGCCGGACTGATCAAGCACTATGAGTACATCGCCGACCGGGTGGACCTGCCGGTGATCCTCTATAATGTGCCCAGCCGCACCGGCGTCTCCTTCACGGCGGAGACCTATCAGGTGCTGTCTCAGAACCCCAAGATCAACGGCGTCAAGGAGGCCAGCGGAAACTTCTCCCTCCTGGCCCACACCCGCCACCTGTGCGGCGACGACTTCTATATCTGGTCGGGCAATGACGACCAGGTGGTGCCCATGATGTCTCTGGGCGCCAAGGGCGTGATCTCTGTAGCCTCCAACATCATCCCCGAGGTCATGGTGAAGATGACCCACCTGTGTCTGGACAACGACTTCGCCTCCGCCTCCAAGCTCCAGATCGAGTATATGGACCTGATCGATGCTCTGTTCTGTGATGTCAACCCCATCCCGGTGAAGGAGGCGCTGAACCTTCTGGGCATGGAGGCTGGCCCCGTACGTCTCCCCTTGTGCGAGATGGAGGAGAAGAACAAGGCCCGTCTGCGCGCCGCTATGCAGGCAAAGGGACTGCTGTAAAGGAAGGTAACCTGTCATGCTGAAGATAATCATTTCCGGATGCAGCGGCCACATGGGCCGCGTGGTGGAGTCCATCTGCGCCGCCGACCCGGCGGTTCAGGTGGCGGCGGGCTTTGATGTGCTGGGCAGCAGCGACCGGGAGTTCCCGGTATACTCCTCCCCCAGCCAGTTCACCGGCGAAGCGGACGCAGTCATCGACTTCTCCTCCCCCGCCGCGCTGGACGGCCTGCTGGACTTCGCCAGACGCACCGGGACCCCGCTGGTACTGGCCACCACCGGCTACACCCCGGAGCAGGTGGCCCAGATTGGCGCCGCCGCCCTGGAGGTCCCTATCTTCCGCTCCGCCAATATGTCCCTGGGCATCAATGTGCTGCTGGAACTGGTCAAGAAGGCCGCTTCCGTGCTGGGGGACAGCTACGACATTGAGATCGTGGAGCGGCACCACCGCCGTAAGGTGGACGCCCCCAGCGGCACCGCCCTGATGATCGCCGACGCGGCCGCCTCCGCCTGCGGGCATGAGACTGAGTATGTCTTTGAGCGCCACTCCGTCCGCCAGCCCCGGGACAAAAAGGAGATCGGCATCTCCGCCGTCCGGGGCGGCACCATCGTGGGCGAGCATGAGATCATCTTTGCCGGACACGACGAGATCATGGAGATCCGCCACACCGCCCTCTCCCGGGAGATCTTCGCTCAGGGGGCCGTGGAGGCCGCCAAGTTCATGGCGACAGTGAAGGAACCGGGTCTGTATGACATGAGCCAGCTGGTAAAATAAATTGAATTTGAACGGGGCCCCCGTCCATTTGCGGACGGGGGCCCTCTGTTGTTGTGTGAAAAGTCAGGTTTACTTGATACAGAGATCCATTCTATGTTATTATAAAGGTAAGGTAAAGCTGATTTACCTGTTTTGGCGGTCCCGCAACCAAGCGGTCCTGTGGTTTGGCGGGCAGACGCTCTTTTTATCCGGCGCCTTCCGGTTCTTTTTCCGGTCCCTTTGCTTGCGGTATGATCCTCAGTTTTCTATGTACTCCGAAGAGCCGTCGGTCCATATTGCCTGTGCCGGCTTGCTTTGGGCCCTGAGTATGCTTTGTATGCTCATAGGCATCTACTGGATGCTGCGGAAAGGGCCGGTCATCCATCAATTCTAGGAGGTATTCTCTTATGTCCGATCCCTTTATCCGCACCCGCCTGCTGGTAGGCGACGAGCCTCTGGAGCGGCTTCGCCGCGCCCGCATCGCTGTGTTCGGCGTGGGCGGCGTCGGGGGCTATTGCGTTGAGGCCCTGGCACGGGCAGGTGTAGGCACTTTACATCTATATGACGACGATACTGTCTCAGAGAGCAACCTGAACCGCCAACTCGCCGCCCTCCACTCCACCATCGGCCAGCCCAAGGCAGAGGTCATGGCCCGGCGGCTGCAGGACATCAATCCGGACTGCCAGGTGCGGGCCATCCGGATGTTCTACCTCCCTCAGAACGCTGACCAGGTGGATCTATCCCAGTACGACTATGTGGTGGACTGCATTGATACCGTGGCCGCCAAGCTGGAATTAGTGACAAGGTGTACCGCTTTACAAGTCAGGATCATCAGTGCAATGGGCTCGGGAAATAAGCTGGATCCCACTGCCTTTGAGGTCTCAGACCTGTCCAGGACCCAGGGCTGTCCCCTGGCCCGGGTCATGCGGAAGGAGCTGCGCCGGCGGGGGATCTCCCACCTGAAGGTGGTCTGGTCCCGGGAGGAGTCCCGCAGCCCCCTCCGCCCCATGGAGGCAGAGCCGCCCGCCGCCGCCTCAGAGACCAGGCCGGGCTCTACCGCCCGGCGGGACACCCCGGGCTCCATCTCCTTTGTGCCCGCCGCCGCCGGACTGGTGCTGGCCAGCGCGGTGGTCCGGGATCTGGGCCAGTTTTAATGCAGAAACGAAGAAAACTCCCCCGGCCGCAGCCGGGGGAGTTTTCGCGTATCAGGACGGGATCACTGGTCCATAGTGACCTTGTGGAACACCTTCTTGCCCTTCTTGATGACCAGGCCCTCGCCGCAGAAGGTTGCGCAGGTGAAGGCGGCGGACACGTCGGTGACCTTCTCGCCGTTGACCTCCACACCGCCCTGCTCCACCAGGCGGCGGGCCTCCTTCTTGGAGGGGGCCAGCTTGCACTTGACCATCAGGTCCAGCAGGCCGATGGAATCCCCCTGGGCATCCTCCCGGCACAAGCAGGTGCAGGGCATATCGGCGGTATCTCCGCAGCCGCCGAAGATGGCCCGGGCGGCAGACTGGGCCTTCTCCGCCTCCTCCTGGCCGTGGACCAGCTTGGTCAGCTCATAGGCCAGGATCTCCTTGGCGGTGTTCAGCTGGCTGCCCTCCCACTTGTCCATCTCGTCGATCTGCTCCAGAGGCAGGAAGGTGAGCATCCGCAGGCACTTGAGCACGTCGTCGTCCCCCACGTTGCGCCAGTACTGGTAGAACTCATAGGGACTGGTCTTGTTGGGATCCAGCCAGACGGCGCCCTTGGCGGTCTTGCCCATCTTCTTGCCCTCGGAGTTGAGCAGAAGGGTGATGGTCATGGCGTGGGCGTCCTTGCCCAGCTTGCGGCGGATGAGCTCGGTGCCACCCAGCATATTGGACCACTGATCGTCGCCGCCGAACTGCATATTGCAGCCGTAGTTCTGGAACAGGTAGTAGAAGTCATAGGACTGCATGATCATGTAGTTGAACTCCAGGAAGGAGAGCCCCTTCTCCATGCGCTGCTCATAGCACTTGGCCCGGAGCATATTGTTCACCGAGAAGCAGGAGCCCACATCCCGCAGCATCTCGATGTAGTTCAGCTTCAGCAGCCAGTCGGCGTTGTTCACCATCTGGGCCTTGCCCTCGCCGAACTCAATGAAACGCTCCATCTGCTTCTTGAAGCAGTCACAGTTATGCCGGATGATTTCAGGGGTCATCATGGTGCGCATATCAGAACGTCCGGATGGGTCGCCAATCATACCCGTGCCTCCGCCAATCAGGGCAATAGGCTTGTTGCCTGCCATCTGAAGGCGCTTCATCAGACAGAGCGCCATGAAGTGGCCTACATGGAGGCTGTCAGCTGTGGGATCGAAGCCGATATAGAATACGGCCTTTCCCTCGTTGACCATTTTCTTAATTTCTTCTTCGTTGGTCACCTGGGCAATAAGGCCCCTGGCAACCAGTTCTTCGTAAATCTGCATGGTGATTCTCTCCTCTTCTTACTTTCTTTATTTTACCATACTTCTGCTTTCATGCAAGGGCTTGATTCTTACGTTTTTCTATCAGGCGGCGTCCGCGGCGCTTCAATGATTAAAAACAAAAAAGCCCCGTCCCTTTCAAAAGGACGAAGCCTGGACTCCGTGTTACCACCTGATGTTTACAGACAGCTCGCGCTGCCCGCCTCTTCGAGTACCGCGTCAGGCTCTAAAGCCAACGCCCATATACTCTAGCACGATAACGGATGCAGGACCCGTCGCAGCCTACTAAGGCTGTTGTCTGCAACAGCGCCGTTGGGTGCGAAGCTCAGGGATGTATTCATGGCCTGCATTCCACGCGCCTCTCATCATCCGGCTGCTTTCTGTCTGTTCCTGCAGGCTACTACTTGTTCCCGTCATAGCCAATTCATGAAATTATCCCCATTATAGACAGGTCCGGCTGTTTTGTCAAGCCCCTGTCTGTTTTTATCCTAAGGTTTGTTTCTGTTCTTTCTGTTTTCATCCAAACATGGATTACGGCAGCGGCCCGGACAGCGGGACACGCGACCAGGGGGGTGGGGAATCGAGTTCATCCGGGAGCATCTAGAATCATCCAGAACTATCCAGAGTCATCCGGCCTCACCCGGCCCGGCAGCCGGTCTGTGGGCAAACGTCAGGACAAACACAGCGCCCAGGATCAATGCAAACCCGGCAAAATCAGCCGTGGTAAAGGAGGTCTTAAGCCAGAACACGGAAATAATGACTGCTGATATTGGCTCCACGCTTCCCATGATGCTTCCCTTTAAAGGTCCTATCATGCTGACTCCCTGAAGGTACAGGCCAAAAGCCAGCGCTGTCCCGACCACGATTACCCCGCCGAGCGCTCCTGCCGTACCTGGGTCCCAGACAGGATGATAGGTCCACGGACGCACGAATATCCCCATTGCAATGCCTCCTATCAGCATTCCGAATCCCAGCACCTGGTATATGTCATACCGGAGGATCAGCCCGCCCGGTATCATGGTATAAATCATGGCGCTTACAGCTGCCAGAAGTCCCCAGAACAGCGCTTCCCCCGTAATGTGGAAGGAGTGGATGTCCCCATGGGTGCCGATGACAAAGGTCCCTAACAGTGAAAGGCCGATTGCCCCAAGTTCCAGTCCTTTGGGAAGTCTTTTCCCCCTGATACACACCACCATCAGGATCAGGACCGGGGACAGGTACTGAAGCACGGTTGCAGTGCCTGCATTGGATGCCTGGATGGCCATGAAATATGTAAACTGGCAGAATGTGATGCC
>OMGQ01001667.1_pt1 | contig 11907 bp, 11 predicted proteins | sample 1646071 | NCBI WGS metagenome assembly OMGQ01 (sample SAMN05578585, study PRJEB25193) | human gut metagenome | biome: Human Microbiome; feature: human-associated habitat; material: feces | host: Homo sapiens | place: USA:Birmingham | reverse complement strand
TTCATTCTACCATGTGGGGAAAATCACTATGGATTTTTTCTTAGGTGTCCAACTTCATTTTACAATCGACCATTTTGTTTTATAATACTAACAACTCATATCCTATGTAAAGGTCGATTATGCTCCAATCAGCGTCATGACCACATAGAGTACGATCAGCAGGAGAGCAAGACACATTGCACAGAAAACGGCAATCGTTGTTTTGACCCTGTGCCGCTCCTTTAATGTCAGAACCATCATTGCAAGTACATCAAAGGAAAAGAAGAACTGGCAGATTCCAGCTAAAACCGCCAACCATTTCGGATGTATGCCGTCTTTGCATGACTTTATCAGATAAGCGATAGCATAGGGAGCTGCCCCTAATAGAATCCCGTATCCAAAAATCAAAAAAACAATGGTTACCAGTCCAAACAACGCCATCAGCGGCAATGGGAAGAATGCCATCAGCGTTACATATACGGTGATGCTCCCTCCGACCAGGTAGAACGGGATCAGTCCATACTTGATGATCAAAGTGCAGTTCAGCAATGTTTTTCTCGACCACTTTCTTCCTACGGTCAGCACAACAATCAAATTGACGATTCCCATGATAAAAGGCAGAAGGATGGATAATATCTGCAATTTGATCGCATTGTCAAAACAGCCTGCCAAAAGGAAGAATGTATAAGACACAATTACATAGAGTACCGGGAGGATATAAGTCATTTAACAGCCTCCTTTCTGCGCCGGATCAACCAGAGAATCAGCCAGATCAAGCAGACTGGAAACGAGAACAAGCCCAAAATAAAAAGTCCGGCTCCAACCGATCCGAGTATTGAGACCCCGGTGGCGATATTACTGATGATTCCGAACAGTGCCAGACCAACGCTGAAAGAGAGCCAGCAAAAGAAAGCATATTTACTCTCTTTGGCGCTTGCGGGTACTCTTGATTCTCCCTTTTTGTTTCCAAGCTGGGTTTTTAGCTGTTCGCTTAGAAGTCGTTCCTGCTTCTCTAATTCAGTGTCTCCGATCGCCCTTGCGTAATCTTCACGAAGCAGGTGATACCCCAGTTTATCCTGCGTATTTTTTGCTCGATGCAAAAACTGCTCCAAAGTTTCTTCCGCTTCTGTCCAGCGCTGTTGTTCCAGCAGAGCGGAGAACCAGTTCGCTGTAATGATGTTTTTGGAATGCTTGCTGAGTGCCCAAGGACGCCAGCGATCCAATCCATGTTTCAAATTCTCAAGGTTGTGATCGCTTTGATACACCACCACATAGGGGTTCAATTTCTTTGCCAGCCAGCGTTCATATTTGCAATATGCGAAAAAGCATAGAGCCAGCAACATGAGGAACGCTACAACAGCAATCCACATGGTCTCGTAAGAAAAAAAGTGATCATAAATCAGGCACGCAGCTCCAGAGAGAGCCGCAATGCTGAAAATTGGCCATGGATTTCTCATAATAGCAATATCTCCAATCATCTGTTTGAATAAAGATTCCGATATGGTCAAATTGTCATATCTATATGCAAACATTATAGCATTTGCATGATCTTTCGTCATCATTTTTCTACTGTCTGACTGGGAATTTAATGGTAAACAAATTGTGAATATATCTATTGCAATTTTACAAAAAGAAAAGCCTCATCCCTCGCTGATTGAGAGATGAGGCGAAATGATTATGCTGTAATCTCCGGGATTTCTCCGACAAAGTTATAAACGATTCTGACTTCCTGCACCTTCTGTCCGTCAATCTTCTTGACTTCGCCCACCAAAATTTTGCTGATGAGCCGGTTCAGCACCGCTTCATCCAGTTCTTCAATGGCTGCATAGCGCCGGATTTCTTTGATGAAGGTGCGGACTTCATTTTCCTGTTCGTCAGAGTGGCGCATCATCAACAGTAGGTCTTGCAGGCGCTTCTGGTTGGCTTCCTGCTCTTGTTCCAGTGTTGCTGTCAGCTTCATAAAACGCTGCTCAGTCAGGATTCCTTTTGCCTTATCGGTATATAGGCTCAGGAACATCTCATCAATTTCACGATTCCTGCTTTCCAGTCGTTGACATTCCTTCTGTGTCTGGGAGGCATCCAGAAGATACCGACGCTCCATCCGGCTACTCAGCCGCTGATAAAAAGCATCGGCATCTTTGAGCGCAGTCTTTGCCAGTTCCTGAATATCTTTCAGCACAAGGTTGTATAAATCTCTGGCTTCAATCTTGTGGCTGGTACAGGCGTTCTTGCCCAGCCTGTTGTAGGTCTGGCAGATATAATACGCTTTATCAATCGGTTCCCGCTGTTCGCCGGTAAAACGGTTCTTTCCGGTTCTGCCAACCTTTTCATACCGCACCTGCATGGACTTTCCGCAAGTCGCACAATAAATGATACCGTGGAACAGGTTATAAAAAGGGCAGGAGTTGCCCTTCATAATGGTTGGTCTGCGGTCAATGACTTCCTGCACCTGCTCCCATTCTTCCGGGGAGATGATTGCTTCATGGCAATCCTCGATAATTTCCCAGTCCTCACGAGGGATAATGTCATAGGTGTTGGAACGAATCCCTTTCTGATGTGTCCGGCAGACCAGATGTGCGCCCTTATAAAAGGGATTCCGCAGGATATGGCTGATTCTTGCACTTCCCCATGAATAGTAATTTACATCACATTCTGTGTTGCTTTTTACTCTGGTGATCGGGACTTTATCATCCATGAGCTGCTTTGCAATCCGCATACATCCCCAGCCATCCAGCGCCATATCATAGATTTTTCGGATTACCGGTGCTGTCTCAGGGTCACGGATCAAATGCCCCTTATCCTCCGGGTCACGCATCAAACCGAGGGGCGGCTGCCCACCACAAAATTTCCCCTGCCGGGAACGGGTCATACGCCCTGCCAGCACCTTTTTGGAAATATCCCGGCTGTACATATCGTTCAGGATATTCTTAAAGGGCGTAATGTCCATTTCCTGACGGGTCAGGCTGTCCACTCCGTCTGTAATGGCAATATAGCGTACATTGTGTTTTGGGAAAAAGATTTCGATATAGCTGCCAGCTTCGATATAATTCCTGCCCAGTCTGGACAGGTCTTTGGTAATGACGCAGCCGATCTTTCCCGCCTCAATATCAGCAATCATGCGCTGAAAAGAAGGGCGGTTGAAGTTGCGGCCTGTATAACCGTCATCCACATAATACTCATACTGGAACATCCCGTTTTTTTCGGCAAAGTCCCGGAGCATAAGTTTCTGGTTGCTGATGCTCATGCTCTCATTATCGCTGCCATCGTCCAGAGAGATACGGCAGTAAAGCGCTGTGATTTTTTGATTGACTTGTTTTTTCCTGCTCATAGTGTTCTCCTTCTATGAACAGGGACACGATACCATTATAATACCATGTCCCTGTCCCTGATTCAACTGCTTTACGCCGCTTTCTGTGCCATTTCCCGATGCTCCAACCATTCCTCGAAGTGTTCGCAGGTATGACGCTCGATCCGTTGCTCAAAGGCTTCTCGCATGGTTTTGTCCCCAGAAAACTCACGAACCACTACAAACTGGACTTTTTTATTCTGCTTCTTGTTTTTCTCCATAGAATAGGGGATCAGACGGTGGCTGCGGCAACGAAGTCCGGCAACGAACATCAAAAAACCTGTAAACTATCGTCTGACCCTGATTTCTTACTTTTCAAATTTTCTTATAAAATCTCGTTGCTTTCGTTGCCGAAAACATAGATAGATCATAAAAAGCCTTTACTTGCGGGCTTTTTCTATATCAAAACCACAAATTTATCAGCAACGAACCCGGCAACCAACCGACAACCATCCCGGCAACAGACCGTCCTTGTCAGGCGATCCACTCCTGCGGAAGTTCCAGCTGACGGCATTCTTCTTCACTCAGTTCTACAAATCCACCTTCGTTGCTGGGCAGTTCGTTGCCGGAAGTGTCCCGTTCCCAGCCCTTTTGCCTGCCATATCCGGCAAACATCCGGGGATTGGAAAAAGGCTTCCAACCGGTCACGACCGTGTTCATGATCTCATTGATATTGTGGAGCTGCCACCGCTTCGGCTCATCAAAGGTATGTCCCAGCGCCTCCTTGAACAGCTGTTTTGAGCAGACCATGTTTCCGGTGTAGTGTTCCAGAAATCCCTGTATCTGTCCAGCTTCGGTGTCCTCCGGCATGAAGTCTTTCTGCACCTCCACCAGTTGACGCTGGATAGACTTGCTGAATTTCATGGAATATTTGCCGCTGTGGTAAATGCTCATAGCTTCTGCCCATACCTGCAACAGATACGCTCTGGAAGCGTCCTCGTCCTCCAAAATGTGAACCTCTGCATTCTCCGGGTAAATCATGATTGGGAGAAAGCGCCGGTTCCCGGCTCGATCCAGCGGCAGAAAGTCCAGCGTATTCGAGGAACCACCGAACACACACTGCCGAAGCCGGTCTTTAGGCTGAGATTCATAAGGTGTCCGGTAGGTTTCCTTCTGTCGGCTAATAAAGGAACGGATTTCTTCAATGCTCTTTGCGCTGCTGGTGGCAAGCATCTCTGACATCTCAATGATCCAGTGACCTTGTAGCTTTTGGAATACCCGGTCGTCATCCAACTTCTTCAGGTCATCAGAGAACCATTCGTCCCGGATCGCCAGCAGTCGGAAGAAGGTGGACTTCCCGGCACCCTGACCGCCCACCAAACAAAGCATTTCCTCATATTTGGAACCGGGACGGAATACCCGGCGTATAGCACCCAGCAGGAAATGTTTCAGCATTTCTTCCACATAGTCACTTTCATCAGCACCAAGAAAATGGTGCAGACAGGAGCGGATGCGTGGTGTACCGTCCCAGACAAGGCTGTTCAGCACATCCTGAATTGGATGGTAACAATTTTCGTTTGCTACGATAGAAAGGGCAGCCGTGATCTTTTTCTCACTGGTCAGCTCATAGTTTCTCTCAAAATAGAGGAGAAGATATTTCACATCAGTATCCGTCAGAGCGCTGGTATTCCTGCGCCACCCCAAGTCCTGTACAATGTCTACCCGGTCTGTCAGGAGATTAAGCCGGATGGCATCCAGCAGGAGTGGATCGCAGCAGAATACAATCCGGCAGTTGTCGATGGTGTTGGCTGTTTTTCCCTTGTCGGTAACAGAAAGGCTCTGCCGCACCTCATCAACGCTCTGTTCCGGCGCTATGGCTTCGGCTGTGCTCATCACAGCCTGCTGGGTGGCTGGCGATAAACTCTGATATTCGCTGTTCAATTTTCCTCACCTCTTTTCCATACTCAGCAACTACAAAAGCTCGTTCTTCTATGCTGTCAGACAAAAGAAGATCCAACAGATATTCGATATATGGCTGCCTGTGCAGAGCCTCCACAAACAAAGGATTCCAGTCATCCTCCGGTTGTTTGGACGCATATTCTTCTTTCCATCGTTCCAGCAAACGCAGGTAGTCGCACAGCACCCGAAAGCATTTCTGCTCTGCCTGCCGGTATCGCATTTCCTCGCTGATTTTTCTTTTGATTACTCTCTTTTGTGGCGGATCGTGGCCTTTGCGATCAAAGCTGATTGAGAAGTCCTCTGCCAGCTTTAAGGCAGCTTCTTTACTGCTTAGTCCAAAAAGACGGGAAGTGAAATCAATCACATCTCCATCTGCCTGACAGGCAAAACAATGGAACCGTCTGTCCACCTTCATGCTGGGATGCCTGTCATCGTGAAACGGGCAACAAGCCATCCCGTTGCGTCCTACTGAAATTCCATAAACCAAAGCAGCCTGCCTTGTGGTAACAGACTGTTTTACTGCTTCAAATACATTCGTTTCTTCCACCTCCAAACAATGCAAAAGGCATCCGGTTTCCATAGAAAATCAGATGCCTCACAATTCCATATCCTGTTTTCTTGTTGGAGCAATCCGTCCTTCACGCTCCCAGCGCTCCCGGTTCTCCCGATCAGCGTCCAGTTTACCTTGTGCCAGCTTCTCCTTAATGGATTTTCTGGCTTTATTTTTGATCTGCTCTTTGCCAGCCTGTTTGACCTCCGGTTTTAACAGCACCGCCTGTACCTTTTTGAGAACTTTTTCAGCAGACTGCTGTAATTTTTCTCGCACCCTACTCAGCAGAGTGTTCGCTATCTTCACAACTTCTGGCGAATTTTTGGCATTGGGCGATACCACGCTCTTTCGATATTTCTCAATTACTTCCATATCTTCAAGCTGGGTTTGTTCCCGAACCTTGTCGGTCACAACCTCCACCGCCTTGTCATAGGCTGCACCGGAAACATCTTCCAGTAAGGTTTCTACATCCTCAAATTTTAGCGTCAGTTCCTCCAGCTTTTGCTCCTGTGTCGCCAGCTGCTCCTTCTGCTTCATCAGGATATAATCCTGCTTTTCCAAATAGTCACGCCCACCATAAGACGGCTCCTGTTCCAGATGCAGCCCATGCCGTTTGGCAATGTCAAATAAGATTGTCCGACAGACTGCATCAAAAGTCTGTTTCCGGTTATTGTGCTTTCCTTTTGGCTGTTCCGGTTTAGGGAGAGGGATACCCAGTTCCTCCAACGCCTTTTCCTGCTGGGGGCACAGCTCTCCATACCGATTTTCACAGTCAAATACATGGCGCTCATGGATGTGCGGAGTCCCTTCATCCAGATGGAGCGCCCAGTCTAAAATGTGGATATGAGAACCGAAACGGTTTTCAAATTCCTCATAAAATTCACTGACAATGAGAGCCAGTGTCTCCGGCGGAACGGATTCTTCCATAGTGCCGATCTGATAGATACTTTCTTCTGGACAGGTCTTGTTATTTTTCAAAAGATCATCCACAGTGCGATTGCGCTCAATGTGCCGGGTTTTCTCGTTCCGGGCGTTCTGAGCATTGACATGGTCGGCATAATGCTCGTAGTAATACATCCGTTCAATTTCCTCAAAGCTGAAATCCGGTTGCTCCGGGTTTTCCCGAAAATCGTGGGTGGTAAAGCCCCGGTAACAGTCCCAGTACACATTTTTCTTGGCTCGCTGGGCATCAATGTGTTCGCTATTCTCAACATCAAACCGACGGTCATTGTGCCGGGGATTATAGGTGCCATGCTTGCCGGAGCGTCCGTTATGCCGTGTCAGTTTCAATTTTCATCCCTCCATTCTCCGTTGATTTTTCCCGAAGGGGAGCAGCGGCGAAGCCGCCAAACCTGCGGATTTCTGCGTCAGGTAATACCCAGTACGAATTGACGCAAGGCATCAACTCTCCCTGGGCAAGGCGTTTCACCCTTGACCCGATGGGGCGGCTGCCCTCAACCCGCCAATGGGCCTTGCCCCTTGACCCCAACAGGGCGCTGCGCCCCTGTACCCAGCACAAAGGGACTGCATCCCTCTGTACTCCTGCCCGGAGAAGCTGACTTCCACCGCTTGTGCAGTTTCTGTCAGCTCCTCCGGCTGTGCATGCTCCTTTTGTCGCATTTTCCGGCAGGGGGGTGCAGTGGTATCACGATACCAATTCACCGCAAAAATACCGGGTGCAGACCCGCCATTTTCCCGTGAATTGACCTGATTTCAGGCGCTCTCCTTGTCCGTCCGCAAAACCTGAAATCCGTGCTGTTTGGCGTACTCTCTGGCAGCAGCCAGCCGCTCCTCGCTGTACGGTGGCACTAGACGGATAGACAGCCGGGACTTGTCCATCACATAGGTCACGCTGCCCTCAGTAGTGCTGCGCTCCAACCGGCACAGCTTGGGATACTTCCGGCTGAACTCGGCCAGCCTGCGCTTCAAATCGGCGTTGAAGGTGTAGATGCTGGCGGTGTCCTCCGCCTCGTTCCAGTTGATGATAGTTTCTTTCTCATACTTAGACAGCTTCGTCATACAGATCCTCCTCATAGTCGGTATTTTCCTTTACCAAACGCAGGCGGCGCTTGGCACAGTAATACTCGTCCATCTCAGCACGGAGCTGGTGGTAAAAGCCGGTGTACCAGCTTTCTTCCATCTCCGTTTCCAGCTTCCGGGCCAGCTCCAGCATCCGGTGTTTGGCCTGCGGGTCAACGGTCAGGGCAGTCAGCCATTTGAGCCTTGTCACCGTGTTGTGGTGGTTGGGACAGGCAAAGTCGTACAGCACTTTCTTTTCTCGGATACTTAACTTCATAAAAATCAACCTCCTAAAAGTTTATTTTCCATGTGTTAGTTGCCGGTTTGCCTGCAATCGCTCCTGCCCGGATTTTCCCCGGCGTATTGTCCTCCTTGGTGCGCTCCTGTCATGGCGTCACTTCCCCAAAGGTCATACCCCTTGCAGCCGGTCATTCAATTTTCAAGGTTCTGTGTCTCCTGACAAAACTCATTTTACCGAAAAAACAGGCCCCCTCCCGTATGTCCAAAATGATGGAAAACGGCTTAAAATCAGCATATTTCCACGCTTATGGAATCATGGTATAATAGTTAAAAACGGCAGGATTTTCCTGATGAGAGGGGGATTTTAGATGCACACAAAACTGTCTATCCCGGAACGATTAAAAGACTTGCGGGTGGTGGACAAGCACCTGACGCTGGAGCAACTGGCCGAGCAGACCGGGCTTTCCAAATCTGCGCTCAGCAAATATGAAAGCGACGATTATAAGGACATCAGCCCCTTTGCCATCGCTACGCTGGCGGAATTTTATGGGGTGCCCACCGATTACCTGATGGGATTGTCAGAAAATAAAAATCACCCAAACACAGAGCTTCAGGCCCTGCATTTGAGTGATGATATGGTTACATTATTGAGCAGCGGGAAAATCAACAACCGGCTGCTGTGTGAGATTGCCACACATGAGAACTTCCAGCGGCTGATGACGGATATTGAGATTTTCGTTGACCGGATTGCTGATATGCGGATCGCCCAGATGAATCTGGTGCTGGAGGCCACCCGGCAGGAAGTGATCCGCAGCCATGCACCAGGGGATAACGACCTTTATGTCCGCACGCTGGAGCTGGGACAGGTGCAGGAGAGCGACTTTTTCAGCCACACGATTCATGATGATCTGGACAGCATCGTCCAGGATATTCGTCAGGCCCATGTCACCGACCGCACTACCGCCGATCCGCAGCCATCTTTCACAGAGGTCAAGGAAAAATTTGACCGTGCCATGCAGTTGGGCAGCAATGAGGAACGGGTGATCCACGAGTTTTGCGACCAGATGCAAATTCCATTTGACAAGATTGCTTCCGAGGATTTCTCAGCGTTTATGCGGATATTGAGCCTGTCCAAACTGCTGAAAAACCCCAACAATATGAGGGGAAAAGCCCGACTACAATCACCCCATCGAATAAAAAGCAAAAAGAGAAGATAACTTCGTTTTTACAACAAAACCGACTGCCATAAAGATAGCAGTCGGTTTTGTTGTAAAAGATGGCAGCATATCGAATATGCTTATTAGTTTTCCAATCACACGGGCGTGCAAACATGAACAAGAGTTTTCTCTTCAGGCAGAATCGTCAATGGAAATTTATCTGGAAACGATGTTAGTTCGCAAGAACTTACAGTTTGTGCCGTGCGATAAAAATTTTTCATGACAAACGAAATAAATTGATATGGGGATATAGCTGATGAAACGGGTATCCGGCAGTTTTCGTATTGACCAAGAGTCAAATGTGACATGGGATGCTCTACCGGTACAAATGCATCACCAGAGTCAAAATCAAACCTTAATGGCACTGTAACTATTCTTTTGTCCAGAAATTCAAGATATAGCTCATCTTGCATATAAAGCTCAGGTTCATTCTGAAACACTTCCAGATTGGGGGCAGGGAAAAATGATAAACGGTGTGCAATCAAATTTTCATTTTGAAAGCGGTATAGCAATGTAATTAATGCACCATCTATCATTTTCAGATTGTAGTGTTTCCTACTTAAAAGCTCTGCGTACATTTCAGCATACGAAATATTTTTTAAAAATATAGAATTTTCGGCTGAGCTAATTCCAATTTCAGTAATTCCGCCTGTACTCTGCGTTGAGGAAGGAAAATTTTGTGCATCACAAAGTCCAGACTCAATCATGTCAATAGTTAGCTGCTGAATTTGCTTGAGAACATCCTTTGCGTTTAGCACCCACTATTCCTCCTTGCCTTTAAGGAGGGCAAGAAGACGCTCAACTTTATCTTCGCCCAAATCCTCAAGAAAAACACTGCCACTTTCCAGTTCTTCAATTAGACTGGCAATATTCCCTTTGCTCTTTTTAATTTTAACTTTTTCGGCATCACTCATATCGCGGTTAACAATATTCATATGATCCCGCTGTGGTTTAGTCGGATAAATAAAGTCCAAGGTGAAATTATGCTGTTTTACTTGTTGATACTCAGCAATAAGTCCATCCATCTGAGGTCCAACACCTAATACTCTGACCCATGCTTTGCTTCGAGTAATAGCTGTAAAAAGCTGATTACGCAGTTTTGCTAAATCGAAATATGAATCAAAGCACGATTGCGCATTTACAATATAAACCATAGCAGCCTCATTGCCTTTGGCTCTATATATGCCTGTAAATGCTACTGAATCATTATTTTCAGAAAAGAAAACATCGGGGGCAGTATCTACTCCAGCAGTATGTGATTGTATTCCTTGCTGAAACAAAAGTGAGCGAATAGGTGCAACCACTCGTTTAGTTGTTAACGGATCTGGATTTATTACAATAATATCATCGGGCCGCAACTCGTCTTCGTTGATGTTTTTCTTAATCTCCATAGCAACCCAAGCATCTTGTTCTTCTTGTGTTTTAAAACTTTTGAACACAATCAAATCATCAATGTCAGAATGATTTTCCAAAAAAGCTGGGCTACTTTGGTTCGTTCTCCTTAAAACGACTCTTTCTCCATCCTCAAGAGCTCCGTCAGCTACCTCATATCCTATATCATGCCACAAACTGCTTTGATCAAACATTTGTACTATCCCGGATTCTTTTGGCGCAGGTGGGTTACGATATATACCAAATCCTAAAGCATGTGCTGTGACCAACGCCGGTCGAGAATTTCTATAACATTTCTCTAAAATGATATCTTGCTGAGGCTGTCCTTCTTCAAATGGTTTGAATCTTACTTTGGGCGTTCCGTCTTCGGCCAAACCAAAAATTTCTTCAGGCGACGGCAACGATTGAGACCGGAGATTTTGAAGTTCATCATAAGCATACACTAATCGCTTAGGTGGCTGAAGCATCTCGTAACAAAGCCTTAAAAAAGAAGGTGAAAAATCCTGAGCTTCATCTACAAGAATAGCATCGTATTGTGGCAAAAACTTTTGTGCATCAGATAACGCTTTATTACAAGCCTCTCCAAAAGGATCGCTTGAGCCAAACTTGTTTCTTGCGGCCATAAAATCATAGTATTCAACATTGTTTATCCCACAAAACATATAATACATACCATTTCTTTCACCGCCACCAGGTGCGCCCCAAGCATGTATTATATTAATATTTTCCCAATCAGGTTCCTCACTTGTTTGCTCAATATAAAATGTGTTTATTAACTGCCGCAACTGTCCCTTTAAAGAACGAGTATTAAATGTAACGGCAATTTTCCAATCTGGATGTTGAGCATGTAGATATGCTGCTTTTAGAGCCAATACAATTGTCTTTCCAGATCCGGCTAAACCACGAATTCGTTGTACGCCATCTACAGTTTCAATAACGGCTCGACTTTGCCGATTGTCCAGATTTGCTATCGAGTCTTCTAAATTTCTTAACTTTGCACCTCTGGACTCTGGATTTGTAGTTTCTCTGCGTTTTTTTCCTTTTCGTATACTAGAGATTGCTTGCAGAACAGAAACCAATTTTTCGTAATAGCTATCATTTTCCCATGTTAGGGTGTCAATATATTCTTCAAGCTCTTTATCGTTTATACATAGCGGATAGAATTCATCTTCTGTGTCGTTTTTCCTCAAGGCAGGAGCATAGGTAACAACATTGGGAACAACACACAATGTTCTTTTTTGCATTAATTGCCTATAGCCTTTAAG
>OMGQ01001666.1_pt1 | contig 11912 bp, 8 predicted proteins | sample 1646071 | NCBI WGS metagenome assembly OMGQ01 (sample SAMN05578585, study PRJEB25193) | human gut metagenome | biome: Human Microbiome; feature: human-associated habitat; material: feces | host: Homo sapiens | place: USA:Birmingham | reverse complement strand
TGGCGGCCACCTTGCGGGCCCGGGCGGGCGCGGACAGGCCGTAATGGGCGTCCAGGCTGTTGGGATGGACGGCCCGGTCCCGGGACAGGTAGTTCATATAGGAATAGACGTCGCTGAGGGTGACGGTGCGGACCAGATCCAGATCCATGTCGTCAATGGAGATCTGGTCCAGCGGCGTATTGCGGGCCACGCGGCCCTTGTCCAGCTTGAGAAAGCGGAAAAAATTTCTCAAGTCCAAAAAATATTCGTCCACCGTGCGGCGGGAGTGACCCTGGATGGTCTCATGGTACACAAGAAAATCCCGCAAAATTGGTGGTGCATCGGTACGGTAATCCATATTGATTGGCAGGGCGCTAGATGGGCGGCGTTTGGGGCAAAACAGCAGATTTTCGGGGAGGACGGCAGATTTGCCTCCTCTCAGGTCAACAAAATTTTTATTTTGTTGACCTATCAATGAAAATTCATAGCCGCCCTTGGCGGCCTCTCCCCAGGTGCCGTCTTGCCAGAGCTGGTATTTCCCGACCTCCAGCAGGCGCGGCCCCCTCTCCTCCTTCTGTCTGTGATATTCTGTGACGTCCAAAGCATACCACGCCCCATCCTGGCCTGTCAACTTTAATTCAGTCCCAGCGTCCGGAGCGCAGGCCCACAGGCCTGTTGCATAATCTCCGCTCCGGCGGCAGATACTGAGCAAAAATCAGTGCCGGAGGTCCCACCCTATGAGTTTGATCCAATGCACCGATCCCTGCGTCTATCAGCTGGACGGCCGCTGTACCCTGGTCCGGGCGGCCTCCCAGGGTCAGCCCGGACGCCTGGGCTGTGTCAACTTCGTCCCCCGGTCCGCCCCGGCCCGAGGTCCCGGACCGGGATGGACGGAAAACGCCTCGCAGGAGCCGTGAGCCCTTACAGCAGCGCGGCCAGCGCCTCCCGGATGTTGGCCACCCGGATCAGTTCCAGCCCCTCCGGAGCGGCCAGCTTCCCCTGGATCCGCTTGGGGATCAGGCACTTGGTAAAGCCCAGCCGGCGCACCTCGGACAGGCGCTGCCCCAGATTGCTCACCGCGCGCAGCTCGCCGGTCAGACCCACCTCGCCGATGGCGGCCAGGTCGCTTGGCACAGGCTTGTCCCGGAAGCTGGAGGCCAAGGCCAGCATGGCGGCCAGGTCGGCGGCGGGCTCGTCCAAAGACAGGCCGCCAATGACGTTGAGATAGGCGTCACAACTCCCCAGCAGCAGCCCGCCCCGTTTTTCCAGCACGGCCAGCAGGAGCATGGCCCGGTTGTACTCCACGCCGTTGCTGACCCGGCGGGGATTGCCAAAGCTGCTGGGCACCACCAGGGCCTGGATCTCCGCCAGAACAGGGCGCACGCCCTCCATCACACAGGTGACGCAGGTCCCGGGGGCGTCCTCCGGCCGGCCGGCCAGCAGGCTTTCAGAGGGATTGGGTACCTCCGCCAGTCCCCCATCCTCCATCTCGAACACCCCGATCTCGTTGGTGGCGCCGAAGCGGTTTTTTGCCGCCCGGAGGATCCGATAGGCCATGTGGCGCTCTCCTTCAAAGTAGAGCACGCAGTCCACCATGTGCTCCAGCACCTTGGGTCCGGCAATGGAGCCCTCCTTATTCACATGGCCGATGACAAAGACGGTGATCCCCTCCCCTTTTGCCAGCTGCATCAGTGCCATAGTACACTCCTTGACCTGGCTGATGCTGCCCGGAGCGGCGGTCACGTCCCCGTGGTACAGGGTCTGGATGGAGTCCACCACCAGCACCCCGGGCTGGACGGTGTGGACCGCGTCGATCATGTTCTCCAAATTGGTCTCTGAGAGGAGATGGAGCCCCTCTCCCCTCACCCGCAGCCGCTCCGCCCGCAGCTTGATCTGGCGCTCTGACTCCTCGCCGGAGACATACAGCACAGTGGCAGACCGGCACAGCTGGTCGCAGATCTGGAGCATCAGGGTGGATTTTCCGATCCCAGGCGCGCCGCCCACCAGCACCAGCGAGCCCCGAACCGCTCCGCCGCCCAGCACCCGGTCCAGCTCCCCCATACCGGTTGGGAAGCGCAGTTCATCGGTGGTCTCCACCTCCGCCATAGTCCTGGGCCGGTTGACCGCCACCCCCAAAGCGCTGCCCCGGCTGGCGGTTGGACTCTTTCTGGTGGCCTTCTCCGCTGGACGCTCCACAATGGTGTTCCAGGCGCCGCAGGCCGGGCATTTTCCCTGCCACTTTGGGGTCTCGTTGCCGCATTCGGTGCAGTAAAAAAGCGTTTTTGTTTTCATATCCTGATCCTCTCCCGGCCCAAGCTGCCAGGCCGCACAATATGCCGAAGCTCCCCAGCCCCCGGACGGCGGCTGGGGAGCGCGCTTCTGCTCCTTTATACTATCGGCTCCCGGCGGCGATGTCAAGAAGGAACCGCGCCTGTGTCCATCAGACATACCCAGGCCAGCACCGCCGCCATCCGGGTCTGATAGTCCGGATCCCGCAGTGCCCGCTCCTCCTCCGGATTGGAGAGAAAGCCGCACTCCACCAGCACCGCCCGGTTGTCCACATGATTCATCAGATAGACATTCCCCGCGATCTGCTTGGCCGCCCGATGGTTTTCCGGCTGCAAGGTCCCCTGCACCCCCTGCTGGATGGCCTCAGCCAGCTGCCGGGAGCCCTCTGTGGGGGCGAAAAACACCTGTGTTCCGTGATACCGGGACTGGGGATAGGAGTTCTGATGGATGCTCACTAAGGTGGCTCCCTCCAGGGCCCCCACCGCCGCCGCCCGGTTGTGCAGGTCGGACACCTTCTTTTCCCGCAGGGTCCCGGCCTCCGGGTCGTGAAGGGACACATCCTCCTCCCGGAGCAGGCAGGCTGGCTGTCCCCAAAGTCCCAAAACTGCGTCCATCCGCCGGACGATGTCCAGGTTGATGCCGCTCTCCGCCGTACCGGTGACCGACACCGCTCCCCCATCCTCCCCTCCGTGGCCCGCGTCCAACACCCAGCGGATTGGGTGGGACGACAGGGATGCGGCCGGCCGGGCAGTCTGCCGCAGAGCCGGCAGGAGCAGTGCGCAGACACCTGCCGCGGCCAGAACAGCCAGTGCAGATACCCCGAGACGCCATCTCTTCATTGGGATCCCTCCTCTCTCCCCATCCTATGGCGGCGGCGGCGGGAATTATGCGGCTGAAATGGACGAAGCGGACCGCCGAATATGGCGGTCCGCTCCTGATCAGAAAGGCTCCGTACGGGACCGGGTCCGGTCAGCCCCGGCCCTGGTCTCTGGGCTGGATTTTGTCGAAGGCGGGGTTGGTGAGATAGACGTTTTTTGCGTTCATCTTCTCCTTGCACATCCGCAGGCACTCGCCGAAGCGCTGGAAGTGTACGATCTCCCGGGCCCGGAGGAACTTGATGACGTCGTTGACGTCCGGGTCGTCGCTCAGGCGCAGAATGTTGTCATAGGTGAGCCGCGCCTTCTGCTCTGCGGCCAGGTCCTCCGTCAGGTCGGCAATGACGTCGCCGGTGGACTGGATGGAGCCTGCGGTCCAGGGGAAGCCGGAGGCGGCGGTGGGATAGACGCCGGTGGTGTGGTCCACAAAATAGGGGGCGAAGGCGGGGCACTTCTGCACCTCCTCGTCCGTGAGGTTCCGGGTGAGCTGATGGACGATGGCGGCCACCATCTCCATGTGGCCCAGCTCCTCGGTCCCGATGTCGGTGAGCAGACCCTTGGCCTCGGCGTAGGGCATGGAGTACCGCTGGGACAAATATCGCATGGAGGCTCCCAGCTCGCCGTCCGGGCCGCCGTACTGGCTGATGATCACAGCGGCCAGCTTGGGGTTGGGTGTGGAGATCTTCACCGGGAACTGGAGCTTCTTTTCATAAATAAACATCTCTCACTTCACCTCATTCTGCTGATAATTCCAGGGCCACGGATCCTGGAGCCAGCGGTAGGACGCCCCGGAGGCGGCGCTGCTCTTCATCAGCGGGCCGAATTTTGCCTCATAGGTCTCTTTGGCGGCTTTCTCCATAGCGGCGTACTGCTTAAACAGGTCAAACGCCTCCATGTCGTCAGGATGGGTGTCCAGATAGGTGCCCAGTTCCAGCACCACAAATTCCAGGGCCTGGAGCTCTACCAGCGGATTGCTGGGCAGGGTGCTCCCCTCGGTCTTGAGGTGGAAAGGGAGGTTCAGTCCGGGAAACAGGGTGCCGTTGCTCAGGGCCTCGCTCTGGGAATACTTCTTGGCCCCGTTCTGCTGAAAGGGGACGTATGGGACAGCAAGACCCGCACAGGACGGCATCGAGCCGTAGTTGTCCGGGCAGCTGGTGATCGGGCAGGAACTGCCGGTTTCGGTGTTCAAAGCAGGATTCCTCCTTGGTTGGAATAGGACGGCCCAGAGAGGGGCCATCCATGTCATCCTATGCGCCCACTCCCCGGGCGGTCCCTCCCTGGACGCCAATGGGAGTGGGCCGCCCGGTACAGGACGGCTCCGCTCCCCTTCTGCTATTCCTCCCGCCTCAGCTGTCCGGTGCGCAGAGCGGTTGACAGGGAGAGGCGCTTGTCCGCTCCGCTGTCAAAGGAGACCGTGGCGATGTCTCCGTTCCGGGCGCACAACACCCCCGGTCCAAAGGTCCGGTGCCGCACCCGCACGCCGGGCACAAGCGCCTCCCCCATTTCCGCGAGGGCGTCCCGGTCCGGGCCCTCCTCCGTTGTAAGGGCCCGCCTCGCCGGCTTGGGCCGCGGCTCCCGGGACGTGGGAAAAAGCTCCTCCGCGAACTGGGAGAACAGCCCCGCCTTCCGAAATCGCATGACAGAAAGCTCATTCCTGGCGCGGGTCATGCCCACATAGAACAGGCGGCGCTCCTCCTCATAGGCGTCCCGCTCCGCCTGCTCCGGCTCCGGGCCCTCTGGAACGGTCTTGGGGAAGATGCCGTCGGCCACGTCCATCAGGATGACCCGCTCATACTCCAGCCCCTTGCTGGAGTGGATGGTGGACAGCAGGAACGGGGCCTCCTCCCCGCCGTGCGCCCCCGCCCGCACCACCTGCTCCAGCTCCTCCAGCCGCTCCAGCAGGGCCAGGGGCGTGGGCTGGTCCGCCCCGATGGCTTCCAGGATGTCCGCCCGGCTCCCGTCCATGCCGTGCTCCTCCAGATAGGCCCCGTAGCCCATGAAGTGGACGATGCGGTACACCGCCCGGTCCCCACGCTCCTGGAGCAGGTTGGACAAATGGGTGCTCAGGGCAGCACACTGCCTTCTGGTCCAGGGAGAGGCCCCGGGCTGGCGGCCGATATAGGCCAGAATGGTCTCCCCCTCCCGGTCCGCCAGGTCTGCAGCCTCCTGGGCCAGGACCCGGCTGATCCCCGCCCCCAGCTTGTAGTACAGCCGCAGGAACCGCTCCCCGTCCCAGGGGTCCAGGGCAAAACGGATCACGTCCGTGACGTCCCGGACCACCCGGCTGGTGAAAAAGGCGCTCTCCACCTGGCGGCAGCGGTATGGAGTCCCGGCCCGCTCCAGCAGGTCGATGAGAGGCAAGGCGCTGTCGTTGTCCCGGTAGAGCACAGCGGTCTCCCGGTCACAGTTTTGGGCCAGCTTGGCCAGCCAGCGGTACTGACGCTGCCGGTCATAGACGGAGATCTCCTCCGGCGCGGGCCCGCTCCCCCGGACGGCCCTCATGTGCTTGGGCAGGCGGTTGGTGTTTTTCTGGATGAACCGGTCCGCCGCCGTTTTCTGTTCTTCATTCAGGATAGCGGCATGGCCGGTATGGGAAAGCTCTTTAAACGGCGTTCTGTAAATTTCTCTGGTCAGGATTTCAATCTGGCCTTTGTCTATCAGCGGTTTTAAGGTCGACGGTGTGATTTGAAGCTGCGACTCGGCCATCTCCGAAGGAATCATGGACGTCTCTCTAAATGCATTTAACAGGCGCAGCCTGGCTTTATGATTTTTCTTTTCCGCTTCCCGTATCGCAATATCAAGCTCCTCACTGTCCAGCAGGCAGCGGATGCTCTTTTTTTCTTTGGGTTTCATCTTCTGCTTTACCGGGAGGACTGTTTTCAGGGACTGGTTCATTGTGGCGCCGTAGGTTTCACGCATCCACCATGCAAGCTGAATTAGCTGGGACTGGACCGATATGCTCCCGGTCACAACCCCAGCTATCTCTTTGATCCGCTCCGTATCAAATTCAGGCGTATTGCTTAAACCTACCACATAGCCCTTTCTCGTCACATTGCCTTTTCCAAAAGGCACACGGACGCACACTCCGACATAAATTTCGGCTTCCAGCCCTTTTGGTATCCCATACTGGAACGCACGGTCGACCTTCCCGTGGGATATATCAATGATTACATCGGCATAGGCGTAGCTCGTCATTATCGTCTGTCTCCTCTTTAACGCTGAAAAGCCCTTCTCTCATATAAAACGTGCGGCCGTTTCTCCCAGCTTCATGCTGTTCGAACCCTTAAAAAGCACTGCGTCACCTTCCCGCAGCAGCTTCTCAAGATATTCCGTCATCTCTTCCTTCTGCTCTTCCTCAAACACGGTTGTCTTTACTTTCCCTTCCACGCCTCTGGCAATTTCCTTTGCCAGCGCTCCGTAAGTTATGACTTCCTCTACCGGCTGTTCTCCCAGGAAAGCTCCTATTTCATAATGGAATAACGGAGCATCTTCTCCCAGCTCTTTCATATCGGCCAGAACGGCTATTCTTCTCTTCCTGTCCGTCAGAGATGCCAGGACACGGATTCCCGCCTTCATGGAGTCAGGGCTGGCATTATATGTGTCGTCTATAATCGTTATGTTTCCCTTTTCATAAATCTGCTGGCGGTTTTTAAAACCATCAAAGGTTTTAAGCGCTTCTGCGGCATCGGCCAGCGGCACATGATAATGATCGGCTACTGCCAGGGCGGCCAGCGCATTGAGAATATTGTGTTCCCCCATCACTTCAAGGACGACCGGCACCACCGCAGCGCCGTGTACCATATCGAATGCCGGACGGCCTCCGTTATATGTGATATTGACGGCCCGGTAGCTGCAATTCGCACCAAGTCCGTAAAAAGAAGTCTCACAGCCGTCCTTTGCCCGGACATCCCGCAGCAGCTCATTATCTCCATTCAGAAAAAGGGTTCCGCCCTTCTTCATTCCATCCTGAATACGGAGTTTCTCCTTCAGGATATTCTCACGGGAACCAAGATTTTCGATATGCGTAACCCCTATATTGGTGATTACGGCCGTGTCCACGCGGGCAATGTCTGCAATTACCTCCATCTCCCCCGGTTCACTCATCCCCAGCTCCAGAACTCCGATCTCATCTGAATCCGAAATATCGGAAATTGTAATCGGAACTCCCACCTGGCTGTTGTGATTGGCAGGTGTCTTGAAGGTTCTGTATCCGGCTGAAAGGGCGGCGGCTATCATCTCCCTCGTCGTCGTCTTGCCCACGCTTCCGGTGATTCCGACCAGGGGCAGGGAAAGGCGGCTTCTGATATAGCGGCCAATGTCCTGAAGGGCCTTTTTTGTATCCTCCACCCGTATTAGGGCGCCTGTTATGCCCTCAGGACATGTGTCATGCTCCGAGGTCAGAGACGCGGCCGCGCCGTTTTCGAACGCCTGGCTTAAAAAACGGTGGGCATCCGCTTTTTCCCCGATAAGAGGGACAAACAAATCGTCCCCCTTCATAGTCCTCGAATCAATGCTGATATGTCTTAAGGATGTTTCCATATCGCCGCAAAGGAGACGGCCGTTTACCGCCTCCACGATGTCTCTTATTCTGATATTTTCCATTTTCTGTTACTCCAGACATTATTTTTGGCATTTCTGCCTGTTATATATTATAATCGTACTTTGCCACACTTACATCCCAAGCTTCTGCACTGCTTCCTGCACCACGGTTCTGTCCAGGAACGGATGTCTGACACCTTCGATTTCCTGATAATCCTCATGGCCTTTACCGATTATCGCAATGATATCCCCCTCCTGCGCATGTGACAGGCTGTATTCAATTGCCTCGCGCCGATCGGGAATCTCTATGAATTTTCCCTCTGTCCTTGAAAGACCGGTCTTAATATCGGCCAGAATATCGGATGTCTTCTCAAAACGGGAATTGTCGGCCGTAATAATAGAGAGATCCGCAAGCTTTCCTCCAATCTCTCCCATCGAATAGCGTCTGTCCCTGGCCCGGTTCCCGCCGCAGCCAAAGACAACCACAAGCCGTTTAGGCTTATAGTCGCGAAGCGTCATCAAAAGACTTTCCATGCTGACTGCGTTATGGGCATAATCGACAATCACGGTGCACTTTGCCGATTTATAGACAATTTCCATACGGCCGTCCACCTGCATATGCTCCAGAGCATGGGCCACCCGCTCTTTAGAAAGTCCCAGGCAGCTGCATACCCCGGCAGCCGCCATTGCATTATATACGTTAAAGAGCCCCGGGACATTCACTCTCAGCCTGCTCTCATAATCCCCCTCCATCTTAAAGTCCAGTCCGACAAAGTCATGTTCCCTTATGTATTTACCGTCTGCGGCCCTGAAATCCGCACTGTGTTCCATTGAAAATGTCTTTATTTCCGCTTTGGCACCTTCGATGATTTCCCTGTAATGTCCGTCATCCCTGTTTACAAGGCAGACACGGCTGTTCTGCAGCAGCAGTTTTTTATAGTACAGATATTCCTCAAAGCTGGCATGCTCATTTGGACCGATATGATCGTTGGAAATATTAAGGAAGATGGAGTAATCGAAAAAGATTCCGTCCACCCGGTGCATCAGATAGCTCTGGGAGGATACCTCCATCACCATATACCGGCAGCCCTGTTCCACCATCTTTGCGAAATATTCCTGCAGTATATAGGATTCAGGAGTCGTATTCATGGTAGGAAAATGGTCGCTTCCAATAATCGCCCCATTTGTGCCGATCAGTCCTGTTTTTTCACCTGCCGCTTCCAGGATCGCCTTTATCATATAGGTTGTCGTCGTTTTTCCCTTTGTTCCGGTAACGCCGATCGTCGTCATTTTTCTGGCAGGATAACCAAAGCGGGCAGCCGAAAGCAGGGACAGGGCATTTCTGCCGTTCCCGACCCTGAGTACTGTAATTTCTTCGGGAACTGTGACCGCTTCCTCCGTTACAAGCACTTTTGCGCCTTTCTGAATTACATCCGGGATGAATTTGTGGGAATCCACATTGGCGCCCCGCATGCAGACAAATACGGAACCGGCAGCCGCTTTTCTGGAATCGTAGACAACGTCATCCACCTCCTCGTCCAGATTCCCCTGCAGGAGCTCATATTCCATTTCCTTAAGCCATTCTCTCAGTTTCATTCATAATTCCTCCTGATCCTATCATACGCATTCCGGAATTAAATCGTGTTTCCGTCCTCTGCTTATTCGCTGTAATTTTTTAATGCTTATTCATTCATCATATTTTCAAACTGTTCCATCGTCATGAGGACTTTTCTGGGCTTGGTACCCTCCTCTTCGCCGACAACACCGGCCTCCGCCAATTGATCCATAATTCTTGCCGCCCTGTTGAAACCGATTTTAAACATTCTCTGGAGCATACCGATGGATGCCTTTTCTTTTTCAATAATAAACCTGCCGGCCTGGACAAAATACGCGTCCCGGTCACTTCCGCCGGACGGTCCTTCCGCGAAGGACGCGGTGCTGATTTTAGATTCCACTTCAGGATTATAATCAGCCGTCATTCCCTGCTCCGTCAGGAATTCCACCACGCGTGACACCTCCTGATCCGACACAAAAGCTCCCTGGACCCTCTGCGGTTTTTGGTAACCGGACGGGTAAAACAGCATATCGCCCTTGCCCAGCAGCTTTTCGGCTCCGTTCATATCGATAATGGTCCTCGAATCCACGCCCGAGGATACGGAGAATGCAATTCTCGAAGGGATATTTGCCTTGATAAGGCCGGTAATAACATTTACCGACGGACGCTGCGTCGCGATTACAAGATGGATCCCGGCAGCACGGGCCAGCTGGGCCAGACGGCAGATGGAATCCTCCACCTCTCCGGGAGCAACCATCATTAGATCCGCAAGCTCATCCACAATAATGATAATCTGAGGCAGCTTTTCCGGTTTATTGTCGTCGTCAATATCCTTAATCGACTCAATCTTCGCATTGTAGCCTTTAAGATCTCTGACATTATATTTGGCAAATTTATTATACCGGTCGGTCATCTCAGCCACCGCCCAGTTCAGCGCTCCCGACGCTTTTTTCGGATCGGTTACGACCGGGATAAGAAGGTGGGGAATTCCATTGTAAACGCTAAGCTCCACAACCTTCGGATCGATCATAATCAGTTTCACCTCATCCGGTTTTGCCTTGTATATCACGCTCATAATCAAAGTATTGATACATACGGATTTACCGGAACCCGTTGCGCCTGCAATCAGAAGATGAGGCATCTTGGCAATATCGGTGACCACCACCTGTCCTCCGATGTCCTTGCCGACGGCAAAGGCCATATGCGAACCGTGGCGCTTGAAATCCTCAGACTCTAAAAGCTCCCGCAGAAGCACCACATTATTCTCTTTGTTCGGCACTTCAATCCCCACGGCGGCCTTGCCCGGGATCGGCGCTTCAATACGGATATCGGCAGCCGCCAGATTCAGCTTGATGTCATCGGAAAGCGCGACAATCTTACTTACCTTAACCCCTTGTTCCGGGTGCAGCTCATAACGGGTCACCGACGGCCCGCAGCTGATATTCGTAACCGTAACGCCCACACCAAAATTCTGCAGTGTCTGCTGCAGCTTGATGGCGGTCTCTTTATATTCTTTTTCCGAGAAGCCTCCGCTGTTTTTCGCGCCTTTCTTTAACAGATTCAACGGCGGTACTATGTATTCTTTCTTAACAACCTTGGCGGCCTCTGCCCGCTTCTCTATCTGTTCATTGAGGGATAATTCATCCTCCGGCTGAGATTTCTTCTCTACTCTCTTTTTCTCTATGGTTTTGCGCACCATCTCCGTATCCGTCTCAATAATTTTGCCGGATGCGGTCACAACAGTCTTAGGCTCTTCCGGGATATAGAAGCCGTCATAATTGAGCCCCTCTTCCTGCTCCGAATCACTGCCGTTAACGGATAAATCTTCTTCCCGGTAATACGCTTTGGCGCTGCCGTACGGCTCCGTACCCTCACAATCTTCATAGAAGCGTTCCACCTGCTCCGAATCGTCGAAATGCCCGGCTTCCGGATAAGGTTCCCCGAATGGCTCCGGGCGGACTTCCGAATCATAGACGTCCCGGGCATCCGTGTTCTCCCATGGGACCTCCGTTTCACCATAATCTTCTGCGGGTACCGCGGTAAATCCGGGATGCCTTCCGCCTATCTCCCGTTCCTCCCCGGAAAATTCCTCGAAGGTTCTCGTATCCCGTCTGACGTAAATATTCTTCAGGATATCATCCGTATCCTCCTGCGGACTGCCTTTCCTGCTCTTTCGCCTTTTACCGGTTTCATCAGAGGCAGCAGCTTTTGCCTCAGCCTGTCCTGTCTCCTCTGCCTCTTCCATGTCCGCCTCGGGATCATACTGAGGCAGGGCAATACTCCCGCGGAATATATCGGCAGGATTCTGGAGACGTCCGGCGGACGCTTCCCTGTCTTTCCCATCTGTCTGGAACTGCCTGTCGTCTTCCTGGAATTCCTGTCCTGCATCCTCCGCCAGGACGGTTCCTTCCGGTATTCCGGCGGCAAATTCTCTCATTAACGGAACGTCATTTAAATTAGTAGCGTCAAGATCCACGCCCCGCACACGCTGTTCCTCCCTCATGCGCCTTCGCTCTTCCCTGCGCTCCTCGTGTATTTCGCGTCTCCTGTTCATATCCTCCCTGGCATATTCATAGGCACGTCCGCTGCCTTTCTTTACCAGACTGACAAGCGACTTCTCCGTGATGCATACGGCGCCCAGAACCAGGGCCACTATAAGAACGAGATAAGTTCCA